>Ga0247691_1000226_pt1 | contig 12702 bp, 12 predicted proteins | sample CNK32_metaG_FD_182721 | JGI IMG/M metagenome (GOLD analysis project Ga0247691, IMG submission 182721) | Soil microbial communities from Purdue University Martell Research Forest, Indiana, United States - CNK32 | ecosystem: Environmental > Terrestrial > Soil > Temperate forest > Bulk soil...
TGACAGCCGAGACGTTCGCACGGGCGCTGGAGCGCTGGCGCCGCTTCGACCCGCGCCGCGGGTCGGCTCGCGCGTGGCTCTGCCAGCTCGCGCGGTCGACCGCGCTCGACCACTTTCGCGCCGAGGGCCGCCGCCGCCGGCGCGAGAGCCGCTTCGCCGCCACCGAGCAGCGAGAGGACGCCGGGCCGGTTTTCGGGGAAGGGCTGTCCCCGGAGCTCGAGCAGGCGCTCGCGCGGCTCTCGGCGGCCGAGCGGGAGGTCGTCGCGTTGCGGGTCGTGCTCGAGCTGGACGGCGAAGTGGCGGCGCGCGTGCTCGGGATCAGCGCGACCGCGTGCTCGACGCGCCTGAGCCGCGCCCTGCAGAAGCTGGAGAAGGAGGTGAGCGCCGGTGTCGCCGCTTGAGCTCGTGGGAGACTTCGATCGCATTGCTCAGGAGCTGCGAGGCTCGCGTCCCATCGCGTCACCGGCGCTGAGGGAGCGCGTGGCGGCGCTGAAGCCGCCGGAGCCGCGTTGGACGTTCCGGATGCCGAGCCGCCGGCTTGTGCTGGCACTCGCCGTGGTAGCGCTGCTCGGCTCGTTCGTCTTCGCTGGCGTCACCGGCCTCGGTGGCTCGACCCGGTCGAAGTCGACAGGCCCTGCAAGCGCCGTCCAGTCGACGCTTCCGACACGAAAGGCGATCGGTTCGGGAGCCGCGACCAGGGCGCCGAGCCTTGGCCCGGTGGCCCTGTCCGAAGCGAACTCCGTCGCTCCAACCGCAGGCCGGCTCCAGCGCTACGACGCGACGCTCCGGCTCCGCGTGCGCAACGTGGACGGCCTCTCCCGCGCCACGCAGCGGGCGATCAACCTGACCCGCGGCCTCGGCGGCTACGTCGGCTCGATCGAGTACGCCACCAGCGGCGGCAAGCGGGGCGGCGCGACGCTCGTGCTGCGCGTGCCGGTCGCGAACATCCAGGCCGAGCTCGACGGCCTGACCGACCTCGGCACGATCCTGCAGCAGCGCACGGGCATCCTCGACGTCACGCGCCGTGCCGACCGCGAGTCCAAGCAGATCGCGCAGCTCGAGCACGAGTTGGCGAAGGCGAGCCCGCAGGACGCGCCGGCGATCCGCGCACAGCTGGCAACCCTGCGCGCCAAGCACGCCCGGCTCGTTCGCAGCGCGCGCCTCGCTCGAATCGTCGTCGGCCTGGCGACGCCGCCGAAGCAGGCGGCCGCACCGCCGAGCCGCTTCGACCGCACGCTGGACGACGCGGGCTCGGTGCTCGTCCGCGAGCTCGAGATCCTGCTCTACGCCCTCGTCGTCGTCGGCCCGTTGCTGCTCCTGGGGGCCGCCGGCATCGCCGCAGCCAAGGCGCAGCGGCGACGCGCGGACGCGCGGCTACTGGAACGAACCTAGAACGCGATCCAGCCGGGCAGGTGCCCGTGCGGCCCGACGGCCGCGTAGCCGAGCTGATACTGGACGCCCTCGAGATGGCCGCTGGTGACGACCACGAGCACGTGCTTGCGCTCGGCCGCGTTGCGGAAGGTGGTTGCGAGCAGCACGCCTTTCCCGGGCCGCACGCGCTTGCCGACGACGCGTCGTCCCTTTGGGCCGCCGACGATCATCGTCACGCTCGGGGCCGGTCCGTTTCCGTACGGGATCGCGACGACCACGCCGCGTGAGCTCGCCGGTACGGCGATCGAGACGTAGTGCGTCGAGAGGCCGAAGACACCGAGCACCCTCGTCGTCCGTGAGCTGTCAGACGCTTTGAGCGACAGCGCTCTGCCCACGGGCAGCCCGCGCCGGTAGAGGCCGACCGAGAACGAGGCGAAGACGCTCGCCAAAGAGCCGTTGCCGCTCGCCGACACAGCGGAGTCCAGCTGCGTGACGCCGAGCAGCGTGGACGTCATCCCACTGCGGTCGTCGCTTTCGAGCTTGGCGAAGTAGCGCGGCAGCACAGCGCCCTTGAGGCTCGAGAGATAGAGCCACCACCAGGCGCCGCCGTAGCACCGTGCGCAGCCGGAGCGCTCGTCGTCGAGCGGGAGCCAGGGCGTGGTCAGCCACTGGTCGAGGTAGCCCGTCGCGACGGAGTCCTCGATCGACGGGAAGACGAGCATCGACATCGCGACGGCGCTCCCTTCGGCCGCCCATCTCGGCAGCCGCCCGCTGGCGACGTAGGAGTACTGGACGACATGGAACAGCTCGTGTGCCACCGTGGTGCTCAGGCCGCCGAAGGCTTTAGGGACGCTCGGGTCGAGGCGCGGCGAGACCAGCACGAAGCTGCCCCCCTCGCCTGTCTGCTCGCCGAACGTGAGGCCGAACGTCCCGGGCGGGAGCGCATCGATGTAGATGTCCGGCTTCGGGTCCACCCCGGCGGTGTCGGGCAGCGGCGCCTTGAAGCCGTGCTGCTGGTAGTAGAGAAGCGCCGCGTCGGCCGCGCCGGCGACCGCTTCGACGTAGTCGGGATAGCCGTCGCCGTTGTCGTCGTTGAGGGGTGGCGCCGACGGCCCGGTCGTCACGTAGTGGACGACGACGTTGGCTCCGACGTAGGGCTCGGCCTCGGGCGTGCCGTAGGCGTAGGCACCCCCGCTCGTCGGCCGCAGCACCGTGGTGGCGGCAAGCGCAGAATGCGCTCCGCCGGCCAGGAAGAAGCCGAAGGCGAGCACGGACAGGAGCAGGAGACGGCCGCGGGGCATCCGCAGGGGTTTTCGGCATGTCGCCTACCGCTGGGCTCCCTCGAACGAGGGACGTCAGGTGTCCGCGAGCCCCTGCTCGAGCGCCTTTGCGGCCCCGAGCACGAGCGCGTCCTGCCCCGGCGGCGCCGCGAGCTGCACGGACGCGGGCAGGCCCTCCTCGGCCGGCCCGCACGGCAGCGCCGCTGCGGGCCAGCCCGCCCCGTTGAAGGGGTACGTCAGCTTGATCAGCCGGCCGCGCAGCGCAAGCTCGTCGGCCGGCGCCGGCGGTGCGACGCACTCGAGCGTCGGCGTCAGCACCAGGTCGACGCCGACCGTTGCTTCGGCGAGCTGCTCGCGGTAGAGCTCCCGCTGTCCCAGTGCCCGCTCGTATTCGGCGTCGGTCACCTCCAGGCAGCTCTCGATCTTCGGGCGGACGTTCGCGCCGTACTCGTCGGCGTACTCGGCGAACAGCTCGCGGTGGACGTCGGCCACCTCGCGGTTGAAGCACTCGTAGAAGCCTTCCGCCGACGGCAGCTCCAGCCGGCGTGTGCGCGGGAAGAGCCTCGCCGCTTCCTCGACCTGCTGCCTGACGAGCGGGTCGGCCTCGTCCGTCCAGCCGATTCCGACCTCGAGGTCCTCGAGCTCGACCTCCTGTGGCTCGAACCCCGGCGCAAGCGCCGCCATCATCCGCTCGCAGGTCGCAATGTCGCGGGCCATCGGCCCGGCGTGGTCGAAGCTCGGCGCGAGCGGGAAGCAGCCGCCGATCGGCACAAGCCCCCATGTCGGCTTGAACCCGGCGACGCCGCAGCAGGCGGCCGGGATCCGGATCGACCCGCCCGAGTCCGTGCCGAGGGCCGCGTCCGCGAGCCCGGCCGCGAGCGCCGCCGCGGAGCCGCCGCTCGAGCCGCCGGCGATGTGTCCCGGGTAGCGAGGGTTCGGCACTGGCCCGAAGTGCTCGTTCTCCGACGTCGTCCCGTAGGCGAACTCGTGCAGGTTCGTCTTCCCGACGTTCGCGTAGCCGGCCGCCTCGAGCAGCCGCACCGCCTCGGCCGTCTCGGCGGGCACATGCTCGGCGAACAGGATCGAGCCGTAGGTCGTGACGAGGCCGGCCGTGTCGAACAGGTCTTTGACGGCGAGCCGGATTCCCTCGCCGGGCGTCTCCGGCCGGGCGAGGAAGATCCCGTCGAGGACGGTCAGAAGACGGCGAGGTAGATGAACGCGACCGCGAAGGCCAGCCCGAGGAGCACGAGAAAAAGCCCGAACAGCGCGAAGCCGATGTTCATGTTCGTGCGCTCGAAGCTCTCGTTGTGGTCGTGCATCTACAGCAGCGGGTCGACGGCCAGCGCCACGAACAGCAGCGCGAGGTACAGAAGCGAGTAGTGGAAGAGGGCGCCTGCCCGCTTGGTGGTCGTCTCGCGGCGCAGCCGCCACGCGAGCCGCAGGAAGAGCGCTCCGAGCATGAGCGCGGCCGCCAGGTACGCGACGCCGGCCGTGTGCCAGGCGAACGGGAGCAGCGTCACTCCCACGAGCACGATCGAGTACCAGACGATCTGCCTCGCGGTCTCGTCGTCCCCGCGGACGACCGGCAGCATCGGCACGCGCGCGGCGGCGTAATCACGCTTGATCACGAGCGCGAGCGCCCAGAAGTGCGGCGGCGTCCAGAAGAAGACGATCAGGAACAGGAATAGCGCCGGCAGGGTCAGGTTGCCGGTCGCGGCTGCCCAGCCGACGAGCGGCGGCACCGCGCCGGCGGCTCCGCCGATGACGATGTTCTGCGGCGTCGAGCGCTTCAGCCAGCGCGTGTAGACGAGCACGTAGAAGAGCCCGCCGACGAGCGCGAGCGCGGCCGTGAGCACGTTCACGAGCGACGCGAGCAGGACGAACGAGAACGCCATCAGCGTCAGCCCGAACTCGAGCGCCCGCTCCGGCGTGACCCGATCCTCCGCGACGGGCCGGTGCCCGGTGCGGCGCATCAGCCGGTCGAGGTCGCGGTCGAGGACGTGGTTGAGCGCGCTGGATCCCCCGCAGGCGAGCGCGAGGCCGGCCATGGTGACGGCGAACGTGCCGAGCGGCGGTACGCCCTGCGCTCCGACGAACATGCCTGCTGCGCCCGTCAGCAGGAGCAGCGACATGATCCGCGGCTTCGTCAGCGTCACGTAGTCCCGCCAGGTCGCCCGGCCGACTGGCTCGCCGCGGAAGGTCTGGACGACGAGCACGAGCGCGGAGGCGAGCGAGAGGCCGGCAAGCGCGAGGTGCGCTGGGGTCGAGATCACGAGCGCGGCGGCCAGGAACGAGAACAGCGCGAGCAGCGCTGGCCCGAGCAGGCGCCGGTGGGCGACCCAGCCCGCGGCGACGAGGGCGGCGAGCGGCGGTAGCGCGACGGCGGCGAGCACGCGGTGCGCGGCATCGAGTGAAAGCGCGCCGCTGACGACGGCCGCACAGCATGCGCCGGCGGCCGTGAGCGCGGTCAGGCGCAGCCAGGGCCCGGGGCGCGAGCTAGGCACCGGCCTCCGCGATGCGGCGCCGGAGATCCCGCAGCGGGCGGGCGCTCGTCACGTAGGGAACCTTGTCGAAGTTGTGCGCCGGCGGCGGCGAGGTCGTGTACCACTCGAGCGTGTCGGCGAGCCACGGGTCGTTCACGGCGCGGACGCCTGAGCGGGTCGTCTTGACCACGTCGATCAGGAAGACGAAGACGCCGAGCGCCATGATCCCGGAGCCGATCGTCGACGTCAGGTTGTACCACTCCCAGGCGCCGCCGTAGTGGTAGGTGTAGATCCGCCGCGGCATCCCGAGCAGGCCCAGCATGTGCATCGGGAAGAAGGTCAGGTTCATGCCGACGAAGATCAGCCAGAACGAGATCTTCCCGAGGCGCTCGTCGAGCATCTTCCCGAAGATCTTCGGCCACCAGTAGAAGAAGGCCGCGAAGACGGCGAAGATCGAGCCGCCGAAGAGCACGTAGTGCAGGTGCGCGACCACGAAGTACGTGTCCTGCGCCTGCCAGTCGAACGGGTACGCGGCCACGAAGATGCCCGAGAGCCCGCCGATCGTGAAGATGACGATGAACCCGAGCGCGAACAGCATCGCCGTGTCGAAGTGGATGTTGCCGCGCCAGGTGGTCGCGAGCCAGTTGAAGATCTTGATCCCGGTCGGGATGGCGATGATCATCGACGAGATCATGAAAAAGCCCTGCAGGTAGCCGGGCAGGCCGACCGTGAACATGTGGTGGGCCCAGACCAGCATCGAGTAGAAGCCGATCGCCACGGTCGAGACCGCGATCGCCGTGTAGCCGAAGATCGGCTTGCGCGAGAAGACGGGGATGATCTCCGAGATCACGCCCATCGCGGGCAGGATCATGATGTAGACCTCGGGGTGCCCGAAGAACCAGAAGACGTGCTGGTAGAGGAGGGCGCTGCCGCCCTTGTCCGGGATGAAGAAGTGCGTGCCGGCCTGTCGGTCGAGCAGGAGCATCGTCAGCCCGGCTGAAAGCGCGGGCAGCGCGACCACGAGCAGCGCCGAGTAGACCTCCATCGCCCAAACGAACAGCGGGATGCGCATCCACGACATGCCCGGCGCGCGGAGCCGGTGGATCGTGACGAGGAAGTTGATCGCTCCCGCGAGCGACGAGAGCGTCAGCACGTGGAGCGAGAGGATCCAGAAGTCCATCCCGTGGCCGGGTGTGTACATGGCCTCGCTCAGCGGCGCGTAGCCCGTCCAGCCCGCGCGGGGGGCGCCGCCCGCCGCGAACCAGGACGAGTAGAGGATGACCCCGCCTAGCAGGAAGAGCCAGTACGAGAGCGCGTTCAGCCGCGGGAAGGCCATGTCGCGGGCCCCGATCATCAGGGGCACGAGGTAGTTGCCGAGCCCGGCCCAGATCGGCACGACGACCAGGAAGATCATCGTCGTGCCGTGCATCGTGAACAGCTCGTTGTAACTGTTCTTCGTCACGATCTGCTCGTTGGGCGTGGCGAGCTGCGCACGCATCAGGAGCGCGAGGATCCCGCCCGCGACGAAGAAGACGAGCGTGGTCACGATGTAGAGGATCCCGATGCGCTTGTGGTCGACGGTCGTCAGCCAGCTCGAGAGTCGGCCGCGCGAGACGACGATCGAGGCGGGCGGTCGCTCTGCCCTAGCCGCCACTAGCACCGACCTTGAAGCGCGTGTGCAGGTAGGCGATCAGCGCGTCGATCTGGAACTGCGACCAGTCGTTCCCCACGGCGGGCATCTTGCCGACGCCGGTCCTGAGGATGCTCGTCAGCCCCGACTTGTTGCCGAGCAGCGGGTTCGTCGCGATGTTCGGGCCGACCGCGCCCTGGCCGGCGAGGCCGTGGCACTTCGCGCAAACCCCGACGAAGGTCTCCTTGCCGAGCGCCTCCTTGTCGGTCTTCCGCTGCTGGATGAACGCGGCGTACCGGGCGGCGGGGAGCACCTCCACCTGCGCGAGCATCTGGGCGTGGAGCAGCCCGCAGAACTCGGCACACTGCCCGCGGAAGGTGCCGAGCTTCGTCGCGAGCCACGTCGTCTCGTTGGGATGGCCCGGGATCGCGTCGAGCTTGCCACCGAGCGCCGGCACCCACCAGCTGTGGTTGACGTCGTGCGAGACGATCCGCAGGCGCACCGGCTTGTTGTACGGCAACCGCAGGTGGTCGACCGAGACGGCGCCGTTCGGGTACGTGAACTCCCAGTAGTACTGGTGGCCGTCGATCCGGACGATCTGCCGCGCAGGAGTGCTCGTCGGCGAGCCGGAGGTGGCGCCGATGTCGGAGACCTTCCAGAAGACGAAGCCGGCGATGATCGCGAGGATCACGACGGGCCCGGCGGTCCAGGCGAGCTCGAGGTTCGTGTGCCCGCGGATCTGAGGCCCTTCTTCCTCGCGCGGCCGGCCCTTGCTGCGGTAGCGGATCATGAAGAGAACGAGCGTCACCGTCACCAGCAGGAAGATCGCGCCGGTGACGCCGAGGATCAGCCAGTAGATGCTGCGGATGCTCTGCGCGCCCGGCGACGCCGGTGCCGGAGGTGCGACGCCGCCGTTGCCCGCGAGGGCCGTACCGGCCAGGACGAGCGCAAGCGTGACGGCGAGGACGAAGGCAGACCGGCGCACAGGCGGTGGCATTCTAAGGCGGCGCACGCGACGCCGACCGAAAGGTCGTGTCGGCTTTGCCGGCACGACCGTCTACCACACCTTCTGGGCACGAATTCGGTCGAGCATCCCAAGGGTTAGCCTCTCATCGTGTCCACGCGTACGCGGGTGCAACTTCCATCCGGAGTGGCCGAGGGCTTCGAAGTGTTCGTGAACGGCGTCCGGCAGGAGCCCGGCCGCGACTTTCGGCACGAGGGCGACGAGCTCGTCTTCGACCGCCGTCTCGCCCGCGAAGGACGACTGGGCTTCTGGCGCTGGACGTCGATCTTCTTCGGCGTCGCCGGCACCTACCGCCAAGACGACAGCGTCGACGTCGTCTACGAGGCGGGCGGACGACGCGTGGTTGCGACGAGCCTGCCGCTCAGGGTGGAGGACTAGGCAGCTCGACGGGCTTGCCGTCCACGAGCACGTGGCGCCGGCCGAGCTCGCACGTGGCGGCCCAGCGCGCGACCGCCAGCAGGACGGCGTCGAGCTCGTCCTCGGTGCTCTCCTCGACACGAACCTCCCACCGCTCGCCGTCCAGCGGCAGCAGGTCGGTCTGTGCGAACGGCACCAGATCGTGGACGAGAAGCTCGGCGGCGCTCGTGGTCGGCGCCTCGATGCGGATCGTGCTGATGTGTCCCCCTCGGCGGCGGCTGAGAGGGATCAGGGTAGCCGGTCGCTAGTCGACCAGTGAGAGGACCTCGTCGAGGACGCTCAGCGCCTCGTCGAGCTCCTCGCGCGTGATCGTCAGCGGCGGCGCGCAGATGATCACGTTCCAGTGCGTCATCAGGTAGACGCCCCGCTCCATCGCGGCCTTCGCCAGCTTGGCGACCGGCGCGAACGCCTCGCCCGTCGCGTTGAAGGGCACGAGCGGCTCGCGCGTCTCGCGGTCCTTGACGAGCTCGATGCCCCAGAAGAGGCCCTTGCCCCGGACTTCGCCGATCGACGGGTGCTTCTTCATCAGCGCCTTCAGCCCGTCGCCGAGCACCTCGCCCATCGCCGCGGAGTTCTCGACGATGCCCTCCTCCTGGAATGCTTCGATCGACGCGATCGCGGAGGCGCAGGCGAGGAGGTGGCCCGAGTAGGTGAGCCCGCCGGCGAAGTACTTGTCCTGCACCCAGTCGGCGAGCTTCTGGTTGATGATCATCGCGCCGAGCGGGACGTAGCCGGAGTTGATCCCCTTGGCCACGGTCATGATGTCGGGGACGACGCCCCAGTTGTCGACCCCGAACCACTTGCCGGTGCGTCCGAAGCCGGCCATCACCTCGTCGCTGATCAACAGGATCCCGTGCCGGTCGCAGACCTCGCGGATCGACTGCAAGTAGCCGTCGGGCGGGACGATGATCCCATTCGTCCCGACGATCGTCTCCATGATCACGGCCGCGACCGTCTCCGGACCCTCGTACTGGAGGATCTCCTCGAGATGCGGGGCGCCTGTGCAGACCGGGCACGGGTCGGGGTGGCCGGCCGGGCAGCGGTAGGTGTACGGGTCGAGCATCCGCACGACGCCCGGGATCCCGGGCTCGGCGGCCCAGCGGCGCGGGTCGCCGGTGAGCGTGATCGCGCCGCCCGTCGCTCCGTGGTAGGAGCGGTAGCGCGCGACGATCTTGTGCCGGCCCGTGTACCAGCGGGCCAGCTTGATCGCGTTCTCGTTCGCCTCGGCGCCGCCGTTCGTGAAGAACGACATGGTCAGGTCGCCCGGCGTCACCTCGGCCAGCAGCCGCGCGAGCTCGGAGCGCGTCTCGTGCGCCATCGGCGGCCCGATCGTCGTCAGCTTGTCGGCCTGCTCCTTGATCGCCGCGACGACCTTCGGGTGCTGGTAGCCGATCGAGACGTTGACGAGCTGCGAGGCGAAGTCGAGGTAGCGGTTCCCGTCGGCGTCCCAGAAGTACCTGCCCTCGCCGCCCGTGACGACGAGCGGGCTGATTTGGTTCTGCACCGACCAGGAGTGCAGCACGTGCTGCTTGTCCAGCTCCGAGATGCGCTGCGCGTCTAGGCCTTGCTCGACAGCCACGGGGCGATCCTAGCGCGGCTGCGCCCAGTGCTCGTCCCAGAAGGCCGATTGCTGCTTGCCGTCGACGTCGGTGAAGCCGTACTCGCGGGCCAGCGCCGGCGTCGTGAAGAGGCCGCCCGATTTCTCGAGCACGTTCGGGTCTGCCGCGAGCGCCGCGATCCCGCGGCCGGGGAACTCTGGCGACTCGGCCTTCGCAGCGCTCTCCGGGGTCAGGTCCATCCGCTCGAGCCGCATCCAGCCCGGCGAGACGGCGACACAGGCGACGCCGTGCGGACGGAGGTCGTCCGCCATCTGCTCGCTCAGCTTGTTGGTCGCGTTCTTCACGACCTCGTAGAACGTGACTCCGTGTGGGCGGTCGAGCACCCAGGTCATGTTCACGATCAGGCCGCGGCCTGCCTCGATCATCGGCGGCGCGGCGAGCATCGAGGACAACATGGTCGCGCGAAGCCCGCCCTGGAACATCAGGTCCCAGTGCCGCCAGTCCATCTCCCAGAACGGCACCTCGAAGTAGAGCGGGAGCTCGTAGCCGCTCCACGCGTTGTTGACGAGCAGGTCGAGGCGGCCGTGCTCGCCGTGGATCCGCTCGAACAACGCCTCGACCTGCGCGTCGTCCGTGTGGTCGCAGCGGACGGCGATGCCGGTGCCGCCGCGCTTGGTCACCTCTTCGGCGGTGTCGTCGATCGTGCCGGGGCGGTCGAGCGTCGTTGGCTCGCCGCAGACACTCCGGCCGGTCACGTAGACCGTCGCGCCCTCCTCGCCGAGCACGAGCGCGATGCCCTTGCCGCCGCCGCGGCTCGCTCCCGTGACGAGCGCGATCGTCCCGGACAACCTCATCTCAGGCGCCATCGTAGGCCGCTAGTCTGGCTCCTGACTCGAAGGAGGCGGGAGATGACCGAGGTAGCAGATCAGTTCACGGAGGAGCGCTCGGGCGAGTTCACGCGAATCTCGCACTGGATCGACGGCCAGCGCGTCGAGGGGACGTCGGGCCGCAGCGGTCCGGTCTACAACCCCGCCACCGGCGAGCAGAGCGGCGAGGTCGACTTCGCGTCGGTCGAGGAAGTCGACGCGGCCGTGCAGGCGGCGAAGCGCGCGTTCGCGTCCTGGCGGACGATGTCGCTCTCGCGCCGCACCGAGCTCTTCTTCCGCATCCGCGAGCTCGTCCACGACCACTCCGAGGAGATCGCGAAGTTCCTGACGCTCGAGCACGGCAAGGTGCTCTCCGACGCGAAGGGCGAGGTTGCGCGCGGGCTCGAGGTCATCGAGTTCTGCTGCGGGATCCCCGAGCTGCTGAAGGGCGGCTACTCGGAGCAGGCCTCGACCGGCATCGACGTCTACTCGATCCGCCAGCCGCTCGGCGTCGTCGGCGGGATCACGCCTTTCAACTTCCCGGCGATGGTGCCCATGTGGATGTGGGCGCCCGCGATCGCCTGCGGCAACTGCTTCGTGCTCAAGCCCTCCGAGAAGGATCCGTCCGCCTCGATGTTCACCGCCGAGCTGCTGAAGGAAGCCGGGCTGCCCGACGGCGTCTTCAACGTCGTGCACGGCGACAAGGTCGCAGTCGACGCAGTGCTCGGGCACCCGGAGATCGCCGCCGTCTCGTTCGTCGGCTCGACACCGATCGCGCAGTACGTCTACGAGACGGGCACGAAGAACGGCAAGCGCGTCCAGGCACTCGGCGGGGCGAAGAACCACATGATCGTCCTGCCCGACGCCGACATCGACATGGCCGCCGACGCGGCCGTCTCGGCCGGCTACGGCTCGGCGGGCGAGCGCTGCATGGCCGTCTCGATGCTCGTCTGCGTCGGCCACGCCGCCGACGATCTGGTGTCGGCGATCCAGGAGCGGTTGCCCAAGGTGAAGGTCGGCAACGGCCTCGACCCCGACTCGGAGATGGGCCCGCTCGTCACGCGCGAGCACCGCGACAAGGTCGCGTCGTACATCGATAAGGGCAGCCAGGAAGGCGCGAAGGTGATCGCGGACGGCCGCGAGACCGCGCCCGACGGCAACGGCTTCTTCCTCGGCGTGACGCTGATCGACGAGGTGACGCCCGAGATGGACGTCTACAAGCACGAGATCTTCGGACCGGTGCTCGGGGTCACGCGTGTCGACACGTACGAGGAGGCCGTGCGGCTCGTGAACGAGAACCCGTATGGCAACGGCGTCGCGATCTTCACGCGCGACGGCGGCGTCGCCCGCCAGTTCCAGTTCGAGGTGAACGCGGGCATGGTCGGCGTCAACGTGCCGATCCCGGTGCCGGTCGCCTACTACTCCTTCGGCGGCTGGAAGAGCTCGCTCTTCGGCGACCTGCACATCTACGGGCCCGAGGGGATCCAGTTCTACACGCAGGGCAAGGTCGTCACCTCGCGCTGGCCCGACCCGGCCACCTCGAAGGTCGACCTCGGGTTCCCGCAGACGCGGTGAACATCGGCGTGGCGCTCTTCGAGGGCGCGGAGGAGCTCGACTGGGCGGGCCCGTGGGAGGTGCTGGCCGCGTGGGCGCTGCAGTGGCCTGACGACGGCGTGCACGTGTTCACGCTCGCGCGCGAGGACCGGCCGGTGACGTGCGCGAAGGGCCTGCGCGTACTGCCCGACGAGACGTGGGAGACGGCGCCGCCGCTCGACGTGCTCGTCTACCCCGGTGGCCGCGGCACGCGCCGCGAGCTCCAGGACGAAGCGGTGCTCGACTGGATCCGCGATCTCGCGGCCGGGGACACGGTGGTCGCAAGCGTCTGTACCGGCTCGCTTGTCCTGGCCGCGGCCGGGCTGGTCGACGGCAAGCCCGCGACGACGCATTGGGGCTCGCTCGAGCTGCTGCCGACGCTCGGCCGCGAAATCGAGGTGCGGCCCGACGACCGCTTCGTCGACAACGGGAACATCCTGACCGCGGCCGGTGTCTCCGCCGGGATCGACATGGCGCTG
>Ga0247691_1000227_pt1 | contig 12676 bp, 14 predicted proteins | sample CNK32_metaG_FD_182721 | JGI IMG/M metagenome (GOLD analysis project Ga0247691, IMG submission 182721) | Soil microbial communities from Purdue University Martell Research Forest, Indiana, United States - CNK32 | ecosystem: Environmental > Terrestrial > Soil > Temperate forest > Bulk soil...
TGCTCGAGATCTTTCGCGCGTCGTTCGTAATGTATGGCCAGTTGTTCGCAGGCATCGACGCCATCCGCCGGGTCGAGGGACAGTTCGTGCCACAAGGCCAACGCAGTGTTGCCATCGCCGCTACGCTTTGCCAGCATCGCGAGCTCTCTTGTGGCGCGGGGGCGGAATTCGGCCGGCAAGCCAGCGTCGAGGGCTTTGACGCAGGTCGAGCGAGCGCGTTCGTTGTCGCCGCGCCGCTGCAGGAATTTCGACAGGCCAAAGAGGTCCAGAGAATCCTCAGCAGCGAGAGACTGCCGCTCGTCTAGCAGGGAATTGATCTTGCCGAAGAGCGCGGCGAGGCCGCGCAAATCCATCTGATTGTGCTTTACCACGCCCGCAAGCGGATCGGGAGTGCCGCCGCGCAGATAATCGAAATAGAACTGAGGAATCAGCGCCGAGGCTACATCGTTGGTGCGATGCCAGCCGAGGCGCTCGGCGTCCAGGACGTGCCTCTCAAGTTCCACGAGCCGCACGGAACCCAGGCGCAATTTCCAGAGAGCGCGCGCTGGATGGAGCAAATCCAGGTGCGCGGCGAGCTGGGGGACTTTGATAGCGCGGGTCATCGTGAAACGATTTTCGAGCAAGGGCCAGTCGAATGATTTTCCGTTGAAGGTGACGAGCACCGGCCGCTCGGCAAGGCGAGCGGCGAGTTCGTGCAAGAGAGAATGCTCCTCGGAAAAATCGCGCAGGAAGAGCTGTTCGATCTGCAAACCGCCGGCGTCCCACCACGCGAGTCCAACCAAAAATGCATAGGTTCCCGTTCCCCCAGCGAGCCCGGTGGTCTCCGTATCCAGAAACAACCACTTTTCTGGATCCTCGAGCATGTCCTGCATATCCAGCATTTGGTTCTTGTAGCGGTTGCCTTCCGATGCCGGCCTCTTGGTCAAAAGTTCGAGCGCGGCACGCGAGGGTTCGACAAATTCCGGCGTTGAATACCAATTGCGGATCGCCAGGTGCTCGCCGAAATGGTTTCTGGCAATCCCCGCGCCCAGCAAGCGGCTGAGAGAATCCGTTTCATCCGGCGCGCGTAACTCTACCGGCCTCGGCGCAATCGCACGCGCGGGTTTCAACGCGGCCAATCTGGCGAATTTATCGATGACGCCCCTTGGAGTTACCCGCACAGTTGATCCAGAATCGCCAGAGCCGCTTCCTTGGCCTTCGGCGCAAGATCCCCTGCCGGCCCCACGCAAGAAGGGCAACCCGCGTCGCAGGGGCAGGCCTGAATCAATTCCCGCGTCTTCCGCACCAGCAATTCGTGCGCGCTGAAGAGAGGCCCCGAAAAGCCGATCCCGCCCGGATAGGCGTCGAACAGGTACAAATTCGGCTCGAAAAATTCTTTCGCATGCGAGCCAGTCGCTTCCTCCAGCCGCACCGGAGAGAATTCCCCGCTGCCCACTCCCGGGGCGGGCGGCCTTTCACCAATCGCGGTTCCCAAATCGCGGCCGTCGCACATCAGCAGCAGCGTGGCGACAGACGCCAGAGCGTACAGGAGGCCGAACATCCCCGATTGCCGCTCGCTGATGGAGTAGGGCAGCGACTCTAGAAGAGCTCGCTCCAGCGTAATCCAATATGACGTGGTGTGCATCTCGTTTTCGGGCAGTTCGAGTTGCCCTGCGCCGACATTTTCGTTCGTGAAAAATTTGATCTTCTTGAAGCCCACCACTTGTGAGCGCACCAAAACGTCGCCGTGCGATCGCAATGCCGGCGCAACGGGCAGCGATTCGTTCGCGCGAGTTGACTCCGCAATCTCCAGCACGCGTACCTGGGTGTAGCGAATGGCATCGGTGTAATAGTCCACGTTCACTTGCTTCACGTAGGCTTTGCGCTCTTTGAAATCGAGATGCTCGACGTGATACTGCTGGCCGCCGTGGAGGTAGATCGCCTTTTCGTGTACGGTTGTGAGCGCACTGGGAAAATCCACTTCACCGATCACCTGGGGCGCGCCGGTGATATCAATGATGACGAAATTGTCGCTGGTCACGGAGCGGAGGCTGACGGTGTCCGCAGGATAAGCCTCATGCGTCCAGTGATAATTTTCTCCTGCAAGGTGAAGGTAGCCGGCCTCGGCTAGCCGTGCGCACAGATCCTGGAGGTCCACTTCGCCGAATTTTTCCTGTGGCCCGATTGGCAGCTCAAACGCAGCGCATTTCAGGTGATTGATGAGGATCTCCAGATTGTCCGGCTGGATGAAGGCGTGTTCAGGAGTATTGCCGAAGAAATAGTCCGGATGGCGGATGATGAATTGATCGAGAGGCGCGGAAGAGGCAACCAGCACGGCGCAGGAACTTCCGCTGCGGCGACCGGCGCGTCCGGCGCGTTGCCAGGTGGCGGCAATCGTGCCGGGGTAGCCGGTCATAACCACGGTGTCCAGCGAGCCGACGTCGATCCCGAGTTCCATCGCGGAGGTTGTGACCACGCCGCGAATCCGGCCGTCGCGCAAGCCGCGTTCGATTTCGCGGCGCTCATTGGGCAAGTAGCCACCGCGATAGCCGCGAATGGTTTCCGGCTTTCCGGGTTGTTGGGGATTCGCCTGTTGGAGATAAGTGAGAATCAGTTCGGTGTGCAGGCGAGAGTTGGCGAAGACCATAGTTTGCAAATCGTGGTTCAGGAATTCCTGGGCGACGCGGGAACCTTCGTTGATGTAGCTGCGGCGGATGCCCAGAGCGCGATTAATCACCGGCGGGTTGTAGAACACGAAAGTTTTCTCAGCGGCGGGTGCTCCGTTTGCCGCCAGAACGTCCGCTTCCGCTTCGATGAGCCGGGAAGCCAACTCGCCTGGATTTGCAATCGTAGCGGAGCAGCAGATGAATTGCGGCCTGCTGCCGTAAAAACGCGCGATGCGCTGCAGGCGGCGGAGGACGTTGCAGAGATGGCTTCCGAAGACGCCGCGGTAGGTGTGCAGCTCGTCCACCACGATGTAGCGCAAATTTTCAAAGAGCCGCGTCCATCGGGTGTGGTGCGGGAGGATGCCGGTGTGCAGCATGTCAGGATTTGTGAGAACGAGGTGGCTTTTTTCGCGGATGGCTTTACGGGCGTCGGTTGGCGTGTCGCCATCGTAGGTAAATACGCCGACGCGATTTGCCAGTCGGCCGTTTAAGTCGTGGAGTTCCGCCAACTGGTCCTGCGCCAGTGCCTTGGTGGGGAAGAGATAGAGCGCTCGCGCGTCGTCATTCGCGAGAATCGCATCCAGCACGGGCAGGTTGTAACAAAGTGTTTTTCCTGAAGCGGTCGGGGTCACGATCACGACGTTTTTGCCATCGTGGACTGTATCGGCGGCTCCCGCCTGGTGCGTGTAAAGCTGCCGAATGCCCTTGGCGTTGTAGGCGGCGCGAAGATCTGCGTGCACCCATTCGGGGAAGTCTGCCCATTGCGCTTCGCGGGCAGGGTAATGGCGAATCGCGGTCAAGATTTCGCCATCGCGATCGCGCGAGGCGAAGGTGTCGAGCACCTGTGTGACCCGGGCAAGGGTGGAGGAATTGCCGGCCCTAGCCAGAGAAAACGCGTTACCAGCCATCGATGGGTCTCCCGCAAAGTGCGAAATAATTCGCCTTTTGTTCGCTTAGGCTAGCATCCCGGCGCGCGCCGCGCAACAAACAAACGGGCTGTGTGCCGCCAATGTGCGCCGCCATTCCGACTGTGTTAGGATTCGGGAAAGATGAGTACAAAAACAAGTACCGCGCTGGAAATCAGCTTCACCTGTCCTATCTGCGGCGGAAAGCTTTGCTCGGTCCCTGACCAGGTGAATTGCGAACAATGCCACCACGTGTTTCCCAAGGACGGGGGTATTCCGCAACTTTTTTGGCTGAACGATTGGCCGGCGGATAAGCCGGATGTTACCCGCGCGATGCAGGCATTTTACGAAAAGACGCCCTTCCCCAATTACGACGATTTCGATTCCGCGGAAGCGTTGCGGTTGAAAGCGCGGCGCGGCGTTTTTGCCAAATTGCTGGACGAACAGATCCGCCACGGGTCTTCCATTCTGGAGGTCGGCTGCGGCACCGGGCAACTGAGCAATTTTCTGGGGATGACGTGGGGCCGCACGGTGATCGGCGCGGATGGATGCCTGCACTCGTTGCGACTGGCTGAAGATTTTCGACGTGAAAACGAAATCAAGGGCACCCGGTTCGTGCAAATGAATCTGTTCCGCCCGGTGTTTCCGCCGGAGAGTTTCGATTTTGTCGTTTGTAACGGAGTGTTGCACCACACGAGCGACCCGTATCTGGGATTTCAGGCCATCGGAAAGCTGGTGAAGCGCGGGGGATATATTCTGATCGGACTTTACAACAAGTACAGCCGGCTGGCGACGGATTTCCGGCGCTGGATGTTTCGGTTTTCCGGGGATCGGATGCAATTTCTGGACCCGCAGCTGCGGGACCGGGCGGCGAATCAGGGGCGCAAAGACGCGTGGTTTTTGGACCAGTATAAGAACCCGCACGAATCGAAACATACGTTTGGAGAAGTGCAGGGCTGGTTCCAGGAAAACGGGTTTGAGTTCATGAACAGCATCCCGAAAGCTCAGGGCGAGAGCTTTGCCACCGACGAAAAACTTTTCGAGCCGCACGATCCGGGAACGGCGCTCAGTCACTTTCTGGTGCAGGCGGGCGAGACGCTGGTTGGCGGACGCGACGGCGGATTTTTTATCATGATCGGCAAGCGCAAGTAGAGAGGCCATCGGGCTTGCGCGATGTGACGAATCTCCCCATCCGCGGTACTCTTTTCTTTACAAATTGAATCCGGAGAAAGAATGAACGAAGAAACTCCCGTGGCTGCGGATGCGGCGCCGAGGCGCTCTGGCTGGAAGTCCTTTCTTTCTGCTCTGAAGCTCGCGGCCGGAAATTTTCTGTTGTTCGCCGTGCTGGTGGAACTCGTCTGCGTGGTCTATATCAATACTACCGACTGGCATTCAAGCAAACCGACGTATCACGTGAATTACAACAATTTCTGGGCAGACATCAATCCGGATTTTGGGGTCTGGCACCGGCCGAACGGTCATTTTTACCACCAGGGCGGGTGTTTCAGCGTACAGTACACGACGAACAGTTATGGCGCGCGCGATGCGGAGCGCAGCGTCCACTCTGCGAAGCCGCGTACGGTCGTCCTGGGCGACTCGATGATTGAAGGCCTCGGCCTCGCCGACCAGGATCGCCTGACAAATATTCTTGAGAAGGATACGGGGCGTGAATATCTGAATTTCGGGACCAGCGGGGATTTCGGGCCGCTGCAGTACGCGCTTCTCTACAAGACACTGGCGGCGAAATTCGATCACGACACGGTGGTTGTCGGCGTACTGCCGGACAACGATTTTCACGATATGTCGCTTGAATGGGGCAAGGTCCATCACGCGGACCGCTACCGGCCTTACTATGCGGACGATTTTTCTATCGTTTATACGAATCACGTGCAGCCGCGAGCGGGAGAAGGAATCTGGGACCGGATCGAATCCTTTTTGCGGGCGTATCTTGCTTCGTACCATGTTGGCCAATTTTTATATTCAAGCATGTACTGGCGGATGGCGCCGCCATATTCCGGGTATAACGATTTCAACGATGTGGATATTGCGCGGCTGAGGTATGCGCTGGATGATATTCACGGGACGGCGGATGCACACCATGCAAAGATGGCGGTGGTTCTCATTCCTACTTCGAATGATTTTGCGAGGCTGAAACAATCGGGAACGAACCGGCTTGGGCCTGTTGTGCTTGCCTGGGGACAAGAAAAAGGGATCCCGGTGAAGGACCTGCTACCGGACATGGATGCTCGCTCCGGCGGGAATTTTCATACCTTCTTTCTAAGTTGCGATGGTCACTGGACGCCGAAGGGAAGCAAGGTAGCGGCGGAAATCCTGGAGCTGTGGCTGACACAGTTGAACGCAAAGCCCGCAAAAAATTAGGATGGTTTTTCGATTAGGAAATTGCCGAGGACGAGGCAATCCATCTGGCTGCGGGAGAAAGTGCTGTAGGCGTTTGCTGGGGTGGTGACGATTGGTTCGCCGCGCAGATTGAACGAGGTGTTCAGGACTACGGGAACACCGGTGGCTTGGCCGAAGCGCTCAATCAAGCCGTAGTAGAGCGGACTTTGCTCGCGGTAGACCGTTTGGACGCGGGCAGAGCCGTCAACGTGGGTGATGGCGGGAAGCGTGGCGTGGTGCTCGGGCTTAACGGGCGTGACGTAGAGCATGTAGCGCAGCGGATACTGATTCGCCGCGTCGCCCAGTTCAAAATAGGTTGGTGCGGCTTCCGCGACGACCGACGGCGCGAACGGGCGATAGGGTTCACGGAATTTAATTTTCGAATTAACGATGTCTTTCATGTCCGCACCCCGCGGATCGGCCAGGATGCTGCGGTGGCCCAGCGCGCGCGGACCCCATTCGAAGCGTCCCTGGTACCAGCCGACGACTTTGCTGTTGGTGAGAAAATCCGTGGTGCGGTCGAGGAGTTCGTCCGCGCTGGCGGCTTCGTGATAGGGGATGTCTTCGCTTTCGAGGAAGGAACGAATTTCCCCGGCGCTATATTCCTGGCCCCAGTAGGCGTGTTCCATGCGGAAGGAACGCGGCTTGCCGAGGACGGAATGGTAGGCCCAAAGCGCGGCGCCTAATGCTCCGCCGGAATCGCCGGCCGCCGGTTGAATGAAGAGTTCGTCAAAGCCGGATTCGCGCAGCATTCTGCCATTCGCAACGCTGTTCAAGCCCACGCCGCCCGCGACGCAAAGTTTTTTCAGGCCGGTCTGCTTGTGGAGATTCTTGGCCATGCCGACGAGGAGATCTTCGGTGACGCGCTGGATGCTGGCGGCGATATCGGCGTAATGCTCGTTCACGCGGCACTGCGCGATATAATCTGCCGGTTTCTTGCCGAAATATTTAGGGAAGCCCGTGGATTCGGTGAAGAACGGAGTCTCGCGCGGTCGGGGTTCGCCGAAAAGTTCCACCAATTTTGGCGTATACATGCGGTCGGTGGCGTAGTGGAAGCAGAAGTAATCCATGTCGAGCGAGAAGGATCCGTCGTCGTTCTGCTTGACTGTTTTCCAGACTTTGTCGACATAGCGCGGCGTGCCGTAGGGCGCCATGCCCATCACCTTGTATTCGCCTTCGTTGACTTCGAAGCCGAGGAAAGCCGTGAAGGCGCTATAGAGCAGGCCGATGGAATGCGGAAACTCCATTTGCTTGGTCAGCTGGATTTGCGTGCCGCGGCCGACGCCGGTCGCCGCTGTGAGCCATTCGCCGACGCCGTCCACGGTGAGAATCGCGGATTCCTCGAAAGGCGAGCAGAGGAAAGCGCTGGCGGCGTGGGAAAGATGGTGCTCTGAGAAAAGCACACGGTCACGGTCGATTCCGAGCTCTGATTGCAATGTACTGGCGATCCACAGCTTGTCCAACATCCATCCGATCATGGATTCGCGGAAGACTTTCCAGGATTGCGGGTAGGTTTGGAGAACGCTGATGAGAAGGCGATCAAGCTTGCGAAACGGCCGCTCATAGAAGACGACGTAGTCGAGGTCCTTGGCGTCGATTTTTGCCTCGCGCAGGCAAAATTCGATGGCATGTTTGGGGAAGCCGTAGTCGTGCTTGACCCGGGAGAAGCGCTCTTCTTCGGCGGCGGCCACTAGCTGGCCGTCGCGCAGGATCGCGGCGGCAGCATCGTGGTAATAACACGAAATTCCAAGGATGTGCATCAGCTATTGCCTGTGAGCCCAGTCGAGATCGTGAGTTTCGGCGGGATGGTCGAGCCATTTTGTGGGGCGATGCTTGATGCGAAGCGGGTCGGAAAAGAGGCGGACCGCCAGGCCGAACGGAAGGACCGCAATGACATAAATAAGGGTCAAAACCACGCGCGCCTGGAAATTGCCGACCTTGTGCGCCAGGCGTTTCCATGCGTTCCAGAGAGTTTTCAGGTTTTCGGTAAGAGGATTGGCCATAGCAGCGCGATTCGCCTAAAAGAGGGCGTAGACGAACGGCGCGAGTGCCGAGCTTTGTCCGAGAACGATAAGAACGGCGGTGAAGAGCACCACCAGGATTACCGGAAGCATCCACCAGCGCTTGTTGCGCGCGAAGAAGGAGAGCAACTCTCCCGCGATGCCGAGCCGGCGTGAAGCCGTACTGAAAAAACCCATGAAATCTCCCTCAGGTACGAATTGGACTGGAGGCCCGAACTATTAATTTAACATACGGGTCACTGTGCGGCAAAGCGCACTTGGCCGTGCTGGTTCCAAAATCCACGGCAATTTGTGAGGAATTTCCTGCGTTGGAGCTCTCAGCGACTTTTCTTATTCGGCTGCTTTGGCAGCCAGAGCATCGATCACCGCGATGTTGGGCAAGAGTTCCGGCTGGATACCGTGGCGTGATTGCAGAAAAGCCGTCGAGTTGAAGGATATCCAGGTCTTACCCGCGCCATCCTCGGCTACAAGAAGCTTTAGTGGAAAATCCAGGGCGACACTAGGTGCCGCGAGCATCAGTGGGGTCCCGGCCTTCGGGTTGCCAAAAATCAGCAGTTTGGTGTTCGGCAGTTTGAGCCCCACGTTCGCCGCTTCCTCACTGTGATCCACTATCACAAAGAGTTTCACGCCCTTCGCTTCCAGGATTCCCTGCAACTTGGCGACGGTTTCGTCCACGGGGTGATTGCCGGGAATTCGCACAACTCCATTTTCCGAGCTGGTGGCCATGGATTTCTCCTCCTTCATAGATGCATGAACAAGGGAGCGTGGATTGGGAAAAATCAGGAATCCCGCCATGAGCAGTCCTGGAATCACAAGTGCCACGGCCAAGCCAATCACCAAATACGGCCTATGGAGGTAAAGAGATTCGCCGGCCGTAGTTGTTTCAGCACCCGCAAATGGCGCAAGACCGAGAGCAGGCAAACGGCCACACCCATCAGGATAAGGGCAACCCCGATCCAGAGAGATTTCCCAAACTGTTTAACTTGAAAGTCAGGCTGCGGGTGATTGAACTCCCGCAGAAACAGTCCGAACCGAGCGAGGACGAACCCCAGCCCCATCAGGGCGATGCCAGTGCGGATCCCCGCTAGAACCGTTCGCTCGGCGGCAAGATAGTCGGTCGCACTGCTTCCCATGTGTATCCTCCGGCACTTTCTGAAATTCCGGCAACATAGCGCCGACATTCCGGAATGTAAAGTGTCTCGTTGGAACTGCGGGTATTGTGTTCAACTGGAAAATGGCGGGAACAGAACATTGTTGTGCGGTGTCTGAATCAATGTGGTGATTTTGGGCGTATCTTCAGGGCGTAGGCTCGCCGCTTGGGATGGAATGAGCGCGCCTACGATCTCTCAGAGGAGCGCCGCCTATGGCCGTGGGGGAATTCGGGCCTCGCCGCCCCGAACGCCGCAGGGCACCTCGTTACCCGTATCAAGCGAGCCTGGAAATCGAGTGGGGTTCGGCGCGCCTGAAAGCGCGAACGAGAGACATAAGCGTTGGGGGAATGTTCATCGAATCGGAAGATGTACTGTGGGTAGGAGCGGGATTCCGCGCGCAACTGGTGACCGATCGTCCGGCGTGGCTGGAATGCTCGGTGAAGCGCGTGGAGCCCGGCTTGGGGATGGGAGTGACGATTGCGCTCCCTGAAGATCAGGGCAATCACCCATATCAGGAAATTCTCGCCAAGCTGGCCGAAAACGGCTAAGGCTTTATACTATTTTCCATGACCCATTGCCTGGATTGTGGCTCGGAGAGGGCGAGCGATCAGTGCCCGGTCTGCGGACTGACGTCCGCCGCCGCTGAGCTTGTTTTTCGCCGCCGGCTGATCCACCAGATGACGGTTTTTCTCGCCGGCTCGCTGCTGTTTCCCTATGTGAGCCAGATTTATCCTCCGCTGGACTTGGACGGGATGCTGATTTTTTTCGGGGTGGTATTTTTTGCGGCGCTGACGCTTGCGATAGTGCTGGAAAGCCGGGCCCGGGCGCGCAAAGAGATAGAAGTGCTGCGGCACCTTTTTACCGGGCTGATTCCGATACCGTTTATTCTTTTGACGGCGCTGGTTTTGAACGGACGGCTGGATTCGCCGCAGAATGTTGCCTTTCACGCATCGGTCGTCGACAGCCGTTATCAGATGAAGGGAGTTGTGCGCGGAACGCGGCGGTTGTTTGTGCCGTCGTGGCGGGCAGGGCATCGCGTGGAGAGGCTGGCGGTGGACTCGGATGATTACGATCGTTTTCGGCCGGGCGACACAGTCAACGTTGGAGTCGCGCCGGGCGCGCTTGGAATCCCATGGTTTTATGGAGTGTATCGGCGGTCGTTGGCGGATACGCAGCGGCAGACGGTTCAGTAGAGAGGCTCGCGGTTAAGGCCGAGAGGGATCTGCAATTCGAGGATGTGACCGTTTTTTCCGAAACGAAAAGTTACCCGCTGCATGGAGCCGATGTTCCGCTCTTTCCACTCGACAACCTCAACCGGCTTGTCCGGAATGTCCGCGTAGGACCAATCCGCCGAATCGCCGTGAACGGAGATTTTTTGTGGATCGATGTCGTAGACTTCTTCGTCGGCAATCTTCACAAGCATGTAACGCTTCCAAAGGCGCACTAGCAAGACTCCTTTTTTTTCGGAGTGGTAAATACTCCAAGAGTTGGGCGCCTGATCGTTAAATCGGACAATGGCAAATTGCACCGATTTCCAGGTGACTTTTTGGGAGGGCGCAGTTTGGGCAGTCGTGAGGCCTGACAAAGACAGGCACGCGAGCAAGATGGTGAGTATAGACGGGACTATTTTCATTTCTGGCATGTTCAAAACCGCTGATGAGAAGTGTACGACAGGTTTCTTCAACCGGAAAACCGGGCAGCAGCCTGGAGTGCGGAGGGAAGCCGCTCGATGGAGTAAAATGAGGATGGCCAACCGGGAATATACTCCCGGGAAACGGAGTACATGGCTGGCTGAAAGGCGCATTTCGGAGGCTGGGAGTGCTGCTTGATTTGGCCAGGGTGGCGTCGTTTGTGACGAGTATCCTGTCGTTGTGCGCTTTGCTGGATACGGCTTTTTTCTTGCCCGCCACGCGATGGGAGGAGCGTCTTGCCGCCTCTTTGGCGCGAATTATTTTTGCGGGCTGCGCCTCTCTGATTAGTGGACTGCTATTTCACTTGTCGCCCCCGCGAGTGCCGCTGGCACGGACCCTGCCCGTGCGCCTGTGTCTCTGGGCGCTTTCCGGATTTTCGGCGTTTTTTGTGCTTGCTTGGTATCTGGACGTGTATTACATGCCGCTGTTTTGGCGCAATCTTCCACATTGAACTGCCGCCCGCGTATGGTATTCGCGCGCAGGTCTTTCCGGCCGCCAGTTTCGGCTATTTCAGACGAACATGTTTCAGGCGTAGGTGTTCAGCAACGTGCCGGAGGTTTCCGGCGACCCGCCACCAAGCACGGAAGCTTCACTCAATTGCGCCTCCGTCTTTGCGATTTTTAAACTCGCGGCGGTAATCTGCGGCACCACTGCTGGAGCCGGCCCTCCCGAATCGACAAGTCTCTGCAGGAGATCCGCTCCATTTACGAGTGAAATGCCATTGACGGCCATTCAGCCTCCTCGATGCACGCGGGGGCGTGCATCTGATCTATCGGCCAATCTCCAAATGACTTTATCGCCATTAGAGAAATTTTATTCTTGCCACTGCGGCTATAATGTCCAGCGATGCCTAGTCAACGCCAGCTCTCTATTCGACTCTGGGGTACCTTTAGGCGCGTCTTTCCGCGCTGCAGCATGATTTCGCAGGCCATCGCGTTTAACTTGTTTTTGGCTTTTTTCCCGACGCTGCTGCTGGCAGTCGGCCTTGCGTCGAGCTGGATTGGGAGCCGCACCGCGCTGCTCGATGCGATCCGCGATTTCACGCAGTTCCTTCCACCTGGCAGCCAGGGCATCGTGACCGATTTTCTCAGCCGCCGCGGCCCGGACGTGTGGAAATTTGCGCTGCTTGGTTGGGCTGGCAGCCTAATCGGTGGCTCGCAAGTGATGAAATTGCTGATGGAGGGGATACACCTGATTTACGGGGATGAAGAACGCAGCGGGTTCTTGAGGCGGCAATTGCGCGGGCTGCTGCTTCTGCTGATTACTGTGGCGCCTATCCTGATTGCTGGAATTCTGGGTGTGTTTGGCCGTCCTCTGCGCCATTGGGTGACCGGTGTGATCGGCGCCCACTTATTCGTGAACGGACTTTGGCTGATTTTTTTTCCGCTCGTGGCAATGGTGCTGGCGATGCTCGCACTTTCGGTGATGTATTGGGTGGCGCGTCCCAAAGAAGAGAGCTTGCAGCGGGTCCTGCCGGGGGCGATGCTGGCGACGCTGCTATGGTGGCTGGTGAATGTGCTGTTCGGTTTTTATGTGCGCCGCGTGCCGTACAACCTGGTGTATGGAGGACTGGCGGCGGTGATCGGCTTGCTGATCTGGATGCAGATTTCCGCAGTGATTGTATTTCTCGGCGCCGCATGGAACGCCGAAACCGAGGAGATGCGTATCAACTGATTTCGCTCGAGGCCGGAGGATATGAAGCCCGTTCACGTCATCTGCCATTCCGGATACAAAGCGGACGAATCGCCACGCGTGCTCAAGTTGGGTGGCACGCTTCTTCCCATCGCGCAAATCGAAGATCGCTGGTATTCGCCCGGCGAAACCATTTTTCGCGTACTGACCGAAACAGGAGACCGTTACCTCCTG
>Ga0247691_1000228_pt1 | contig 12675 bp, 9 predicted proteins | sample CNK32_metaG_FD_182721 | JGI IMG/M metagenome (GOLD analysis project Ga0247691, IMG submission 182721) | Soil microbial communities from Purdue University Martell Research Forest, Indiana, United States - CNK32 | ecosystem: Environmental > Terrestrial > Soil > Temperate forest > Bulk soil | place...
TATCGCGCCATTCCAGGCACGAGCACCGAGGCGAATGCGTGGATCATCCAAAACTTCTGATTTCGTTTGTGAATCGGGCCATAGTCGGTCGCAGATAGTGCGCCATTCCAGCTAGTGAAAGATTCGGTTCAATCGCAATTATCTGCCCGCCGACAACATTTTTCTTGCCGCTTGTCGCCTTTTCACTTCCGCTTCCGATATCTCAGATAGGGAGAGTTCTTTGCGGTTCCATGTCAACTCACGCTTAAAGCCTGGTCGTGAGTGGCGAAATGCCGGGCAAGAGTCTTCCAGGAATCAGGGCCAGAAGACGAGCGGTGGATCGGCACCCTCGAATCCTTCCACTGGTTGCCAAACAGCCGGCGATGTGGGTCACCAAATTCTGGTGCCCTATCAGGCCGACTACTTCTTCTACCGCGCGGACGATTAAGCATTGCATTTCTGCCCGTCGTCGACTGGCCGGGTTGCGCGCTCTGAATCGCATCAGCGGATGTGCGGTTCTGGTGCGCCCCGGCCAGAAGGCGGCCAAGCGTGGGCTGCCGGGGTGAATTGCTGCGGAAGGGAAACTCGACCTTCACTGCCGAATGCCTCGTGACTTAATTATTTTTTCGTTGATGGGTGTCGTCTTTTCCCGCCGGATTTCGATTTCTCAGGTAAGGGCAACTGGCTCTTCTTAACGCGCATGCCGTGATTCGTTTGCTGGAAGTCTGGGCTAAGTCTCAAGCGGAGCTTTGTCTGCAACGCGTACCCCTCAGGGGCTAAAAGGGAAGGTTGAAAATGAAGATGGGCAGCATCGCAGGAAAAGTGGTCCTGAATCGGTTTACTGTGAGTCTTACTTTAGGGTTCGTTCTCCTGATCAGCGGAACGGTTGCTTTCAACATCAATCGCAAATCTTCATTTCGCGCGGCCTCCGGCTCGCCCGTTGTGACGGGTGTCGGAGACGCTCCTGTTTCCGTGACTATGGGGGATTTCAACAAGGACGGCATCCTGGACCTTGCGATCGCAAACTCCACGGACAATTCCGTATCCATTCTCCTGGGCAAAGGCGACGGTACGTTCGCGCCAAGTGCAGGCTCGGCGATTTCCACCGGTGGAAATCTTACGACGGGCGTTGCCGTGGGCGACTTTAACAACGATGGAAAGTTAGACATGGTGGCGACGGACCTGCCGGGCGGTTTGTCGGGGGGCTTGGGCGACATTTTTGGAAGCCCGGGCGGAAATATTTCGGTGTTCCTAGGAAATGGCGACGGAACGTTCGGGGGGCACAAAGACACGGACGGCGGAGGCGATTTTCCAGGAGCGGTTGCGGTGGGAGATTTCAATGGGGACGGGAAACTCGACGTCGTCATCACTAATTTTGCCAACCAAGATATTTCGGTGCAGCTGGGTCACGGGGACGGATCGTTCAGCCAGGCCATTAATTCCCCCATCCATATCGGGCATCGGCCGGCTGCCGTAGTCGTCGGGGATTTCAATCTTGACGGAAAACAGGATATCGCGGTGGCCAATGCCGAGGACAACGACGTGGTCATTCTCATGGGCAAGGGCGATGGCAGTTTTGCTGCCGCCTCGAATTCTCCGATCACCGTTGGCAGGCGGCCAGTGGCCCTCGCGATTGCCGACTTCAACGGCGATGGAAAGCCTGATCTCGCGGTGGCGAACCTACTCTCGAGCAATGTCCAGATTTTCGCAGGCGATGGCGCCGGGGCTTTTCAACTGATCAAGGAACTGCCGACGGGCCGCTATCCGTGCTCACTGGCGGTGGGAGACTTCGACAGCGATGGGAAGGCGGATCTCGCCGTCGTCAACCAGCTCAGCGAAATGGTTTCCGTGTTCCTGGGAGACGGCGCAGGCTCATTCTCGCGCTCACGCAATTTCCCGCTTGAGGGGCATCCGCAGTCCATCGTCGCCGGCGATTTCAATAAAGACGGGCAGCTTGATTTGGCCATCGGCAACGTTGCAACCAAATCCGTCTCCGTACTTCTGAACAATACGGACATCACCCCGCCCGTGCTGACCATGCCCGTTCTCAGTGACAGCTATCTTCTGAACTCCAGTGTTACGTTCAGTTTTGGCGCTGTCGATTCCCAGTCCGGCGTTGCCAGCCTCTCTGCAACATTGAACGGCGCGCCCATCACCAGCGGCACCACCGTGGCCCTGAATCATCTCGGGCTGAACACCTTCACCCTGAGTGCTACGGACGGCAATTTCAACACTGCTACACAGTCCGCCATCTTTACGGTGCTCTACAACTTTGGTGGCTTCCTGCCCCCTATCCCGAAGGATAACACCGGCGTTTTCAGCAAGGGCGGCACTCTACCCGTTGCCTTTCAGCTTAGCGATGTAAACGGGACGCAGATTACCACCGCCGTTGCGAACCTGACTGTCCAGCAAGTCTCCGGCAGTGTGCTCGTCGGTGTTCCTGTCGACGCTATCGCCCCCGGAAACTCGGACACTGGAAATCTGTTCCGTTTCGACGGCCAGAAATACATCTACAACCTGAGCACAAAACCTCTGGCGAGCGGCACCTGGCAGGTGCAAGTGCGGCTTGACGATGGAACCGTCCATAGCGTGCTGATCGGCGTCAAGTAGCGAACAGTTCGAGTGCTGCAGATTGCGGTGGCAGTGATGAATTACGCGGTTATCTGAATCTTTGGAGGATGTTTGATGCGTTGCACGAAATGGATCACTCTAAGTTTGTTCGCGGTTGTTGCATTCCTGGCGGGATGTGGCGACGTCCCCGATCACAGCGATGCCTGGCTCAGCTTCAAGTACGGATTTCACTGCGGTGATGCGAGCCACTGTCCGGGACTCTCAGATTTTGATGAAACGGACAGGTATTACCAAACCCTCGGAATCGCCGATCCCCATAACTATGTGTTCGAGCAATGGCTGAGCGACAACGGCTTTGTGGATGGTGCACAAGTGGTTAGGGGCGCGTACGCAAATCTGGGAGACCTGCAGATTGGCCGAGACATGAATTGCGTGACCACAGGAACTAAGACTGCTTGCTATGTGGAAAATAAGGGTCCAGTGCCTGCCCTCTTCTCCGGAGACCTCACCGATGGCGGCGGAGATTGGCCGGACATCACGCTCGCACTGCAGGAGGTCGATGGCACGTTCAGTGCTGTTCACCCGTTTGCCACCGTCGCCATGGTCTACGATTCAGCTATCACCGGTCCAAACCAGGTCAGCTTCTACGTCTTCCAGCAAGCTTGTGGTGGCGATCCCCAGGTTTGTGGACGGAATTTATTGACCGAGCTGGCTCGATTGGACGGCGACAATAATAAGGAAGCTGTGCTTAAGTCGGTTCCGCGCATGTGCATGGCTTGCCATGGCGGAACTTATGACACGAACAGCCACACAGCCACCGGCTCGTCCTTCCTGCCTTTCGACGTTTTCTTCTTCCGCTACAGCGGGAAAGATGGCTTCACATTTGATGATCAGGCTGAATCTTTCCGGAAACTCAACGCCATGGTGGCGGCGACCAAACCCACAGCGGCCATTCAGGAATTGATTAATGGTATGTATCCGGAGGGGGTCAATAACGCGAACAGCGCCGCACTTGACGGCTTTACGCCGGCAGGGTGGTCCGACAATCCGACGCTGTATCACGGAGTGGTGCGGCAATACTGCCGGATGTGCCACATTGCGCAGCCGGAATCGTTTGCCAAGGCCTCTGATTTTGTGGGTTTCGCGCACCAGATCCAGCACGAGGTTTGCGAGACACACGACATGCCCCATGCCCAAGTGCCGTATGGCCTGGATGGCAAAAAAATCGGGTTCTGGCACGACCAGATTGCCCAGCACGACCTGGGGAACTTTCTGCAGAGCCAGGGCATCAGCAGTTGTTTGCCGCATGACTAGTTAAGGTTTTCTCCCCCCCAAGCCGGCGATTGGCGAAATTCGAAACTCATCGCTAGTCGCCGGCTGATTTTAAGATTGCTCCTCTCCCGTTGTCGTCTTTTCTCACTGGTTTCCGATATCTCAGGTAGGGACCAAATGTTTCGCCGTTGCGCTCAAGGCATCCCTCATGCTGCGGGTGTGACGGCGAAACACTGTCGCGCTGGTCCGAACTTCGAGGCAATTCTAGAGAGTCGAAGGCACGGCGGCACCTGAGGAAGATCCGTCCGCGCTTGGAATCGAAACTTTCGCCTCTCCATGAATTCGCCTCGTTGCTTGCGATGGAAAGACAATTCGCGAATGGCACAAATTCGCCGTCCAAGCTCCGATAGACCCGCCTTTCCGTAATTCTTCGCAAGCTGCCCTACTCCGAAATCGAATCATAAGTCCGAGACGCACGCGAATTTAGCCTGTCAAGACAGAAAACAAACACTTTCCTTGATTCGGGGGCGGCTACTTTGGTGCTGTGTTGCAGGGTGATCGCATATTGCAGGTTGCGGCATTCTGGATACAGGCGTAACTTTCAACGAGCAATTGTGCGCCGGATCCGGGGAGGGACCGTGGAACGTCGCGAGGCACTGCGGCTAATGGGTGCAGCGAGTGTTTTTTCGGTGTTGTCCTCGGAACTGTTTGCAGCCACGCTCCGGGCGCAGATTGCGGCTGGGAACGGCGGCGGGTTTCGCACGCTTTCCCCTGCTCAGAATGAAATCGTGGTGGCCATGTGTGACGTGATGATTCCCGCGACAGAGACGCCGGGAGCGAAGGCCGCTAAGGTGAATGAATTTATCGACCTGATTTTGACCGATTGGGCCACCGAGGGGGAGCGGAAGATTTTTCTTGCGGGGCTTTCGGAATCCGATCGCAGATCAAATGAGCTGTTCGGCCATGGCTTTGCTGCTGCCTCGGCAAAGGAGCAGACCGCGATTGTTCAGGTGTTCGACGAAGAACTCGCCACCACGCGCAATGAAAAAACGCCCAAGCAGATTCGCTCCTGGGAACTGACACTAGAGCTTCCTTTTTTTGCGCAGATGCGGCGGCTCACTCTAGTTGGCTACTACACGTCTTCGATTGGGCAAGAGCAAGAACTTAAGGTGGAAATCATTCCTGGATCTCTGCATGGCTGCGTGTCAGCGGAGCCTGAGGTCAAACAATGAGGTCCGTGAAGAAACCCGAGACCTATGACGCGATCATCATCGGTTCCGGAATGACTGGCGGGTGGGCGGCCAAAGAGCTGACGGAGAAAGGGCTGAAGATCCTGGTTCTGGAAGCGGGCCGGCCTATCGAGCCGGACCGCGACTACGTGGAGCATGTGCCAATCACCGAAATGAAATTTCGCGGGATGAACAACCGCCAGGAGACGCTGAAGGATCAGCCAATCCAGCGAACTTGCTATGCGTGCGACGAGTGGGCCAGCAAGTTTTTTGTGAAAGACGCGGAGCATCCTTATACGACGGATCCGGACAAACCGTTTGCCTGGATTCGCGGACGGCAGGTCGGCGGCAAATCCATCATGTGGGCGCGGCAGTCTTACCGGTGGAGCGATCTGGATTTCGAGGCCAACGCGCGCGAAGGAATCGGCGCCGATTGGCCAATTCGCTACGCCGATATCGAGCCCTGGTACAACTACGTGGAAGGATTCGCCGGGATCACAGGCCAGGCGGAGGGGTTGCCGCAATTGCCCGACGGCCGCTTTCTGCCGCCGATGGAAATGAATTGCGCGGAAATTGCGGTCAAAGAGGCAATGGCGCGGCAGTTCGGGCGCGAACGGGTGATGACAATTGGGCGCGCTGCGATTCTGACTCAGACGCACAATGGTCGCGCTGCATGCCACTATTGCGGCCCGTGCCACCGGGGGTGCATTACGCGCTCGTACTTCAGCAGCGTGAACTCCACGCTGCCGGCCGCGGAGAAAACGGGGCGGCTGACGCTGCGGCCGTACAGCGTGGTGCACAGCCTGATTTTTGATCCCCAGACGCGCCGAGCGAGCGGAGTGAAGGTGATTGACGGGCAGACGCACACAGCGATGGAATTTCAGGGGCGAATTATTTTTCTGTGCGCGTCGGCGCTGGAGTCCACGCGGATTCTGCTCAATTCGGCGACACCTGAATTTTCGACTGGGCTGGCCAACAGCAGCGGCGAGCTCGGGAAGAATCTGATGGACCACATCATGGGTGGCGGCGCGGATGGAATTATCCCTGGTTCTCTCGATCGCGTGCAGACCGGGAAGAGGCCGAATGGTATTTATGTGCCAAGATTCCGCAACGTCACCGGCAAGGAGAAGAATTTCCTCCGCGGCTACGCGTACCAGGGGCAGGCCGAACGAGAAAGCTGGGAACGGGGAATTCATGAAAGCGGTTTCGGCGTGAGCTTCAAGAACTCGTTGCGCAAGCCAGGCCGGTGGAAGATGACGTTCCATGGGTTTGGCGAGTGTTTGCCGAATCCCGCGAATTTTGTGGAGATCGATAAAGAGCGGAGGGATGCGTGGGGCGTGCCCGCGCTAAAGATCCACTGCCAGTGGCGGGATAACGAGAAGGCGCTGCTTCACGACATGATGATTCAAGCGGCGGAACTGCTGGCCGCGGCGGGCGCCGTCGAAATTGTCCCGTACAAGCAGAACAATCCGCCCGGATTGACGATTCACGAAATGGGCACGGCACGCATGGGTGCGGATCCCAAAAAATCGGTTCTGAATGCTCACAACCAAGCACACGACGTGAAAAATCTGTTCCTTACGGACGGAGCGTGCATGGCTTCGTCATCATGCGTGAATCCTTCGCTGACGTATATGGCTCTTACGGCGCGAGCATGCGACTACGCGGTTTCGCAGATGAAAAAAGGCGAGCTCTAGATTTCTTCGGTGTCTGGACAAATCCGCAACAAAATGGGGAGGTGTCGAAGATGGCGCATGAGGAAGCGGCGAAGCCAAGTGCCGGCGCAAAGCTGGTGATTCGGAATATCGGTGTGCTGCTGACCGGAGATTTGCAGCGGCCGATTCTGGACGCGGACACGGTGTTGGTGAAGGATGGGAAAATCACCGCGATCGGAAGGGAAAAGGAAGTCGAGGTAGACGGCGCGACGCGAGTGATTGACGCGAACGGCACAACGCTTGCCCCCGGATTGATCGACAGCCACATTCATCCAGTTGCCGGCGATTGGACGCCGCGCCAGAACCAGATCGGATGGATTGACAGTTGCTTGCACGGCGGCGTCACTACAATGATTTCCGCGGGCGAAGTCCACATGCCCGGACGTCCGAAAGATGTTGTCGGCGTGAAAGCGATGGCTATCACGGCGCAACGCGCATTCGCGGCGCTGCGACCAAGCGGCGTAAAAGTTCTTGCGGGAGCGCCGGTGATTGAGCACGGGATGGGGGAGGAAGATTTTCGCTCGCTGGCGGAGGCGGGGGTTCGTTTGCTGGGAGAAGTGGGACTTGGCAGCGTGAAAGACGGGCCGACGGCGCGGCAGATGGTGGCCTGGGCGCGGAAATATGGAATGCAGAGCACGATTCATACCGGCGGGCCCTCGATTCCAGGCTCGAGCCTGATTGATAAGGACGTCGTACTGACGGCGGACGCCGATGTGATCGGGCACGTTAATGGAGGCCACACGGCGCTGCCGGACGCGCAAATTCGTTCGTTGTGCGAGGAATCCGTGCGCGCGCTGGAAATTGTGCACAACGGAAATGAGCGCGCGGCGCTGTTTACGCTTCGCACGGCAAGGGAGATGAATCAGTTACATCGCGTAATTCTCGGGACCGACGCTCCAGCAGGGTCAGGCGTGCAACCACTGGGGATTATCCGCGTGATTGCGGCGCTTTCCTCAGTCGGAGAGATTCCCGCCGAAGTGGCGTTTTGTTTCGCGACCGGCAACACTGCTCGACTGAGGAAACTGGACAGCGGTTTAATCGAAGTGGGTCGCGCGGCAGATTTTGTGTTTATGGATGCAGCGCAACATTCGGCCGGAAAGACGCTGCTGGAAAGCGTTCGGTTGGGTGATTTGCCTGGAATCGGAATGACTGTGATTGACGGAGAAGTGAAAAGTGAGCGGAGCAGGAATACGCCGCCCGCGACGAGATTGCCGAGGATCGTGAAGTAGGTAGTTACCGAGACAAGGAAGGCAAAGTAGAACTAGTTTAAGCCTGCCTTACTATCGTAGCCCGTCTTCGCCTTTGATTTGAGATTTGGTCAGGCCGCCTACGCGGGGGAGGGGGCGGCCGCTGTCGGTTACTGCGATGGCCACAAGGATTTCGTTCGCGCGTGGAGCATCGTTTACTCGAACCTCCATGCCGTCAAAATGGCTGCGGACAAAGGCTGCGTCTTTGTGGCCCAGCGGAATATCCAAAGCTACTCCGGGGCCGCCGCGTTTCTTGGAAGAGGGAATCAACGCGGCTCCTTTGCCAAGCGCCTTACGGACAGGCGTGCCAAGTTTGGGATGAAGAATTGCGGCGGCGTGCTCGAGTTCGCCGTTTTCACCAACGGCTGCCGCTTTGCCGTAGCTTTCCGCCGAAGCGCCGGGAATGCCCAGGGCCGCGACCGCGCGTTCGGTGAGGAGCCCGCCAAGTTCCTCGCCGATTTCCATGAGCTCCGATAAGTCTTCAACGTAGGTTCCCGCGTAAGGATTTTCGATCACCGCGGCTGCGGCCGCACGGCGCGTTGGAGGGTTCACCTGCCTGCCCATTTCACTGTGCGTTTCTTCGAGGAACGTCACAATTTTTCGAATCTTGGTTTTCATCGCAGGCCGTCCTGGCCTTTAATTTCGGAGGCTTTGAGGCCGCCGACGCGGGCATGCACGCGCGGGCCGGTGGTCATCACCAGCGCCAGCAGAATTTCGTTGGTTTTCGGTGCGTCTGCAATGCCAACCTCCATCGAATCGAAGTGGCTGCGCACGTAAGAGGCGTTGATGTGGGTGATGGGCACATCGAGGCGAGTGCCCGGGCCGCCAACTTTTTTGGTCGACGCAACAATGGCCTTGGCGTTGCCGAGAATTTCACGCATCGCATAGCCGCCGGGTACGTGCCAAAGGGCGCCGTGCTCCAATTCTCCAGCTTGGCCGACGATTGCGCCCTTGCCGTAACCCTCGACGATTTTTGGGTCGCCTCCAAGCGCTGCTACCAGCGTCTTGGCCATCTCCAGGCCGAGCGGGTTCAGGTCCTCCATGAAACCTGCAATTTCCGGAACGTATTTCCCGGCGAAGGGGTTGTGAATGACGGCAACCGCGGCGGCGCGCCGGAGCGGGAGCGCAGCGACGGGGCCGCCTTCGTGGAAGACTTCTTCGACAATGATGACTCGCTTGCGGAGTTGTACTTCAGGCATGCCGGAGGCTCCTTTGAGAAAATTCTTCTGCAGCTGGCCACACTAAGGGTGAAACAACGCGGGTACGGCCCTGAAGGCAGAGCGCGCAGGAATGAATCAAACCTCGAGTGCGAAGAGACTCCGCCACGCGCACGCCTGAATCAAGCGCGGCGGAAATCTCGGAACTGGAGAGCGTTTCGACGCCTCTTGTGACGAGCAAACCACCCAGGTCGGAGTCAGGGAGAATTTCGTTTGCGGGAACTCGCGTGATGCCCGGATGATCCGGAAGATTCACCGCATTGGCGATGACAGTGGCGGCAGCATCGGCAGCGGCAGCGGAATCGGCGAGTACGGTGACGGCGTCGGCTATACCCAGGGAAAAACTGCGGCCCCGCCAGCCGCTGGTGGCAATCCCGCGAATCGGGTCCGCGGCCGTAATTTCGAGAGACCCAAAGAGGGAAGGGAGATCTGGCCGCTCGACCATGCCGACTTGATAGGCGTAGTGACTCGCGAGGTCCAGCGCGATGTCGCCGCCATTGTTGACGTAGGCGCGTTCAACAGTTGCGGTGGCCATCATCGATTTCAGAATTTCTTCCGCGACAGAGCCCGCGACCGCGGCCATCGGCGTGATGAAGCAATCTTCGCAATATGGTTCGACGGCGGCAACCATACGTTGCGCGACGCGGCCGCGAGGACGGGCCGAGTATTTTTCCGTGCGAGTGCGAAGCAACGTTAGTTCGCTGCAGAGTTCGTCGAGAATGGTGGTGAACCGACGCACGGCGCACTCGTACGCAGTCGATATCGCCTGCGGCGGGCCATCGGCTTCGATGATCAGATCAATGGGCCCGTCGTGCAGGTGCATTCGCCGTCCCTCCGGCAGCATGCGGATGAGCGCGGGTTCTCTCATGCGCCGCTGCTCCCGGCGTCGGGCTTCAGCGGCCAGGGATTTTGCGCGTGCGAGACAATCTGCCGTTGGCGTTCTTTTTCCTTCAACACATCCCTGAGCGGGCGCACATATTCCACGTGTCCGCCAAGCACGGCGTAATCATCTTTCTTCAGCGTGAACTCGATGGGAGCAACCAGAGCGGGAGTTGGCACGTAACCAAACGCATTTTCGGGCATGCGCGTCACATCCACCATGAACGTGATCCCGCCGCCAGGCCAGATATAGACGGGCGCACCACCGCAGGTTACACGGGTCAGTTTGCGTTTCACGGAATCAGTAAGTTTTACGGGGTTCTCGGTCACACCGGCGCGCAACGAACCGCCTGCCCCGCCCATGAACAACACCGTCGTCAACGCAGGCTCGCAGTTTTCACGAATGCGGCCGACGGATTCCTTCAACTCCTCGGGAAGGTTCTTTTCCACGGGGCGCAAATTATCGTCGAGTTCGTAGTAGGCAAATTGTTCGCCGGTGGTGCTGACCATCAGGAGCCGAAGATGAGGCCAAGCGATTTTCGGCTTGAACGGTTTCAGAATCGTAAGCGGATCGGAAATATTCGTTCCACCCCAGCCGGTGCCGGGCTCGGCAACCTGGAAATATCGGCCGGGGGTGGAGCGGCGGCCGTGAATTGCGATCCCGGTTTCGCGAACGCCCAAAAGTTTACCCGCCTGATGTTCGGAGAGCACGCCGGTGATGTGATCGTCCACCACGACGACGTCGTCCACCTTTTCGAACCACTGCTTTGCGAACATGCCGATCGTGGCGGACCCGCAGCCGACGCGCATCCGCTCTTCGCGCTGGCCATTGACGACCGGCGGCTGCCCGGCGGCTACGCGAACGATCGCGCCGTCATCGATCGATAGTTCCACGTCCTTGCCATTGCAAAGATCGAGAAGGGTTTCGCAGGTGACGCGGCCTTCGCTTTTGCTGCCGCCGGTGAGGTGGTGCACACCGCCAAGCGAAAGCATCTGTGAACCATACTCCGCGGTTGTGACATGGCCGATGGGTTCGCCCTGCGCGCGCACATGATTACGCTCCGGGCCCAGGTGGCGGTCGGTATCGATTTTTAGTTTCACGCCGCAGTAGCTGAAAATTCCTTCGGTCACCACCGTGACCATGTCCACGCCTTCCACTTCGCTCGAAACGATAAACGGCGCTGGCTTGTAGTCGGGATACGTCGTGCCCGCTCCAATCGCGGTGACGAACGTCTCCTGACCCTTCATGATTTTTCCGTCCCAGTCGCCTTCGCGTTCGAGGAACGGCACCAGCGGCGTACCCTGCGATTTCGCGCGGTCAAGCAGGATGTGCGGATCTACGCGCACCAACTGCCCTTCGACGTTGGCGTAGCGATCGCAGGCGCCGGCGTGGCCGCGCTTGATATAGCAGAGCACCGGGCAGGCGTCGCAGCGAACCGTGTCTGGAGGAAAAACGTCAGGCATGTGAGTTTCCTGAATTGCCAGCAGCTCTTGCGAGAATTGCGGCCCGCACTTTGTCCGGAGTCGCGGGCAGTTTGCGAATGCGCACCCCAACCGCGTCATAAAGAGCGTTCAGAATTGCCGGGGCTGTAGGAATGAGCGCCTGTTCGCCAATGCCTTTCGCGCCGAATGGCCCAGCGGGCGAAGGGTCTTCAATCAGGATGGATTCGACGGGCGGCATGTCGCCGATCGTCGGGATTAGATAATCGTGCAGATTTTCACCTTTGCCTGGGAAAAATTCTTCCATCAGCGCCATTCCGAGGCCCTGCGCGGCGCCACCTTCGATTTGTCCTTCGACGAGCGTGGGATTGATCGCGCGGCCCACGTCGTGCGTGGCCGTGATTTTCAGCACTTTGATTGTGCCGAGATCGGTGTCGACTTCGAGTTCAGCGAGGTGAGCACCAAACCCATAAACGGCGTACGGAATCCCTTGGCCGTCGTTGTTAAGAGGCGATGTTGCGGGATCGAATGTGGCCTCGGCGCTTATCACGTAGCCGCGATCGTCCAGCGTAAGTTCTCTCAAGTCCAGGAGCTTCTGTCTGTCCTGATGGCACAACCGCAAAATTCCTTCTCCCAGCGAGATCCGGGTCGAGTCCGGCCACCCGCCTGAAAATTCCAGAATAGCCTTTCGTAATTGCTTGCCGGCAAGGAATGCGGCTTTGCCGCTGACGAAGGTCTGTCGTGAAGCGGAAGTCTTCCCGCAATCAGGAGTTATATCGGTGTCGCCGGAAAGCAGATCGAAATATTCGAGCGGAATGCCGAGAGCTTCGGCGCAAATCTGCGTGACGACCGTTGCGGAACCCTGGCCGATGTCCACTGCTCCTTGATGCAGAGCGACGCGGCCATCGCGCTTCAGACCGACTCGCATCGTGGATGGATTGGGCAGCGAAGTGTTTCCGCAGCCATACCACATGCCCGCGACGCCGACACCGCGCCGCAGCGAATTGTTCGACACGGCGTTCCACGCACTCACTTCTTTGCGCGCATGTTGCCACCGTGGGCGCAATGCTTCGAAGCACGCGCGGATGCCAACACCCCAGCCGATTACCTGCCCGGTGACAGTTGG
>Ga0247691_1000230_pt1 | contig 12587 bp, 15 predicted proteins | sample CNK32_metaG_FD_182721 | JGI IMG/M metagenome (GOLD analysis project Ga0247691, IMG submission 182721) | Soil microbial communities from Purdue University Martell Research Forest, Indiana, United States - CNK32 | ecosystem: Environmental > Terrestrial > Soil > Temperate forest > Bulk soil...
CCCCGTCGTGCTTCAGCTTCGAGTTGCCGGTAGCGAGAGGATGAAGCGCGCCCCATTCGGCTCCGCCGACTCGTAGTCGAGCCGGCCGCCGAGCGCGCTCGCGTACGCTGCGGCGATCGCGAGGCCGAGCCCGGCACCGGGCGCGCCGGACCGGCGCGTGTCGTCGCTGCGGCTGAAGCGGTCGAACAGCCGCGGCACGAACGCGGGGTCGACGCCGGGCCCGCGGTCCTCGACCAGGAGCCGGATGCGCTCGCCGCCGTGGCAGCGCACCTCGACGGGCGCCTCGCCGTAGCGCAGGGCGTTGAGGATCAGGTTCGCCGCCACCCGCTCGAAGGCGATCGGGTCGGCGACCACCTGCGTGTCCTCGTCGACGAGCACGTGCACGTCGGCCGCGCGCTCGCCCGCGACCCGCGGCACGAGCTCGTCGAGCCGCTCGCGCGGGTGAAACCGCTCGGCGAAGCCGCCCGCGCCCGACTCGATCCGCGACAGGTCAAGCAGCTGGTCGGCCAGGTCGCGCAGCCGGTCGGTCTGCTGGACGAGCGTCCCGAGCAAGGCGTGCACCTGCTCGCCGCGCAGGTCGTCGATGCGCGCGTGGAGCGTCGCGGCGATCCCATGGACGACCGAGATCGGCGTCCGCAGCTCGTGCGAGGCGATCGAGACGAAGTCGTTCTTGAGCCGGTCCGCCTGGTCGACGTCGCGCGCCCGGTCGGCGACCGCGGCCGCGGCCGCGCCGAGCGCCGTCAGCACCGAGAGGTCAGCCTCGTCCGGCGGCGGCTCGCCTTCGCCGGCCACCGGCACGAGCGCGTTCGGCGCTCGCCACTCGACGTCCTTGAAACCGAACGCCTCCCGGGTCTTGACGCGGACGCGGTCGAGCAGCTCGCCGGCGCGGAACGGTGTCTCCGCGACCACGCGGGCCAACACGTGGAGCGCGCGCGGCTCCCGTGTATCCGTGGGAATCATCGCTACTGAGGATGTTCTCTTCCCACCTGGCCCCCAAACGCGCGGAGCGGCCCGTCGGCCGCTCCGAGGCAACACCGATTCCGTCTCGGGCTAGTAGCCCGGCGGAGGGGCTTCGTCGACGTAGGTGGTGCGCCGCCGGCCGCCGCTCCAGTAGCCGGGGCCTGCCCACGACGACCAGAAGATCATCGACAACACCGCTCCGACGATTCCCACGATCAGCAGAATCCAGCCGATCGCGTGGATGTCCACGCCGGAGACGGTCGCATTGACCGCGAAGGCGAGAATCGCGCCGGCCGCGATCAACAAGATGCTTACACCGAGTCCCATTAGTCCTCCTTACGGGGTTACTGGATCCGGTATGCCCGGGATGGCCTCGTTCGAATCCTGCTAGTTGCAGGAGTTTCCAAGTCCGCAAGTTCTTTGGCCAAACGGCCTCCGCGTGGAGTAGTCTCGGCCCTCGGTGCGCAGGGGATCGATCGTCCAGCTCGTGCTGCTCGGAGTGCTGTTCGGCGGAGGCGCCGCGGCGGTCGCACTGCTAGTTCCGTGGCTGCCCGATCCCGCCAGCGAGCAGGCCGACCGGATCGACTTCGTCTTTTGGTTCGTGACGACGATCTGCATCGCGATCTTCGCGCTCGTCGCGGCGGTGATCGTCTACTCGCTGATCAAGTTCCGCGCCCGGCCCGACGACGACTCGGACGGCCCGCCGGTGCATGGACACACGGGCCTCGAGATCGTCTGGACCGCGGTCCCGGCGATCCTCGTCACCGCCATCTCGATCGTGAGCGCGGTCGTGCTGGCGCGGAACGACCACCTTCCGCAGGCCTCGGCCGCGGGCCCGAAAGATCCGCTCAAGCCGCTGATCGTGAAGGTGACCGCCCAGCAGTTCGCGTGGCTCTTCACCTACCCCGCCTACGGCAACGTCACCACTTCGACGCTGCGCCTGCCGCTGCACGTGCCGGTCGACCTGAAGCTCAAGTCGCTCGACGTGATCCATTCGTTCTGGGTGCCCGAGTTCGGCCAGAAGCAGGACGCGGTCCCCGGGCTCGACACGCACGTCGTCGTCACGCCGAAGCGCCTCGGCACCTTCCCTGTGATCTGCACCGAGCTCTGCGGTCTCGGGCACGCCCTGATGCGCTCGTGGACGACGGTCATGCCGCGCGCCGACTTCGTCAAGTGGGCGAACGCGCAGAAGAAAGCCACGGGCGGCGGAGCCTCCGGCGGGGCAACCGCGGCCGGCAAGACGATCTTCGTGAACAACGGCTGCAACGGCTGCCACACCTTCAAGCCCGCGGCCGCCAACGGAACGGTCGGGCCGGACCTCGATAAGCTCACCGAGGCCGCGAAGAAGGCGGGCCAGCCGCTCGATGCCTTCATCCGTCAGTCGATCGTGGATCCGAACGCCTACATCGCGCCCGGGTATCCGAAAGGGGTCATGCCGGAGACGTTCGCGTCGTTGCCGAAGCCGCAGCTCGACGCGCTCGTGAAGTTCCTCTCGGGGGGAAGCAAGTGAGCGGCGCGGTCATCGGCTTCCACGAGCACGAGGCGCAGGCCGAGCACTCGCCGCCGGCGCCGCCGCCGCGCGGGATCCACCGGTTCCTCGCGCCCGGCTGGCTGCGGACGCTCTGGACGATTCCGCTGTTCTTCGGCATCGGCGCCGGCCTGGTCGTGCTGATCCGCTGGCTCGAGACCTGGCACCCGATCTGGCCGGGCTCGATCATCACGACCGTCGAGCTGACGACGGTGCCGCTCGGCTTCCTGGTCGGCATCGGCGGTTTCGACTACTGGTTCCGCTACGCGAGCGGCGCGCCGACGGCGCCCGAGGACCACTCCGGCCACGGTGCGCAGAGCTGGAAGGACTACTTCCGGATCAACACCGATCACAAGGTGATCGGGATCCAGTACCTCGTCACGACGATCGTCTTCTTCGTGATCGCGGGGCTGCTGGCGATGTTCATGCGCGCCGAGCTCGCACGCCCGGGCATGCAGTTCGTCGACAACCAGACCTTCAACGGCCTCTTCTCGGTGCACGCGGCGCTGATGATCTTCCTGTTCGTCATCCCCGCGTTCGCCGGAATCGGCAACTACGTGATCCCGCTGATGCTCGGCGCGCCGGACATGGCCTTCCCGCGCCTCAACGCCCTGTCTTTCTGGCTCCTGCCGATCGCCGGGGTAATGATGGTCTCGAGCTTCCTCGTCCCCGGCGGCCCGTTCGCCGCGGGCTGGACGAACTACGCGACGCTCTCGATCCACCAGCCGCTCGGCAACACCTTCTTCTCGATGGCGGTGCAGTGGGCCGGTGCGAGCTCGATCATGACCGCGCTCAACTTCCTGGTCACGATCATCACCATGCGCGCGCCGGGGATGACCTTTTGGCGCATGCCGCTGCTGGTGTGGGCGAACTTCACGACGTCCCTGCTGGTCGTGATCGCGACCCCGTTCATCGCCGGCTCGCAGTTCTTCGTGATGTTCGACCGGGTGATGCACACCCACTTCTTCGACTGGACGGCAGGCGGCTACCCACTCGGCTACCAGCACATCTTCTGGTTCTACTCGCACCCGGCCGTCTACATCATGATGCTGCCCGGCTTCGGCATCGCCTCCGAGGTGATCTCCGTGATGGCGCGCAAGCCGATCTTCGGCTACCGCCTGATGGCGGTCTCGCTGATGGCGATCCTCGTGCTCGGCTTCTCGGTCTGGGCGCACCACATGTTCGTGGCGGGCATGGCGCCCTGGCTGCGCGTCCCGATGATGGTCACGTCGATGGTGATCGCGGTGCCGACGGGCATCAAGGTCTTCTCGTGGCTCGCGACGTTATGGGAGGGCCGGATCCACTTCTACACGCCGATGCTGTTCGCGCTCGGCTTCGTCTCGATGTTCGTGATCGGCGGCCTTTCCGGGATCTACCTCGCGGCCGTGCCGATCGACATCCACGCGTCCGACACGTACTTCGTGGTAGCGCACATCCACTACGTGCTCTTCGGCGGCTCGCTGTTCACGATCTTCGCCGGGATCTACTTCTGGTTCCCGAAGATGACCGGGAAGATGTACGACGAACGGCTCGGCAAGCTCCACTTCTGGCTGACGTTCGTCGGCTTCAACCTGACGTTCTTCCCGATGCACTGGCTCGGGCTCCAGGGGATGCCGCGCCGCGTGGCCGACTACGCGCCGCGCTTCGCCGACCTGAACCTGTTCATCTCGATCGCCTCCTTCGGGCTCGGCGCCTCGACGCTCGTCTTCCTCTACAACATGGTCAAGAGCTGGCGCTTTGGCGAGCCGGCGCCGGCGAACCCGTGGCGCTCGCTGACGCTCGAGTGGCAGGTGAGCTCGCCGCCGCCGATCTTCAACTTCGACGAGATCCCGCAGGTCGTCGGCAACCCGTACGAGTATGGCGTGCCCGGCGCGCGCCACGGCGTCTTCAACGGCGAGCGTGTCCACGAAGAAGAACAGGTGCCCGTCTGATGGCCGCCGAGAAGCATGTTCTCGTGATCGCGAACGAAACCGTCGCGGGGCGGAGCCTGATCGAGGCGATCGAGCGCCGGCGCAAGGACGGGCCCGTGCGCGTCACCGTGATCACGCCCGTCAACCAGCCGCGCGAGGGCTACGTCGTCTACGAGGACACGCGCCGCGCTGCGGCCGGACGCCGGCTCGAGCAGACGCTCGAGGCGCTGCGCGCCGCCGGGATCCCGGCCTCGGGACACGTCGTCGAGACCGACCCCGTCGCGGCCACGCGCGACGCGATCGCGACGCTCGAGCCGCCGCCGGACGAGATCGTCGTCTCGACGCACCCGCAGCAGCGCTCCGGCTGGCTGCGCCGCAACGTCGTCGACCGGATCCGCGACGCCGCCGGCGGCCTGCCGGTCGAGCACGTGGTCGTCGACCTCGAGCGCGAGGACGGCGGTGACGCGAACGTGCTCGTCGTCGCCAACGAGACGGTCGTCGGCGAGCCGCTGCTACAGACGATCCGCGAGCGCGCCGCGAAGGGGAACGTGTCCTTCCTGATCGTCTCGCCGCAGACCGACCTCACCTCGGGCTCGCACCCCGAGGCCGAGCGGCGGCTGCGGCGCGCGCTGACGATTCTGCGCGGCGAGGGGATCGACGCGCACGGCCAGGTCGCGCACCCCGATCCGTTCACGGCCGCCGTCCAGGCGACCCAGGACGAGCGCATCGACGAGATCATCGTCTCGACGTTCCCCGGCGAGAAGACCTCGAGCTGGCTGCGCGGCGACCTCGTCAACCGGCTGCGCAAGCAGACCAACCTACCGGTCACCCACGTCGAAGTCGCGCGCGCGGAGACCGGAGCCGAGGCCGCGGAGCCCGTGGGCTGATGGCAGCCGTCGACCACGCCGCCCACCCGCCCGTAGCGCACCAGAGCTCGCGCGTCGACGCGCGGACGCTCGGGATGTTCCTGTTCATCGCGTCGGAGATCATGCTCTTCGGGTCCTTCTTCACCATCTACTTCTTCGTACGCGTGGCCGCGGGCACGCAGTGGCCGACGCCGCCTTACCACCTGCCGGTCTTCGTGGCCGGGATGAACACGATCATCCTCGTGACCTCGAGCTTCACGATGCACTGGGCGCTGCAGTCGATCAAGCGGGGCAACCGCTCCGGCCTGAAGGCCGGCCTCGTGCTCACGTTCCTGCTCGGCCTGACGTTCCTCCTGACTCAGGTCCTCGAGTACTCGCGCATCGGCTTCACGCCGCACAGCGACGCCTTCGGCTCGGTCTTCTTCGGCCTCACGGGCCTGCACGGCGCCCACGTCTTCGTCGGCCTGACGCTCCTCGCGGCCGCCACGATCCGCGCCTTCCGCGGGCACTACTCGGAGGAGCAACACCACGGCGTCGAGATCCCGGGGATCTACTGGCACTTCGTCGACGTGATGTGGATCGTCGTCTACACGACGGTCTACATCCTCTAGCGGCGCCCAATGCCGAACCCGCTCCGGTCCGAGGGCGAGGCGTTCCGGTTCCTGCTCGGGGCGGTCGTCTACTTCGCCGCGATCGCGATCGCGGGCGTGATCAACGAGTGGGCCGGGCTCGTGGTCTTCATCGTCCTCACCGTCGGGGTGATCGTCTGGTGGTGGCGGGCCCAGAGGCGGGAGCCGCACCCGGTCGAGGCGGTCGCAGTCCCGCACGGCCCCGATGACGAGCGGCGCATCCTCGTGATCGCGAACGAGACCGTCGGCGGGGCGCCGCTGCTGTCACGGATCAAGGAGCTCGCCTCGGATGCAAACGCCCGCGTGCTGGTGGTCACGCCGGCTCTGAACTCGCCGCTCCGGCACCTCGCCTCCGACGAGGACGCCGCGCGGGCGGCGGCACGGGACCGGCTCGATCGCAGCCTCGCGGCGCTCGCCACCAACGGCATCCACGCGCGCGGACAGGTCGGCGACGGCGACCCGCTACAGGCGATGGAAGACGCGCTTCGGACCTTCGGCGCCGACGAGATCGTCATCTCGACGCACCCGGAGGGCCGGTCGAACTGGCTCGAGCGCGGCGTCGTCGAGCACGCGCGCGAGCGCTTCGCCGTGCCGATCCACCACGTCGTGGTGGACCTCGAGGCCGAGCGCTAGCCCTTCTTCCCGGCGACCGAGGAGACGTACTTCGCGACGGCCGTGATCTGCGCCGGCGTGAGCGTCCCCTTGAAGGCGGGCATCACGGTGCCGCCGTTGATCACCTGGTGCTGGACGATCGCGAGCGGCGGCTTCAGCTGGTCGAGGTTCGGCCCGACCGTTCCGGTCGTGCCCGCGTCGGCGAGCGTGTGGCAGCTGCCGCAGTTCGCCGTGAAGATGTCCTTGCCGTTCGTCGAGTTCTTCGCCGCCGTGACCCCGGTGCCGGCGACCTGCGCGACGTAGGCGGCCACCGCGTCGGCGTCCGAGCCGGTGACCAGGTTCTTCGGCATCGGCGGGACCGCGAGCTCGATCTGGTCGCGGACGACCTGCTCGATCGTGACCTGCTTGAAGCCCTGCTTGCGGTCGGGGCCGAAGGCGTCGTCGAGGTTCGGGCCCGTCTGGCCGTGCGTGCCGGCGTCCGCAAGCGTGTGGCAGCCGCCGCACTTGGCCTGGAAGAGCTGCTTGCCCTTGCCCGGGTCACCGCCCTTGGCAATCCCGCCTGTACCGCAGCCGGCCGCGAGCAAGGCGGTCGCGAGAGACAGGACCGCTGCGGGGCGGCGCACTACGCGGTTTCGAGGCTCGCCACGGCGTCCTCGCGTGTGCCGTGGATCGTGAAGACCCGGTCGAGGCCCGTGATCTCGAAAATCTTGGTGATGTTGCGGTCGCTGCAGACGAGCGAGAGCTGCCCGTCGTTCGCGCGGAGCCGTTTCACCCCGCCGACGAGCACGCCGAGCGTCGTCGAGTCGATGAACGTCGTGTTCGAGAAGTCGACGACGACGGTCTTCGCGCCCTTGGCGATCACCGCGAGCAGCTGCTGCTTGAACTCCGGCGCCGTGTAGAGGTCGACCTCGCCCGAAAGCGCGATCACGTAGGCGTCGTCGGACAGCTGCTCGGTAGTGATGTCGAAGTTCATCCCGGCCTCGTTCCCCTTGCGGGGCGCAGTCTAACCCTGTGTCTGGCCGGCCGACGCCGTCAGCTGCGCGAGCGTCTGCCGCACGGTCGCCGCGTTCGGGTTGTTCGGCGCGACCTTCAGGAAGCGCTTGTACGCGGTGACCGCGCCGGTGAGGTCGTTCGCGTTCTGGGAGGCGGAGGCCCACTGCAGCAGCGCGTTCGGCTCGTCGGCCGTCCCGCGCGCGACCTGCGCCGCCTGCTTGTAGGTGTTCGCAACCTTGGCGTAGGCGCCGGTGACCTTCGTGTACGCGTCGCTGAGGCGGGTCTGGAGGGCCTGCGAATACGGATCGGACGTGAGCGCCTGCCCGATCGGCGAGCTCGTGTCGAGTCCCGGTGGCGTGAGGTCGTTCGCGGTGATGGATGCGAGCACGGCGTTGTAGTTGTCGCCCTCGCGGCCGGCCTGGGCGGCGTAGATGGCGGCGATCCGGTTCAGTACGTCGACGTTCTTCGGCGCGATCGCGCGGGCCTTCTGCAGCGTCACGAGCGCGTCCGCCTCCTGGTTGTCGGCCTGCTGCACGCCCGCGAGGTCGAGGTAAGCATTCACGTCCTTCGGGTTGCTCTCGACGACCTTCTGCTTGGAGTTGATCTGCGAACTGAGCGAGCTGCCGCTCGACTTGCCGAAGAAGCTCTGGAGGGCGTCGGTGATGCCGTTCGAGCCGGAGCCGACGCCGAGGAAGACGAAGCCCGCGGCGAACACGACCGCGAGGAAGACGTACGCGACCTTCGCGTGCGTGCGGAGGCGTGAGAAGAAGAGCTGCTCTTCCCACGCGGGGGTGGCGTTCTTCTTCTTCCGCTTCGGCGGCTCGGGTTGGCGCTTGCGCTGCGCCTGTGTGGCTCCTCGGGCCATTGCCGGCCTAGGGTACCTGCCAATCGTAGGAATCGGCGATAGCCCAAAGGCGCCGTTTCGTCTGCTCGTCGCAGAGCGCACCCTCCAGTCCAGCCTGATAGGCCTCGCGCGGGTCGAGGCCCAGCCGCTTGGCCGCGTCGTAGTCCTGACCCAGGTTGGTGCCGAACATGGCGGGGTCGTCCGTCGAGATCGAGCAGCGGACACCGGCGGCGACGAGCGTCGGCAGCGGGTGCTCGTCGAGCGAGGAGACGACCCGCGTGCGTAGGTTCGAGATCGGGCAGACGTCGAGCACCACCTGCCGGTCGGCGAGCTCCCGCACGAGGCCTGGATCCTCGACCGCGCGGATCCCGTGCCGGAGACGGTCGGCGCCGAGCTCCTCGAGCGCGCCGCGCACCGACGGCGGCCCCGCGACCTCGCCGGCGTGCGGGACGGAGGCGAGCCCCAGCTCGCGCGCAAGGTCGAACGCAGGCGCGTACGGCTCCGGCGGGAAATCCGCCTCGAGCCCGCCCAACCCGACGCCGACGACGCCGCGGTCGCGGTAGCGAGCGGCCCAGCGGACGAGCTCCTCCGCTTCGGAGAGCGGGAACCCGCGCACGATGTCGGGCGTCAGCCGCACCTCGACGCCGTGCAGGTCGCGCGCGGCCTGCGCCCCGTCGCAGTAGCCGTCGAAGATCTCCTCCCAGGCGACGCCGCGCCGGACGCGCTCTCCGGGCGAGAAGATCCCCTCGAGGTAGACGGCGCCGAACGACGCGGCCTCCGCGGCATAGTCGACGACGACCTGACGGAAGTCCTCGGCCGTGCGCAGCGCGTTCGTGGTGAGGATCCAGACCTCGATGAAGTGCGCGAAGTCGCGGAAGTCGTAGAGCTCCGCGAGTCCCTCCTCCGTTTCGGCCGGCAGCGGATAGTCGTTGCGCCGCGCGATCTCGAGCAGCGTCTTCGGCCTCACCGTCCCCTCGAGGTGGACGTGGAGCTCGATCTTCGGCTGAGGCGCCGCTTGCGGTGCCGCCGCCAGGGCGCGCGGGGTTGGCCCGTGCGCCCGTCTGAACCGACCGGTCGACTCGCCTGAGTTCGGCACGAGCGCTCTAGGTCACGCGCGCCAGCGCGGCTCGAAGAAGGTGGCGAGGCCGATCGAGAGGACGTAGAGCACGACCAGCGGGATGACCGAGAGGATGGTCGAGACCGGGTCGACGCCGGGCAGGAGCACGCCGATCACGGTCATCACGAAGATCCCGAGGCGCCAGGTGCGCCGCAGCTGCGCAGCCGACAGGATCCGTAGCCGCACCAGCGCAAGCACGAAGACCGGCACCTCGAACGCGAGCGCCACCCCGAGCAGGACGAAGCTGACGAAGCGGTAGTAGTCCCTCGCCCGGATCAGGATCGTGTAGTGCGTGTCGTCGTAGTTCGTCAGGAAGTGGATCGCCGGCGACAGGATCACGAAGTAGCCGAAGGTGACGCCCGCCGCCGCGAGGACGGTGGCGAAGCCGACGGCGACCGCGATCGACCGCTGGCGGTGCTCCTCGATCGCGGGCGCGAGAAAGGCCCACAACTGCCAGAGGACGACCGGCAGGGCGAGGAGGAAGCCCGCCCAGAGGCTGACCATGATCGAGGTCGCGAACGGCTCGATCGGGCTGAACGTGACCGGCTTGCGCAGGTGCGCCGGCAGCGGTTCGTTCAGCCAGTTCAGGATCCGGCCGTGGAACGCGTAGGCCACAGCGAACCCGACGACGAGCGCGCCGATGGTCACGATCAGGCGAGCCCGCAGCTCGCCCAGGTGCTCGACCAGCGTGGCTTCCTCGCCGTGGCGAAGGCGCCGCGGGAGCACGCTCATCGCTTTACGGGGACGACGGTGGTGGAGCTTCGTCCGTCGAGCGCGCCGGCAGCTCGGCCTTCTCGTCGTCCTGGCTGCCGGAGATCGAGTCCTTGAACTCGCGCATGCCCTTCCCGAGCGAGCGTCCGATCTCCGGGAGGCGCTTCGGCCCGAAGACGAGGAGTGCCACGATCAGGATCACGATGAGCCCGGTGATGCCGACCTCGGGAATCATGGTCGAAGCGTAGCGTCTTCTCGGGCGGGTAAGAGCCTTGGATGACCAAGAGGCCCGTGAACCAGCAGGTGATCGTCGTCACCGGCGCCTCGAGCGGGCTCGGGCGCGCGGTTGCGAGGCTCGCCGGCGAGCGCGGCGCGAAGGTCGTCGTCACGGCCAGGAACACCGAGGCGCTAGACAACTGCGTCGCCGAGATCGAGCGGGCCGGCTCCGAGGCACTCGCCGTTTCGGGCGACATCACGGACCGATCGGTCGTCGAGCGCGGCGTCGACGCGGCCGTCGAGCGCTTCGGCCGGATCGACACCTACGTCGCCAACGCGATCGTGACCGTCTACGCGGAGGCCGAACGGCTCGAGGAGGACGAGCTGCGCCGCGTCTGGGACGTCAACTTCTTCGGCGTCGTCTACGGCTACTGGGCTGCGCTGCCGCACCTGCGCGCCTCGAAGGGAACCTTCCTGCACGTCAGCTCGGCGCTCGCCTATCGCGGCATCCCGTTGCAGGCGGCCTACTGCTCGTCGAAGGCCGGGCTGCGGGCGTTCTTCGAGTCGGCGCGCGTCGAAGAGCAGAAGGCCGGCACCGGCGTGGCGATCTCGCTCGTCCTCCCGGGCGCGATCAACACGCCGCAGTTCGACCGGGACCGCCAGAAGATCGGCTTCCAGCCCGAGCCGGTGCCGCCGATCTACCAGCCCGAGCCGTTTGCCGAGGCGGCCCTTCATTGCGCCGAGCATCCGATCCGCGAGCTGCCGGTCTCGTGGGGCGCGCAGAAGCTGCTCTGGGGGCAGAAGCTCTCTCCGCGAGCAGGCGACTGGGTGCTGAGGCGAAACGGCTGGAAGAGCCAGCACACGGCCGAGCGCAAGCCCGTCGACTCGCCGGACATCCTCTTCGATACGCTGCCGGGAGACCCCGGAGCGCATGGTCGTTTCGACGCCCTGTCGCGCGGGTCGACGCTCTGGACACGCCTCCGGCTGCTCGTGCCGAAGGGCTGAACCCGCTAGCTAGCATGGATCGGACATGGCTCTGCTCGAACTGAAAAACCTGCACGTCGCGCTCGAAGACGGCACCGAGATCGTCAAGGGCGTCGACCTCAGCGTGGACACGAATCAGATCCACGCGATCATGGGCCCGAACGGCTCGGGCAAGTCGACGCTCGCGTACGCACTGATGGGCCACCCGGCGTACAAGATCACCGAGGGCCAGATCCTCTTCGACGGCGAGGACGTGACGGAGCTCGAGGCGGACGAGCGCGCGCAGCGCGGCCTCTTCCTCGCGTTCCAGTATCCGCACGCGGTTCCCGGCGTCACGGTGACGAGCTTCCTGCGTTCCGCGATCAACGCGATCCGGAAGGCGCGCAACGACGGTGAGGACGACCCGGTCTCGATCAAGGACTTCCGCCAGGACATGCTCGCCGCGATGGAGAAGCTGAAGGTGCCGCGCGAGCTCGCGCAGCGCTACCTGAACGACGGCTTCTCGGGCGGCGAGAAGAAGCGGGTCGAGATCCTGCAGATGGCGATGCTGAAGCCGCGCGTCGCCGTGCTCGACGAGACCGACTCCGGCCTCGACATCGACGCGCTCAAGACGGTCGCCAACGGCGTGAGCGAGCTGGTCGGTGAGGAAACCGGCGCGCTCGTGATCACGCACTACCAGCGCATCCTCAACTACGTGAAGCCCGATTTCGTGCACGTCTTCGTGGACGGGCGTATCGTGGAGGAAGGCGGCCCGGAGCTGGCACACAAGCTCGAGGCCGAGGGTTACGAGGGATTCGGCGCAAACGGAAGGAGCAATGGCAGCCACGACTGAGACCGAAGTCGTCGCGGGGATCCGCAGCGACTACAAGTACGGCTTCCACGAGATCGAGGACTACTTCTTCAAGTCGGGCCGTGGTCTCTCGGCGGAGCTCGTCGCGGCGATCTCCGAGCACAAGAACGAGCCGGAGTGGATGCGCAAGTTCCGGCTCAAGTCGCTCGAGTACTTCATGGCGCGCCCGATGCCCGAATGGGGCGGCGACCTCTCCGAGATCGACTTCGACAACATCTTCTATTACATCCGCCCGACCGAGAAGCAGGCCAACTCCTGGGAGGACCTGCCGCCCGAGATCAAGGACACCTGGGACAAGCTCGGCATCCCCGAGGCGGAGAAGAACTACCTCGCCGGCGTCGGCGCTCAGTACGAGTCCGAGGTCGTC
>Ga0247691_1000232_pt1 | contig 12545 bp, 11 predicted proteins | sample CNK32_metaG_FD_182721 | JGI IMG/M metagenome (GOLD analysis project Ga0247691, IMG submission 182721) | Soil microbial communities from Purdue University Martell Research Forest, Indiana, United States - CNK32 | ecosystem: Environmental > Terrestrial > Soil > Temperate forest > Bulk soil...
CAATTCCGGATGTTTCTCAAAGAAGTGGACAGCTATCCAGGAAGCGTATTCGGGATAGGGGTATTCTTCGCACTCAATCTCTTCAAAAATAGCGAGTCTCAAGGCTTCATCTTTTACCAGTAGCGACACAACCTCTGCAAAATTGCGGGAAGATTTGAAATCAAGTAGAAACTCTTGAGCTGCATTCATATTCAAAGAAAAGCATTATCCGCAAATTGAAAGTGAGATTTTGCCCGGAAGTTGAAAAAACAATAAATCAGAAGTCATTTAAAAAATGATTGTCGTTATTGACATAGACAATCTTTAGTTTTTTACCGGATGAAAGTTTGGCATTTTTCTGAACACAACGCAGAAGCCTTCTTGTTTGTCTTCCCATAAATCGATTCCAATGAACAATGACATAATAATCGAAGTTATCCGGATTTTCCTCTTTTGTTTGGGAGAGAGGAAGAAGGAATTTTAGATGAGAATTCAGCGGTAAGATGCTGTCAACGGGTGCTTGTTGCTTTGGGAGAAATGTTTGGAAAGTCTCATTCCTGTTCCATTTCAGGTTAGGAAAGCCTCCCGCGTAACAATTGATTTGAAAGGATTCCAAATTTCCATTTTTGCCGTAATAGAGCGCTTGAAGCGGTTGATAGTGGTTTTTGATTTGGTGTTTGAATTTCGAGGTATCCAATGAAAAAAGATATGCTCTGTATGTAGTATCAAGCTGATAGCTATCCTCATTCGGTATATTGAACCGTTTTCCTGATTTCAGAATACTTTTTTCATCTATCGGTTTGGGTAATTTCATCCCATATGCCCCTAAAAATAATTGTTTACAACCTGCTAGGAATAAACAGGTAATTAAAGCTAAAATCAAGGAACCGATTCTTTTTTTCATTCGGGAGTTGGCTAATGGGTTGAATTAAAAAATTGCATGGCAGACCTTATTTTTCCTTTAAATTCAGAAACACGGGCAAATGATCGGAATATCCGCCATGATAGGTATCTCCGCCGTAAGTTGCACTTGGCTTTTGCCCGCCATCCGAAAAAGTGAAGACGAGTTTTTTATTTCTGGCAATAAAGGCGTTGTGCCCAGCGATTTCCAATCCGGATTGTCCTTGCAGTAATCCTTGAGAAACAATGAGTTGGTCGAAAACATCCCATTCCCGTTGGTGAACGGTCGTTCCCTGACCATTGATTTGTTCTTCGATCAAAAGGTTGATCAGATCTCCGGGAGTTTGTTCATGCTGACCTTTTGCACGGAGAATGTTGCGAATACTGAAATTTTCAGGAGTGTCATTAAAATCTCCCATGACAATGATATTTGCTTCCTTGTCTGTATGAAGTATTTTATCAATTTCAGTTCTAAGTGTTGTTGCAGCAGCTTTTCGTCTGCTTTCCGATTCTGAAGTTCCTTCTCTTCGGGATGGCCAATGATTCACAAAGAAATGAACTACATGCTGATTTGCAAGCCTCGCTTTCACGTAGATAATATCGCGTGTCCTGAAATACGGTTCATCGGCAACTTCGATAATGAGCTTCCTTTCCAGCTCTGCCTGAATAAATCCCGCATCATAAACAAAAGCACAATCCATTCCGCGTCTGTCTTCCGAATCAAAATGAACGATTTTGTAATTCCGATGTGCCAAAAGATCCGTTTTGATCAGGTCTTCGACCACTTTGCGGTTTTCAATTTCAGCCATTCCAAAAACTAGCGGAGTGGCCCCATTGATCAACAACAAAGCTTCAGCCAAACGGTTCAGCTTCATTTGGTATCGTTCATCATCCCATAATTTGCTGCCTTCTAAACTGAATTCGTCATTTCCCAGTAGCAATTTGTCGTTAAAAGTGTCAAAGAGGTTTTCTACGTTGTAAAAGACGATCGGATGTGACTGAAAAGTATTGGACATGTGAAGGGCTTTATTCGAAATCAAATATACTGAATGCTTTTGATTCTTTAATATAGACGTTGAACCACAATGATCCTGCGATTTAATTGAGTAAATAATAATATCCATTTTCCACCGTTAATCCCTCAAATCAATACTAACTGAATAATGCTAAAGAAAAACAAGCTCCTGCTGCTGATTACATTGATCATTTGTCTGGAAGGAATCATTTTCGGGTGGGCAATCTGGACAACAGAGACAGATTTTGTTTTCGACAAATGTGCCCGCAACTCCGGAAGAGTTTCCTCATTAATTAACTTACTGATCATTTGTATGATAGGCTATTATGGTCTTAAGAAAATCTACCGAGATGATCGGAAAAAAGATTTATTTCGCATCTTGATGACAGGCTTTACCGTGAATCACCTCATTCATTTTTTCTTCGTATCTCAGAATTTCAAAAGTCATGATTTAATACTCAGTATCTCAGAGAATCTGCATGGTTTTATCACATTTATCTTTATTGTGATTATTCCGGTCATTCTTTGGTCAGTTAAAAGGTTAACAACCCTGCTTTACGTTTTTATTCCGCTTCATTTAATGAATGTCAGTTACTTTATTATGGAAACTTTTTATTCCAAGGTAAAACCGGGAAGTCCTGCTTATCACAACCAATTGGGGATTTTGGTGACATCCATTGCAATTCTTTACATGCTATACAGAACTATCCGCGAAAATGCAGGAAGTGCTGGATCACTTAAGTAAACTGGCTGTTTGTTAATTGGATAACTTCTTTTTTCTACTGCGTTTTAGGGGGAGTAGAGTAAAAAAATGAATGACAAACAGAATTGAAAATGTGGCTAGTTGAACCAATAATCCTATTTCATTCAAAGGATGGCCATAATTAAAGATAATTGCCCAGGCGATAAAGAGTAACCAGGAAAAGCTAAGTAGGTTGCTAATGATAATAAACGGAGTTTTTCGACGGATCAGGATTAAAAAAGAAAGAGAATACGCCATGAACCCTCCAGCCCCAATGATCATCAACATGATGGAAAACGGCCAGTGCATGATGCGAAAGCCATTTCCAATGAAAAAAATGAAAAAATAAATAAATAGAACCCACCATCGAAATCGAAGAACTTGTTTTTTTGTTGAGTCCATATCGTCTAATAAATCTTGCATGCCGTAAAGTTAAACTACTTATACAAATTCAATATAAAAACACCAACGGTATTTTTCCACATGTGTAATATCAGTAACTTTAACATTCTTGAATTAGTTATTCATATTACATCTAAACTTCAGTGTTCCTCCGTGTTCCTCCGTGGGAAATAAGATTATTCAACAATCGTCCGGAATGTCAAATTGACCCGTGGTTTTTTGGATAAACGGGTAGGAGGGAGCCGGTGAAGCCAATGGCTTTGTGTTTCTCCTTTCATGACAAGCAAACTTCCGTGTTCAAGCAAGAGTGAAACAGTCTCGGAGTTCTGCTTATGCTTAAAAGCGAATTTGCGCTCACTCCCAAAACTCACAGAGCCTATGGCACCATTCTTTTTCAAATCCCGCTCTGCATCGCTGTGCCAGGCCATTCCCTCGCTTCCATCATGGTATAAATTGAGTAAACAGGAATTGAACCTTTCTCCTGTTTTTTCCTCAATGATGGCTTTGAGTTCCAGTAATTCCTTTGTCCAGGGTAAAGCCTGTTTGGTGGTGTTGGAATACGTGTATTCAAATGGTTTGTCACCATACCAGGCCACTTTTCGCTTTGTGATAATGCGTTTTCCAAAGATGACCGCTTCGTCGTTCTTCCATTCAATGTTGTTCAGAAGGTATTCCAGGAAGAAATCAGCCTGTGTTTTTGAAAAGACAACCCCATAATAATTGACGGTCCCGTCGTGCGGAAGCAGGTTTGTTGTTTCGTCAGAGGAAGTGAATAAATCCATAGGGAAGTCAAAAGTTAAAAGTCAAAATTGAAAAGAAGGGGAATCATTTAATTAGATTAATCCTGGCATTAAAGATATAATTTGACAGTATTTAACCGAGAATTCATTTTAAACTTTTCACTTTTCACTTTTCACTTCTCACTTTTTTGGTAGAATTTCAAGATCGTCTTTCCAAACAACAGGAACAAGAGACAAGTACAGGCTGCCCCTAGGAAGATCCCATTGGTCAGGATCGTCTCAATTCCATGCTGGATGTGAAATAAGACCAATGCAAGGACAAACTGAACGATGGAGTACCAAATATTCGCAGTCGGGGCATAACCGAACATCCCGAGAAAGCGGGTTTTCGTAATTCCCAGTACAAAATGGGGAAGCGAATTCATCAGTAAAATGCCGATCAAAAAGTCTAGAATCATCATTGTTTATTTTTAGATAAGCCCTGAAATACAATTAATTTCATGTTTTGGATTTATTAGATCGGTTTCATTTTCGGCCAGGTATGTCTGATTTTAAAATGTCAAGAGCAAGTGCCCGGGCTGTTAATATTTCTGTCTGAAGACTAGTCAGTGTGGAGAATGCAATTGTTATATCCCAATCTTGAAATGAATACACCATCCAATGTTCTTTCTTGCCGTTATCGGTTTTATAATCCGGCCAGCTAATAGTTTTGTAAAGACGTATTAGTAGTTGTTTATCTTTTTGAGAGGGAATGTTTTTAGAAGTAAGATCTTTTTCCACTAGTTTTTGTAATTCTTCATCGCTGTTATAATCATTGAATTCTTCAAGAATAATTGGATGATTTTCCGTACTAGCCGCAATGGACATTAATACTCTGCGATAAATTCTAAGATCATCAAATAATCTGGTTGCGGACTTACTTGGATTATTTTCATCTTTGGCAATGAAAATATGATTGGCAGCTTCCTGATTGTTTGGGTTCTTCAGTTTTCCGAGATCGTAACGAAATGGTTTTATTGAAGGTGTTAGATCTTCTGACGGGTGCTTTTCGTTAGCGTCTTTCAGTAAAGAGATTTTTAAGCGATCAATGTCATAAATCAAATAAGTTGTTGAAGTTTCAATTTTTTTTAACTGATCTGAAAAATACTTTTGGGTTTTCGTTAGATCCTTTCTTTGAAGATCCTTTTTTGCAGAAGTTTTATCGTCAGGATTGGTACACCCAATTAGTGTGATGAGTAACGAAAACAAATAAATGCTTGACTTCATGGAGCTAAAATACAATTTGATTAAAGTCATGAAAGTTACAAAATAAAAAAAGCGCTCTATCACTAGATGAGCGCTTTTTAAAAAATCAAGCGAGCTGATTATTTGTAGATCTCTTGAATGAACTCGTTCAATGAACTTGGTTTTCTTCCCAAAAGTTGTTCTAAATGTGTGTTCGGAACATCGAAATCGCCTTCTTTTGTTGCCGTGGCAAATCCGATTGAGAAACCGATCATTGCTTCCGGAACGCCGGCTTCAGCCAACGCTTTTGAAAAGTCGGGAACAGAAAGATCATTGTATCCAACTGTTTTTCCGGAATGAGCTGAAAGTGCGTTTGCCACATCCAGGTAAGAATAACTTTCTACATTCGAGATTTCATACGTCTTGTTTTCATGTCCGGGAGTGCTCAATACATTTGCAAAAGCCTCCGCCATTTCCGATCTCAAAGAAAAAGGAACACGTCCGTTTCCTGCCGGGAAGTTAATTCCTGTCTCCAAAACGTGCTCTCCGATAAACATCGGGATGACATCCGCATACAAATTATCTCTCAGGAAGGTGTAATTCAACCCGGAATCCAAAATGTGTTTTTCCGTATCATAATGTTCGCCCATCAATGGTTTTAATGCAGAATTTTCTATGTTTTTCATCGAAACGCCTGTGTAAAGAATGTGTTTCACTCCGGCTTCTTTAGCCGCATCAACTGCTCTTATTTGTTGTCCCAATCGGTCATTGAAATCACTGGAAGAAATTAAAAGCAATTTATCGACTCCCTGAAATGCTTTTACTAATGAGTTTTTGTCCTGGTAATCACCAACTCTTATAGTTACTCCCAAATCTTTCAAATGGGAAGCTTTGTTTTCATCGCGTACTAAAACTGCGATCTCACTCGCCGGAATCTTTTTTGCCAGAAATTCTACTGTTCTTTTTCCCAAATTACCTGTTGCACCTGTTACTAAAATCATATGTTCTATTTTTAATTTGTTATCTCCCGATATTCATCGTCGGGATTGTGAGACAAAGCTATTCATACTTAGTATATAAAAAGAAGTAGTATACTTTTGTATAGTGCTATACTTTAGTATACTTCAATCCCTTAACTTTGCAACATGGAACAGAAAATGACTTTTGAACAGGCAAAATCCTGCCCCATTCAATTTGTATTGGCGATGACAGACACGTTGAATGTGATTTCAGGTAAATGGAAATTGCAGATCATCGGATCATTGCTTTTCGGAAAAAGCCGACGTTTTACGGAAATCCAGCGTACTATTCCAAAGATCACTCCTCGTATGCTTTCAAAAGAACTGAAAGAATTGGAACTGAATGGAATTCTTAAGCGAACCGTACATGATTCAACCCCGGTTTTGGTTGAATACGAATTGACCGAATCTGCCAGACAATTACAGGAAGTAATGGATAGTATGATCCACTGGGGAATTAGCCATCGGGAAGAAGCCAAACGCGAGATCGCTTCGGAGAAATTGGCGGGTTGATTTAATTATCAGGCTATCTTGAAAAATCTGCGGTCTTCTGCGCTCCTCTGCGGGAGATATCTTATTTTTAAGCCATGAAGCTTGCATTTTTAATACTCTTATTTCCGCTCTTTTCTTTTGCACAATGGGATGGAAACAAAACTCCTGCTTATCAGGAATTAATTGAGATCTATAAAAAGTGGGATGCACAGCATTCCGAAATTGAGTTGTACCAAATGGGAGGATCCGATACGGAATTGCCTATTTACCTGGTAATCATCAATGGAGCAGGCGATTCGTTGCAAACATTCCGGAAAGCAAAAGCAAACACCACGGTTCTAATTAATAATGCCATTCATGCAGGTGAACCGGATGGTGTAAATGCCTGCTTGTTGTGGATCGAGGAGTGGATTAAAAAAGGAAAGAAGACAACGAATTTACCTTTAATCGCCATTATTCCTGCTTACAATGTCGGTGGTATGATGAACCGATCTTCTACCAGTAGAGCTAACCAGGATGGGCCGGCAGAATACGGTTTTCGTGGAAATGCCCAAAATTTGGACCTGAACCGCGACTTCATCAAAATGGATTCGAAGAACATGGAAACGTTTGCAAAGATCTATTCTGAACTGGATCCGGATGTATTTGTGGATACCCATGTTTCAAACGGAGCGGATTATCAGTATACACTCACATTCATCCATTCCATGAAGGAGCGAATGTCTAATGAAATGCAAAATCTGCTTACTCAAAAATACATTCCGGCCCTTACCGGATCATTGAAGAAGAAAGGATGGGATTGGTCGCCTTATGTGGAAACAAAGGGCGAAACTCCGGAATCCGGAATCCAGGCATTCAATGACCTGCCAAGATATGCTCAGGGCTACGGTTCGCTTTTCAATACATTAAGTATTACGGTGGAAACACATATGCTGAAACCTTTTCCACAACGGGTTCTGGCCACGAAAGATTATTTGGATTTTTTGTTTCATTGGAGCCACTCAAACTCTTTGGCAATAGAGAACGCTCGGATGAATGCCTTTAAAGAAAATCTCCATGCGACCTATTATCCGATTCATTATGAACTAGGCGATCAAAAGGATTCTATCCTGTTCAAAGGTTACGAGTTTGGTTATAAACCGAGCGAGGTGTCCGGAAAAGATCGTTTGTTCTATGACAGGTCGAAACCATTCACCAAATACATTCCATATTTTCAAACTTATCGGAGCCAGGATTCTGTCCGAATTCCGAAAGGGTACATCGTTTCGGCGGAAGCGGTGGGAATCATTGGTCGCTTGAGAGCAAATCATGTTCAGTTCATGGAAATGGATAGCAGCACAAAACAAGTCCATACGCTTCGAATTTTGGATTTTAAATCGGGAAGCAAACCTTATGAGGGACATTACCTGCACAGAGAAGTTAAAAACACCGAACAAGAAGAACTGGTTTACATTCCCAAAGGAAGTATTTGGATTCCGTGTGATCAGAATAAACTCAACTTTATATTAGCAGCTTTGGAACCTCGTTGCGAAGATTCTTACTTTGCATGGAATCTCATGGACAGTTATATCCAGGAAAAGGAATATTTCTCGGCTTACGTTTTCGAAGATGAGGCAGCGCAGCTTCTCAAAGAGAATCCAAGACTTCGGGAAATGCTTGAAACAAAGAAATCAACGGATCCTGAATTTGCTAATAGTGCCGAAGCTCAGCTTTTCTTCGTATATCAGAACAGTCAACGCTTTGAAAAAAAGACTTTTAATCGACTTCCGATTTACAAGGTTTACTGATTCAGCTTTGCAAGGGTTGAATGCATTTTGGGTGTAGAATTGGCATTTGTCCCGAAACTGTCACAAGATCGAACTAGGCTTGGATACTTCTTTGGGCTATATTTACCACCTATACTGATTATAAAATATGAAAAAACTAATTCTCTCCGGTTTTTTGGCATTTTTGGCAATTGCTTCCAATGCGCAAGATACCACCTGGGTTCAAACATATACGTTTGATACCATCAGCACCAGAAGGGCTGAATTCCAATTTCCAGCAAGTTTGGATACTAAACGCTTTGAACGCGTATTGATGTATTACAAGTTGAAATGTAGCCCGCTAACCACCTGGGACAATTACAATTGCGGTGAATGGGATTATTTGGCTTATACCCGAATTTTTGAACATACAGGAATCATGGATTCGGTTCAGGTTGCCGGGAAGAAATTTAAAGTGAATACAACTGCTCCGGTTTCTTATGCCTATGCAAATCAGGCTTATTTTGATCAGCAATACCGACAAGTGGTAAGAAGAACAGTTCAAACTTCGGATATGCATGCTATTTCCGGCACTGCTGCTTCTACCGTTAATTTTGTAAACACAGGGTCTAACGGGGCTAAAATGCAATGGATTGTTTCTGCATCCGATTTGGCTGCAAATGGAATCTCAGCTGGAAATTTACAGGCATTGCAACTGATGTTCAATCAAGGGATTTCTGAATTGGAGAATGTGACAATCAAATTGAAACATACTTCGGCAAGTACCTTGACAACATGGGAAACTACAGGTTTTTCGAGTGTTTATACAGATGATGCGATGAATATCGTAAATGGAGCAAATGTATTCCATTTCGCACAACCATTCAATTACAATGGAACAGACAATCTGATTATTGAAATTTCCTATGAAGATGCGCATGTTTCAACCACTTCAAGTGGGATTGCGATGCAGACATTGGGAACGAACTCTTCCTTGTTTTACAACAATAGAGGTGGAGTGTTCAATGCAACTGGAAGCAATTTTGCCGATGTAAACTTAAGTGATGTCACTTTGGGTGCCGATGTAACAGTTGCTTTTTGGGCAAAAGGAAATGGTGTAGCTGGAACAGCAACTTCGGTTTTGGAAGCGGTCGATTCATTAAACCAACGGGTGTTCAATATTCATTTTCCCTGGTCGGATAACAATATTTATTTTGATGCCGGAAACGGACCTTCTTACGATCGTATTTCGAAATTGGCTACAGTAACAGATATTGATAATGTTTGGCATCATTGGGCTTTCGTCAAGAAGTCTTCTACCGGTCAGATGTTTATTTATAAAGATGGTGTCCAATGGCATTCAGGAACCGGGAAAACAATGCCTGTAGGAAAGATCTCAAAATTCATCCTGGGATCAAATGCAGATAATGGAGGTTTCTACAATGGACAATTAGATGAGTTTTCCGTTTGGTCGACTGCTTTGACGGCATCGGATATTGCAGCTTGGATGAATAAGAAAATCACCAATGTGCATCCGAATTATTCAGATTTAGAGCTTTATTATGACTTTGATGGTGAACGAGGAATCATAGATCGCAGCGCACATAACCGATTGGCGATGGCATCGAATACAAGTGCTGTCATGACTTTAAATACGAGTTATATTGCCGGTACGGAAGCTATCAGTGAAGTTCCTGTTTTCTCCTTGGATCAGGGGACTTACAATACTTCTACAACTGATTCTGTTTTAACGGCTGTTTTCCCTGAGGTTTCAGTTAAGTTTAACTATGTTGCAAGTGACAATAGTTTCATCGTTTCTTCCAATGAGAAAACTTATGCTTCAGGTACAATTGATACATTGACCTCGACCGGGACGAATATCGGTTCTGCTCCAAGTACGATTGACGTTACAGAAACAAATGCAACGATTACTTATTATCAAACACCTTTCGAAGAAGTGAATGACATTGAGATCGGTCGATACATTACTCCTTATGGGATCGGATTTGACTTGGGGCCCCAAGGATTTACCTGGATCTATGACGTAACGGATTACCAAAAATATTTGCGAGGAGCAGTCGATTTGGCTGCACATAACACGCAGGAATTGATTGATTTGAAATTTGCATTTGTGGAAGGTACTCCTGCAAGAGATGTTCACGATATCCAACCTATTTGGAAAAATTGGACGTCATACAATTATGGCGACATGGCAAATGATGTTGTTTTACAAGCGAAACAAGTTATTCTTTCCGATACCTCTCAGAATTTTAAGATCAGAACACGATTGACCGGACATGGTCAACAAGGTAATGGTGCATGTTGCGAGTGGGCAGACAAGCAACATAAACTCATTATTGATGGAGTAGAGCGTTTCAGTTGGAGTATCTGGAGAACGGATGGTTGTGGTGAGAATCCTAATATTGGTCAGGGTGGAACATGGCCATACGCACGTGAAGGGTGGTGTCCGGGAGATATGGTCACTGATTTCGATCACGAACTGACATCTTATGTAACACCTGGTGATACGGTAACGATTGATTACGATATTACAGATGTTCCGACAAATGACTTAGGTCAGGCCGGAGGTAACTTCGTAACAGCGATTGACCTGGTTTCGTATTCTGCACCGAACTTCCAGCACGATGCTGCAATTTTGGACATCTTGAATCCGAACAGCTATGAATATTACAGCAAATGGAATCCAACTTGTTCCAATCCGCGTGTAATATTACAGAATAATGGGGCACTTCCATTGACATCTTGTAAAATCAGGATTTGGGTTACCTATGGTAATTTCATCGACTATGTTTGGAGCGGGAACTTAGGTTTCCTTCAAAAAGAGATTGTAGAGATTCCTATCACAAACCAGAATTTTTGGTTCGGAGCAAACCCGGCAACCGGATTTTATGCTCGCGTGATTGAAATTGACGGTTCTTCTTCTGTAGACGAATACCATCAGAATGATGAGTTCAAAACAAAGTATACAGCTCCGGAAGTGATCAATGGGCCTTTCTATGTTTGGATGACGACCAACAACAAGGCGAATGAAAACAAATGGAAACTGATCGATCAGAATGGGAACATTATTTTCCAACGAACTACTTTGACAAATACGACAGATTACAAGGATACGTTTGATTTGGCTTCAGGTTGTTATTCCTTGATTTTGGAAGACAGCGATGATGACGGAATCGGGTTTTGGTATTCTTCGCAAACAGAAGGAGAAACAACAGGAGGATTCAGAGTGCGTAAAGTTGGCGGGACGATGTTGGAGATCTTCCCTGCAGATTTTGGTTCGTACCACCGCTATGATTTCTCAGTCGGTTTTGCTTTAGGCCTGGATGAAGAAGTTGTTAATAACGAACTGATGATCTTCCCTAATCCTGCAACGGACAAGATCCGGGTAGAACTGGTTGGTAACGTTGGAGACAATGCTAAGGTGGAAGTGATCGATATGAATGGTCGTATCGTGAAATACCAATCGGTAGCGAATAAAAACCAGACTTATGGAGCGGATCTTCAGGTGAATGATTTACAGAACGGATATTACCTGGTTCGGGTAAGTGGTGATAACGGTTCGGAAACGACACCATTTATCAAACAATAAAGAATAATTCAACTATTGAAACGCGGTTCTTCTTTGTAAGGATCGCGTTTTTTGTATAAGTTCAAAAGAGTTCAATAATTCAACTTTTTGAACCACTTTGAACCTTTTGAACTATTCTTTAGAATTTTTGAATCTCTTTATACAAACGATTAGTCGGAAGTCCCATGACGTTTGTATACGTTCCTTCCATTCGCTTTACGGCAACGTAACCGATCCATTCCTGAACTCCGTACGATCCCGCTTTATCAAACGGTTTGTATTGATTAATGTAGAAGTTGATTTCTTCTTCCGTTAAATGTTCAAATTCAACCTCTGTTCTTTCAGAGAAGGAACTTTGCTGAGTTTTCGAACCGATGAAAACACCTGTTATGACGGTGTGTTTCTTTCCGGATAAACGCGAGAGCATCTTTTTGGCATCTTCCACATCGCTTGGTTTTCCAAGAATTTCGCCATCCAGGATCACAACCGTATCAGCACAAATGACTACTTCATGATCTGCTAGATCGGGGAGAAGAGCATCCGCTTTTAATTTTGCAAGATATTCCGGAACTTCTTCAGCCGGAAGTGAATCCGGATAAACTTCTTCCGTGTCCTTGATCCGGACTTCAAATTCCACACCGATACCGGCCAAAAGCTCTTTTCTCCTGGGAGATTGGGAACCAAGGATCCATTTAATG
>Ga0247691_1000233_pt1 | contig 12510 bp, 14 predicted proteins | sample CNK32_metaG_FD_182721 | JGI IMG/M metagenome (GOLD analysis project Ga0247691, IMG submission 182721) | Soil microbial communities from Purdue University Martell Research Forest, Indiana, United States - CNK32 | ecosystem: Environmental > Terrestrial > Soil > Temperate forest > Bulk soil...
GTCTTACGTCTAAAGTCTTTGATGGAGTTAAATAAAGAATTATGGAAAAAATAGCAGTAGTAGGAGCGGGACTTGTTGGAAGTTTACAAGCCATTTTACTTGCACAGAAAGGATATCAGGTTTCGGTATTTGAAAGAAGACCCGATTTGAGAAAAGCAACTTTGGTTGGTGGAAAATCAATCAACCTGGCGCTTTCGGATCGTGGCTGGAAAGCATTGGAAATTGCTGGAATCGCTGAGGATATTCGCAAAATTGCCATTCCGATGTATAACCGATGTATGCACGCCTTGGACGGAACTTTGACCTATCAGCCGTATGGGGTGAATAACGAAGCAATCTATTCCGTTTCTCGTGGCGGATTGAATCAGAAGCTCATGAATTTGGCAGATAACTATCCAAATATCGAATACTTTTTCGATCGGAAATGTTTGGATGTCAATCTGAAAACAAATGTGCTTTCATTTAAAAACGATCAAACAAAAGAGACAGAAGAATTTCCGGCAGATAAAATTTTTGCAACGGATGGAGCCTATTCGGCTGTGCGTATGCGTATGCAGAAATCAATGACCTTCGATTATTCCCAAAAATATTTGGATCACGGATACAAGGAGCTGGTGATTCCGGCGAATGAGGATGGAAGCCATAAATTGGATAAGAATTGCTTGCATATCTGGCCAAGAGGCGAATTCATGATGATTGCACTTGCGAACCTGGATGGAAGTTTCACTTGTACGCTATTCTTCCCGATGGAAGGTGAAACGTCATTTTCATCACTTCAATCACGTGAGGAAGTTGCTGCATTTTTCGACAAGACATTCCCGGATGCTGTATCGATGATGCCAACTCTACTGGATGATTATTTCGAGAACCCGACCAGTTCACTGATCATGGTTCGTTGTGAGCCGTGGAATTATCAGGACAAAATAGTTTTGTTGGGAGATGCCGCACATGCCATTGTTCCATTCTACGGACAGGGAATGAATTGTGGATTCGAGGATTGCACCGTTTTCAATGAAATGTATGATCAAAGCAAGGGAAATTGGAATGGCTTATTGAGCCGGTTTTCAGACCAACGTGTTCCCGATGCAAATGCCATTTTGGACTTAGCGCTCGATAATTATGTGGAAATGCGCGACAAGACCGCAGATCCTGAATTCCTGTTACAAAAGAAGATCGAAGGAAAGTTCTCCCGATTACATCCGGATAAGTGGACGCCGCTTTATTCTCAGGTAACCTTCAGCAATACGCGCTACAGTGATGCATTGAAGAATGGAAGAAAACAAGATGCCTTGATGCAGCAGATCCTGAAGATCGAAAACATCCATGAAAGATGGGATGAATCCTTCGTGATGGAAAAAATGCTCAGTTTAATTTCATAATAATGAATAATAGCGCTAAAAGTATTTTGAAAATAGTAGCTGTTTTTGCTTTGCTGCTATTTGTTTTAGGAATGTTGCTTTCTTCAGTTTTCAACTGGCTTAGTGAAGGGAAAAGTCATGAGGAGTACTTTGCTTTTATCGGAATTCAGATATGGATTTGGAATTTAATGAGTGCTAGTCTCTTGTTTTGGGCTGCTAAACGCATCTCAGCAAAACTGACCAAACCTGTTTATTGGAAAATCGCATTGGCCACACTTGGGATTATGGTGCTGCATTATCATTTGTGCTATGTTTATGAGTTAATTGATTACTATATAATTAATGATCCTCCAATGGAACCAAAGGGAAGTGAGTTTGAAAAAGCATTATTCTTACTTGACGGAAATTTGCGTTTAGCTCCAACCTATGATCCTATTTTCCAATTCTTTCATGTTTTTACAGATTTACAGTATAGTCAACTTCGAAGACAATATCTATTTGTTTTTTTAAGTTTCTTATTTGAAAATTTAACCATGCCGCTTTGGATTAGTGCGGTTGTGTTTTTTATACAGCGAAAAAAGGCGGTAATAAAAACCCTTTGATTGACCCATGAACAACCCTTAATGGATAAAAAGTTGGAACTTATTCCGTAACTATTCGGAAAACTTTAGATATTTAAATAAAATTAGACCATGAAATTTGTCAGTTGTATTTTGTTGATTGCGATTACCGGGTTCTCTTTTGGACAATCCCGTAACCTGAAGGGGCATAGCAGAAAGGATTTTTTCGGTGGTGCAAGGGATTATCGTCAGTTGACAAAAGATGGGATCCAGATTTCATTGGGACCGAATTATACCTTTACCAATCCAAAACTCACAACCTATTCAGGAACAGATGTGAATGGTCGCCCGGTTACAACTACAGTAGATCCAATTGGAAAACCGGGAGGATTTATCGAGATCGGAGCAGCGCATTACCGTTTGAAATCTTCTAAATTGCTGGCTGGCTGGTACAAGAAACGAGGAGATAAAGGAGAAGTGAAATGGATTGGAGCAAACCTTTTTCACCGCTTGGATTGGGGATTGGGCTTCAATTATATCGGTGGAAGTGAGCATACGCGTTTCGAGTTGAAGGATCCATCTTCCGGAGCCTCTTCTTTTGACGAAAGTACCGGTTCATTCTACAATGGATACCTTACGGCCCGAGTAACGATCGATCGTTTCACCAAAATAGCGGATGGCTGGCATTTGGAAACAGGTTTGGGATTTAATTTTCTGTTTAATGCGCTTCCTGCACCAAAAGCACCATATGTGCCAACAATTGCTCCGGTGAAGTTCCAACAGGATTTCATGGCTCAATTTCACTTACACTTAGGTTTTACAAGAACAATTCGACGCGGAGATTACCTGACTTTGGGATTCATTGTTCCTGCTATTGGAATTTTCGAACCAAATAAAGCCCGGCCGACCATTCAATGGTTTTCGAGCAATTACTGGCCAATCCAGTTCCAGATTCGCTGGATCCATCACTTCACGAAAAAATCGAATGGCTGTAATACCGGAACTCCGGAGGACCGTAAGAGAAACAACGAATACATGCAAAACCGTTAATAGCGAATCCAATGAGAAGATTTTATTACCTAAGTTCTTGTGATACCTGTCAGAAAATCATGAAAGCTTTGAATCTCCCAAGTGATGTGGAGTTGATTGATATCAAACAAACGAACATCGATGCGAAAACCTTGGATTGGTTGAAGGAGAAGGTAGGTTCTTACGAAGGAATGTTCTCAAAAAGAGCAATGAAATTCCGGTCTCAGGGATTGCATGAAATGAACCTGACGGAAGCGGACTACCGCAAATACATGCTGGAAGAGTATACCTTTTTGAAACGCCCGTTCACGATTTACGATGATCATATCTGGATTGGAAACGCTAAAAAAGAGGTGGATTCTGCGCAGGAATTTTTTGCAAACTTGAAATAAAGAATAAGGTCAGAAAAAACGTAACCTGCTGTCCAGAATGGACCTTCTGTAATTGTCGAGTTTTTCATCACCCTTTCGTTGAATAAAACGGCGTACGAATTTCTGTGTGCCTTTCCCCATTTTGAAATCCAACTCATCACCAAAAATCGGAACGATGCTTAGGAATTGAACTGTTTTCTCTTGAATTTTTACGGGCGCCAATTCCTTTTGAAGTAAAATTGGGTCCAGGAAGATGAAATATTCCTGTGGCATGGTTTCCGAAATGGGAACTTCAGGATTACCGGTTGGAATGGTGTGACCAGGTCCGTACCAGGTATTTTTGTCTCTTACAAAGCGTTCCAGTTTATAGATCCAGGTATAGATCCAGGAAAAATTTGGGTTCGTATGCTCTTCAAAATCCCAATAGGTCGGTAAACAGAAATAGATCTCATTGAACTCCCTTCCGATCCATTTATCCAAAACAGGCATTTTGTAATCCGAGAGAGAAGCAGTCATGACAACAGTTACGGGAACATCCAACTCTAATAACAGAACGATCAGTTCTTGATCAGGATGCAAAGGATTTTGAATGGATTTTACCCGATGTGCTCCAAAACGGTTTTCTAATGCCTTTATAAGTTCCATGATGACAAATATAATGGTTCTCGCTTGCTTTCCGTGTAAGTTCCGAAAGTACGGACAATAAAAAAAAAGGGGCCTAAGCCCCTTCATTGGTTATTGGTTTAACTATTTATTTCGCTTTAAAGAAATGGTCGATTTCAGAAATGCGCATCGTCAGTTCATTCCCTTCAACTTTTGTAATGTTGAAAATGATAGACTTCTTTTGGTTGGGACCGTAAAATAAGAATAAGTCGATTTTGTCATCGTATTGCGTGCTTAGCCACTTTCCTTCCAGGTCAATGAAATCGGTCATGTTGTTTTGATCATACCATCTGCCCTTGAACGTTTCATCGTCCCTTAAATCAAAATAAATGGTATTGACTCCCAGGATCTTGTCTTTTTCAGGGCCAAAGCCATCGACCTTCACAAGAGTCCATTTCTTCACAAGGCGTTCATCTATGTTCGAGTTTGAACAAGCGGAAAGGACGAAAAAAAGCAGTCCAAATAGTAAGTAAGTAAATCGAATCTTCATAATGTAAAAAGCGGGGTGCTTGGGTAAAACTAAGCTTTCTGAGTAGAGTACCAAACGCTTTTTTTTGAGATTGTACTCAGGTAAATTTTGAGTGAGTGATTACCCAATTTGACTGTGCAATTTACTTATGCTTTCCTAGCATTATAGATATTCTAGAGAATTTTCTTCAAAGAATTCCAAAAAGACTCATCAGATAAAACAGCTCCTTGTTCAATCAATTGGTGAATTTCCATTTCCCGGGAGTCATTATAATTCTTTTTGCTTGTGAAAAAAGAAAGACTGGTTGGTGTTTTGGTAAGTGCTTCGTGGATTCCTTCAATAGTTGATAGATCAATCGTCGAGTCGCTTTTTTTCTGAATGGCAATCAATTCCTGCTCGTTTTCCTGAAAATGGAATACAAGGCATGAATCGGGTGTGCGGTGTTCCAGGAACCTGACTTTTTCGTAAACTGTTTGTAACACCTGGTCTGAGAACAATTCCACCAATTCCAGCGCTTTTTTCGGGTCTTCCGAGTTCAGTTTTGCCCATTCCTCTCCATGAACGCCATTGATAATCAGGAATGCCTTTAAGTCCCCTTCCAGGTGTTGGAGTTCTTCGTCAGATAAAATCCGGTATTTCATACTGCAAAAGTAGTGTTCCTCTACAAATAAGTATACTCGAATTGTACTTTTCGTCCGGTTTTGTATGTCACTTCCTGGATCAGGTTGTTTTCAGAATAACGCAATGAAGAAAAGGAACTCACCTTGTCATTTCGCGAATAGTTAGTATACCTGATGATATTTCCGTTGGAATCCATCTCCTCTGAGGACTTAAAGATCCGCTTTCCTTTTTTAGTAAAACTCTCATACACATGCTTATCCTTTGAATAGGTATTATGACCCACCAAAATCGAATCATGGATAAAGCACTTGTATTCCAGAAATACGGAATCTTTGCTGAAAGTCGATTCTTGCAAAACATCTTTTCCGTCCTCGATCGTTCTGGTGTAACTCGTGTATGAACCATCATTATTCGAACCGTAGTACTGACAAAGGGTTACTTCATCGACCTTGTTTTCCTGAATTTTTCCTTTCTCATCACAATTGTAAGTCCACCGTTTTTCCAATTTCCCATTAATTACATAACGGGCTTCGGAAGGTTTTTTCAGTAACTCATCGTAATCTGTTTCCAAGCGGTAGGTCTTCAATTTTTTGCCATATAGTTTCTTTTCTACCAGAGAAGCTTTATCACCAATGAAGTAAACATAATTTGTCTCTGCAGTTAGCTTTTCATCCTTAAAGGATAAGATTTTCACAATTCTTGCTTGAGAATCATACTCAATTTTGGTGTTGAGGGTGTGTTTCTTTGTAATGCGCTGGATCTCACTCAAAAGTGTGTCTGCAAATTTATAATTGACTGTATTATACTCTGTTTTCATTTGGACCAATCTTCCGGACAGATCATACGTGCGTTCATACCACTCCTTTTTCTGGCCGTTTTTTTTCAGGTTATAGGATTTTACAACACCCACTTTATTTTGTTTTAGCACTCCCGGTTTTGCTCCGTAGAAAAGATCTTGCTGATAAGTGTATCCCAATTCAATCTTTGCTCCCCAACGAAGGTAATTCAGGATATAAGCATCAGAATTTGGAGTGAATCCGGCAAATGACATAACCGGTAATAACAGTAAGAATGGAATAAGTAATTTCATAAGGCAATTGTTTTAGGTTTGTGTCCAATAACCCGAAATAGGATTTTAGTTACAGTTCAAATCTACATAAAATCGGTATTTTTGTCAAATGCAGAAAAAAGGTGTTGCTATTCTTGGGTCTACTGGTTCAATCGGGACACAAGCGTTGGAAGTGATCCGGGCTTACCCGGAGAAATTCGACCTGCAAGTGATTACCGCTCAATCAAATTCAAAATTATTGATTGAACAGGCGAAGAAATTTCAGCCGAATGCGGTTGTGATTGGAGACGAAGGAAAATACCAGGAAGTGAAGGATGCACTTTTTTCTGAAGATATTCATGTTTACACCGGAAGTCAGGCGCTTTGTCAGGTGGTTGAATTTCACGAGGTAGATGTGGTATTAACGGCTTTGGTCGGATATGCCGGATTGAAACCTACATTGGCTGCTATTGAAGCCGGAAAGGACATTGCCTTGGCAAATAAGGAAACGCTGGTGGTAGCCGGAGAATTGGTAACAGCAAGGGCCCGCGCCAAAGGAATCAACATTTATCCGGTGGACTCGGAACATTCAGCCATTTTTCAATGTTTGGTGGGTGAATTCCACAATCCGATCGAAAAGATTTACCTGACAGCTTCCGGAGGGCCATTTAGAGGCTGGAAAGCAGACGCATTGAAATCAGTAACGCCCGCTCAGGCCCTGAAACACCCGAATTGGTCGATGGGCGCGAAGATTACCATTGATTCAGCTTCTATGATGAACAAAGGGCTGGAAGTGATTGAAGCAAAATGGCTTTTTGGCTTGAAAGCAGAGCAAATTGATGTGATCGTTCATCCGCAATCGATCGTGCATTCCCTGGTCCAGTTTCAGGATGGTTGTATGAAGGCCCAAATGGGGCTTCCGGACATGAAGTTGCCGATCCAGTTTGCTTTAACGTATCCCGACAGATTAAAAACAGAATTCCCCAGATTCAACTTTTTGGATTATCCGCAGTTGACTTTTGAAAAGGCAGATATGAGCACTTTCCGAAATTTGCAATTGGCTTATGATGCATTGGAAAAAGGCGGAACAGCTGCATGTGCCCTGAATGCGGCAAATGAAATTTCAGTGCAGCTCTTTTTGGAAGAGAAGATCGGTTTTCTGGATATTGCACGGATCAATGAGGAAGTGATGACAAAGACTCCGTTTATTTCCAATCCAAGCTACGAAGACTACGTGGAAACAGATCGTTTGGCGCGTGAATTCGCATTTAAGTGAATGTGAAGTAAGTCCAAAAGACGATGAGATACCTTGCAACTTTACCCAAACTCATCAAACCCATCGTTTTCCAAAACGAAACACGATAAACGCCTAATACAACCATTAAAGGATCTCCGATGATCGGAAGCCAGGAGAATAATGCTGTCCAGGAACCATAGCGTTGGACAAGCGATTCGCTTTTCAATAATTGTTTCTTACTGAGGATCTTTCTACCGTAATAACCCAACAAGTAATTGGTACATCCACCAAGGCAATTCCCCAAACTGGCAACCAGTAAAATGGAGATAGGAGAATAGCTTTCAGAATTCAAAAAGAACAAGAGTGTGGCTTCGGATGGAAATGGGATGATAGTGGAAGCTAAGAAGCAAACCAGGAACAAACCGAACAATCCCCATTCAAAAGCCATACTTATGCGAATAAAAAAATGGGGACCGAAGCCCCCATTTCCACTTTATATAGTAAGAATTATTTCTTAACGATACGTCTTGTGATAGTTTCGTTACCAACAGTTAACGAGTAGTTGTAAATACCAGCTACGAAGTTTGTTCCGTCGATAGAAACTGATTGCTCACCAGCATTCATTTTAGTAGCAGGAACTGTTGCAACTGTACGACCAGCAACATCAGTAATTACTACAGAAACTTGTGCATCAGCTTTCAAGTTGAATTTAATTTCTGTTGTACCAACGAATGGGTTAGGATAAACCGTTACATCAGTTGCAGAAGTTAATTCCTCAAGACCTAAAGAAGGATCAAAGTTCAAACGAACCCAAGGTGTTTCTGTTGTGTAAAATCTGTTTGCTTGGATAGTGATATCATCTCCGTCTACGAAGAATGAAGTTTGAGGAACCGAAGTACCAGCATTTGCAATTCTAACATTCGGAGAAAAAGATCCAACCATTACAAAATAAGTTGTACCTGCTTCCAATGCAAGTGGAGTACCCAAATAGATCGTGAAGTTTGTATTGATTTGAGCAGCAGTCAATGTAATAACCGGAGACTCACCTACGTAAACGATATCACCTGATACCGGATCAATTTTATGAATTCTTGCGTAAACGTCAGATGCTACCGGAGTTCCTGTAGCAAAACGCACGTCAACACCTTTAACAGTTTGGTTTGTCCAGATATCATAGAAGTTTCCTGCTTGGAACAAATCCGTTCCGTTATCCGTGTATCCGTTAGCAACACCGTTATCTCTTGCATAGATGTAGTTTGTTACATCAAAAGCGAAGTTACTCAATACGTTATTTGTAGGAACATCGTCTGCATTTGAAGCGGTCAATGTTCTTGCAACATTATAAGTACCAACAGCAGAAGGTGTGAATTGTGTGGTTAAAGCCAAACTATCACTTGCACCTGCAGCAATAGTCACAGGAGCGCTTGTTCCGGCAAAAGTTCCGGCACCAGTGATACCAACACCGTATACTACTGTTGACATAGATGAAGCACCGTCGTTCTTAACATTCAAAGAATAATCAATCGGAGCAATTTGCGTTGTAGGAATTTTGAAGTATGCCAATCCTGCACTACCCCAATCATCACTTGTAATTGCTAAGTCATAATCCGCTGGAGTAGAAATTGCTACGTCGTCAATATTCCATCCGTAAGTGATCCATACGTTCGCATTAGTTGATTGAGCAGGGAAACGTGTTGTCCAGTGGAAACGAACTAAAAGTGAAGTAGATCCTCCTGGTACAAATGAACTGATGTTAATTGTTTCCTGAGTTGGGTTAGCGTAAGGAGAACCACCAGATGCAGATAAAACACCTTTATTCGTGTTGTCTCCTACAGTAATCCAGCTAGTACCACCGTTCACTGAAATTTGGAATTCCTGCAAATCATTGAACAATGCACCGTTTTGCATAAAAGACAAAACAAGGTTCGGTTGAGATGTAATATTAACCGGAGTAGTTGAAGTTAAGTAATAATCAACATCCAATGCTTGAGTTGGAGGAGTCAATGTAGGATTTCCATTTCCTAATTCAGCAAAATTACCGTCAGAAGTAGAGTTGATAATTCCTTGAGTTGTTGTGTTTGCCCAACCTTCTTTCGTTGCGTTGATGTTCCAACCAAAGTTTCCTCCTGTTTGTCCGTCATTGTTGATACTCCAATCACCTGGAGTTGAGAAGTCACTTGACCATAGAACAGTACCCAGAGCTTTCGGAGTTGAAGTACCTTGAACCACTTTGTGATTTTCAGTACTGATTTTTTGAGCCATACGAGGTGAAGCAACCAGTTTTCCAGTTTGAGCAAATGCTCCTGAAACTAGCAACAATCCCGATAACAAAGTAATTTGTTTTTTCATGTTTTCTTTAATTTACGAAGTTCTAAATTTAATTAATTGACCCATAAAAGGCCAGTTTATTTATTAAACGGTACTAATTATGAAATGAACGGTAATTGCTATCCCTCAAAAAGGGTAATTTCTCTCGCAACTGCTGTTGTTCTTCATAACTAACACTTTGGCTAATGACGCTTTCGGAATCGGAAAGGTTGGAAATTTCCTCCCCGAGAAGATTAATTAGTTTGCTCTGTCCGGTATAAGTCAAACCGGAATGATCCCTACCAACCCGGTTCAAACCGGTTACATAACATTGATTTTCAATTGCTCTTGCGGGAAGAAGGGAAGACCAGTGATGAATTCTTCTTTCAGGCCAGTTTGCAACATATAAAAGAAGGTCGTAAACCGGTTTCCCATCGATTTCTCCGTTGCGGATGTTTTCGGGGAAGCGCAAATCATAACAAATTTGTAAATTGATTTTCCACCCAAGGTAATCAACAATGACTTCTTTGGTCCCGGCAGTGAAGTGAACCGATTCTTCCGCCATTCCGAATAACTTTCGCTTATCGTAATAAGTTAATGTACCGGTCGGTTCTATAAACACACCTCGATTATAGTAGTTTCCATTCTCTTCTATTATCAGGGAAGTATAACAAGCCGCATTTTTTTCCCTGGAAACTTGCTTTAACCAGGAAATGCTGGGGCTGTCCTCCATCTTTTCCGCCAATTGACCTGCATTCATTGAGAACCCGGTCTGAAACATTTCGGGGAAAAGGATCAGATCTGTCTTGTCAACGGTTTTCAATAGGTCTTCATAGTGTTCCAAATTGGCCGCTTTGTCTTCCCAGATCTGATTTGCCTGGACAAATGTGATGTTTAGATCTTGCATAATCTTTCGGCTGCTTGAATTAATGTTTCATCTGTTTTTGCAAAACAAAAACGGATGGTATGATAATCGTTCAACTCTTCGTAGAAAACGGATAACGGAATTGCAGCTACACCGACTTCTTTCACCATCCATTCGCAAAATTGAACATCCGGCAGATCGGAAATTGCCCGATACCTCACAGTTTGAAAATAAGTTCCTTCACTTGGCAAAAATTCAAACTTGCTTTTTGTCATCAATTCCTTGAAGCGGTCGCGTTTGTCCTGGTAAAATTTCCCCAGAGTGGTAACATCAGTCATAGAAATATAGTCCGCCAGGGTTTTTTGGGCCACACTATTTACCGAAAACACCAGGAACTGATGTACTTTTTTAATCTCTTTCAGGATGTGTTCGGGAGCAATGATGTAGCCTACTTTCCAACCAGTCAGATGAAACGTTTTTCCAAAAGAGGAGACAATAACACTTCTGTTTCGCAGAATTTCATTGTGATGTGCGGAAAAATGGCTTTTTTCAAAGGTGATGAATTCATAAACCTCATCAGACAGTAGAATCAGGCTGGGATGATCGGTCATCACCTGGACCAAAGCATCGTAGTCCGATTGGTCCATCATTTTTCCGGATGGATTGTGTGGATTGTTGATGATCAGGACCCGCGTTTTTTGATTCACAGTTTGTCTTAATTCCCGCCAATCGATTGTAAAATCTTCCCGCATGGGAATATGGATGGCTTTTCCACCGGCTAAATGAACTGCAGGACTGTAGCAATCATAAGCAGGATCTAAAATGACTACCTCATCACCAAAGTGGACTAAAGCCTGAAGCGCTGCAAAGATACCTTGTGTAGCCCCGGCAGTTACCAGGATCTCAGTCGCCGGATTGATTTCCCGGTTATAAACCCGATGCACCATTTGTGCAATTCCATCGAGTAAAGCCGGTAAACCTGCCATTGGAGTATATTGATGGACATTGTCCTTGCTGTTTTTTGCCAAAAGCTCCTCAATTAACGGGTCAATTGGAAAATTTGGAAACCCTTGAGAAAGATTAATGGCCTGGTATTCATTTGCCATTTGACTCATGGTTGTAAAGATCGTAGTTCCTACCTTTGGAAGTTTTGTTTGCATGGGCTACATTTGTTTGCAAATAACAAAGTAAATCATTCCTTCATTACTTGATGCGTTTGATAAAGGATATTTAACAGGAATCCAAATTAATAAACAGATCATGAAACTTCCGATTTTCGCAATTATCGCGCTTTCTTCCCTTATTCTTTCTTCTTGCAGTGAGGATTCCATTTGTGATTGCATTCGCGCAAGTGATGAGTTGACGAATAAATATGATCAGTTGCGTACCGAAGAGCTAACTGCCGAAGGTCAAAAAGAAGTCAAACAACTCCTCAAAACGAAGAAGGCTAAGTGCAAGGAATTCGAATTGATGAGTGGTCCGGAAATGATGGAACGAAAGGCAAGTTGCAAGTAGGAAGCCACAATTGTTTTCGTCTGAATTTCAACCAGGTCAGCCATTTGAATTCCATTCTTGAATGTCTATTGGAAACTTCCGGTTTGACTTAACAAATATTCCGGCTAAATCGAAATAATAAAACGTGAAAATCGCTATCTTTGCAACCTGCTTACCAGTAAAGGTAGGTTTCAAAAAAGAGTGAAATTTTATGAGTGCATTTTCATCCCGTCACATTGGACCTGATTCAGCTGAGAAATCTGAGATGTTAGCTGCTATTGGAGTTAAATCAATTCAAGAATTAGTAGATAAAACAATTCCTTCACACATCCGCTTATCCGGAGAGTTGAAAATTGATGCTGCTATGAGCGAGCAAGAATACTTGCAGCACATTACAGCTTTAGGTGCTCAAAACAAAGTATACAAGTCCTTTATCGGTTTAGGATACAATGAAACCATTGTTCCTTCTGTTATTTTGCGTAACGTTT
>Ga0247691_1000234_pt1 | contig 12508 bp, 11 predicted proteins | sample CNK32_metaG_FD_182721 | JGI IMG/M metagenome (GOLD analysis project Ga0247691, IMG submission 182721) | Soil microbial communities from Purdue University Martell Research Forest, Indiana, United States - CNK32 | ecosystem: Environmental > Terrestrial > Soil > Temperate forest > Bulk soil...
CTTTCGCGTATTGCACACCAGTACTTCCGTGACGTGCGGCTTCAGCAAGTCATACAGCCAGGTCGCCCAAGTTCCTTCTTCAAAGGTGACGCGCAAATCTCCGCTCAGCCCGTCGATGAACTGCAGAATCGTGCTGGCCTTGGTCTCGATGACACACTCCATCACGATCTTGCCAATCGAGTTCCTCACGGCGATAGAAATGCTTTCCGTGTGTACGTCCATGCCGATATATTGAGTGCTAGTCATATAAAAGAAGATCCCCAAAGGTTAACCGGGATCTACCAGCTCCGTTTAGGATATTACGTCGATATAGTACTGCTTTTATGACACAGCGTTTCGGAGAGGACAAGTTAAGCCGTGGCGGCGCTGTCTTGCTCAATCTCTCGGCCACAGCCCTTCTGCGCGATGCTCGAAGCCAAATCTGAGGCTACATGCAAGACCTGTTCAATCGAAATCGTTCGCAGGCAATACGGTTGATCAAAGATACATCGGTCCGCGCACGGCCGGCACCAAAATGCGGGATTTATGACAATCTTGTGTCGTTCGCCCAGCGGTCCCCACCAATTTGGCTCACCAGGTCCAAACACGCCAACAACGGGAACGCCCAAACCAGTTGCAATGTGCATCGGTCCGCTGTCATTGCAAACCAAGAGATTGCAATGCGCCAGAACCGCCATGAACTGACGAAGCGGCAGCGTCACCGGCACAAACGATGACGGAAGGTCCTCCGGCGTCCTTTCATTGGGATCTTGGAACCAGAGAATCTTTGCCGGTTGCTGCGCCGCAAGCTTTTCGCCCACCGCTCGAAAATTCGCCACGCCCCACTGGCGCACTCGAATTCGCGCCCCGGGGTGAATACCGATCACCAAATCTCCATTTCCAATCCGGAGCTTGGCGAGGTACTCCTTCGCAAATACTTCCTCCTCTCGGCTAAGCTGCAGTCGTGGCTGCCGGTCTTGGACCTCCTTCCCCAAATGTTCCAGTAAACGAAGCCAACAGTCGGACCGGTGCCGGCGGGTCAAGTCCGGCATCGCCGTTTCCGTCATCAGGAATCCGCCGCCGAGGAACCCATATCCAATGCGCCGCCGGACTCCCGTCAGCCAAAGAATGAAGTTATCCCGCAGGTCTCCCCGACCGGAAAGCGCCATGTCAAATTCGCGCCGCTGCACTTCACGAAGACCGCGTATCAGCTTCGAACAGTGAGTTGAGAAGGGGTTGTATCTACTCCACTGGGAAAAATGAATTGCCCACGGAAATCGCACCGGAATCAGTTCGTCCACAACGGTGAGATTCTCCAGCATCGGGAACATGCCCGGATTCGCCAGCAAGGCGATATTCGCGTCGGGGTAGGCGTACCTGAGATTTCGTAGAAAAGGCAGTATCGAGATGATGTCGCCCAGGTTTCCGGCTTCCAGCACCAGAATCTTCCGGATTTCCTTCGAACCTTCCGGCCTCCGGGCGCGAAAGAAATCCACGCAGCGAACAATCGGAAGCAGCAGCAGTTCCGCCAGCCGGATCGCAACCCTTCTTCCGCCGCTGAACTTCACCAGACACCCGCGCGCGGCGGCTTCTGCCTCCTTCTTTGAAAGGCGCACTGAATCGATGGCCATCTCTCTTTCTCATTTCCCCGAATCGTCGCCCACGTGCCTGATCTCCCGCGCGGTTCTTGCAGCATAAAACGGCATTCTGAACATGGTCAGCGTCCTGCGAAATCGCGCCCGCGGCTCGCACGCAAGCCGGAACAGCCACTCCGTGCCAATGAACTCAATCCATTTCGGCGCCCTGGGTTTCAACCCGGACAGAAAGTCCATCGTCCCCCCTAGTCCATAAGCGCAGCGAATGCCCAGCGCTGCCAGCCGCGAGGAGTTTTCGTAAATCCAGAACTCCTGCTTCTTCGGCCCAAAACTCACGCCAACGTGGTGTGGCTCGAACCTTTCAATCTGTTTAAGAATGGACTCATTCCAATCTTTCGGAAACGGATAATTCTGCAATGGTGGCGAAAAACCGGAAACCTCCAGCCCCGGAAATTCATCGCGCAATCGTTGCGTTGCTAGCACATTCGACTTCTCGCTCGCTCCCAGCAGGAAAAGCCTCTCCGAATGGTCTCGGCAGTGTTTTGCCAGGTCGAATATAAAATTGGAGCCGTTCTGCCGGACAATCTTATGCTTCGGGTACAACAGTTTGCAGATCCCCTGCAGCACCCGTCCGTCAATCGTGTTTACCGCATTCGCAAGAATCTCCGCAAATCTCTCGTCCTCATTCGCAAGGACAAACACCTCCGCGTTCGTGGGGACGACAAACCTTAACTCAGTCGTGCTCGGCTTGAACAGGTATTCCAGCGGCACCGAGAAAAGGCGCAGTCGGCCGCAAGCGAGTCTGTGGCCTCCACCATTGACATTACCGTTGTTCATTTCGGCGCTCGATTGTCGCGGTAAGCTACCTACGCTCACAAGAATCTCCTTCCCGGGCAATAGCACTTTCCTGGTGGGGAATTGCAGCAATCCTCCCCGGTGGTGAATCGGAGACGCATTCGAAGATCACTTGCCCATAAGTCTGGGTTGCGCCAAAGGTTCGGAAGCGCTTTTCGGTCAACGCAAGGAAGTCGTTGAACGCCAGCAGTTCATTCCCGCGGTGGCAGAATTCATCGAAGTAAATGTAGGTACCGCGAGAAACGTACAGAGACAACGACTTGAGAGCATACAGTGCAGATGAATATAAATCGCAATCGAGGTTAATCACCAACACCTCATGCTCAGGCAGCGCGTAATGTGGAAGCGTGTCTTCGAAGAGTCCCTTGTAGAACTTCACCCGAGGGTCATCAATCGGAGGAGTCTTGCCTCCGGTTGAGAAGGCGCCTTTTGCCAAATCCCCTCTCCAGTCCAAGGGCAGACCCTCGAATGTGTCGAAGCCATGAAGATGCGAACCCGGGTTCTTGAGCAACTGTGACCAGCAACGAATCGAATCGCCGGCTGCGACGCCGAGTTGAAGGTACAGCACTTCCTTATCGCCAATTTGAGCCGCAAGATTCTGAAAGAGTTCCTCTCGCGAGGGCATGCGCTCGGCCGGGTCAATTCCTCTTCCTTTCATCCAGAGTCCGATTTCGAGATAGCTAAGCGTCGAATCGAATCGTCGCAAGAGAGTTGCATCACAAAGCGAGCCAAGGCGCAAAAGCAGCCTTTTCGCAGGAATGAAACGCGGTGTCTCGGGGTTTTTCATAAGGAGCTATTTGGACCTAAACAATGCCGGATTCAGGCAGCAACCTTTGCGTCTGACCTGCCGATGACTTCTGCGGCGTCCGAAGCGTGCTTACGACCGTAAGAGGTTCCGCCACTGAGAGCCCAAAAATGTACCAGATTGGTATCCAGCCTATGAATGAAAATGGATAATAAGAAAAATGCATTACAACGAACGTTCCTATAATCATAGCCTCGGATAGCAACGGGATTTGCCACTGGCCCGAATCTCGCAATTTCAAGTGACGATACATGGCCACGAGAAACCACATCCACAGGAAATATGCCGCCAATCCGAAGTGCTCCAACAGCCATCCATAACCGCTCTCGTGGTTCACGTCAGGATCCTCTCCCATTCCGCTTCCTAGGATGTTTTTGGGATCCGTGAATCCACTCTTGTATAACCATACAATTCCCTCGGCATGGGTGCTGCTTCCGGTATGATTCCAAGATAGGTCTTCAGTCTCATATTTCGCAAACTCCGCTAGCGGAGCTACTGTTAAAAGCGCAACTATGGGCACAAGTGCAAGCCCCAATAACCATTTGTAATTGCGTCTTCGAAACATGATAAAAAGGCTGGCCACAAAAACAAAAATCCAGGCAGAGCGGTCAAAGGTGGCGAAAAGGCCAACCGCTAGAATCCCAAGGAGCGCACCGGTGACCCAATTCTTGTGCCGATAGACAAAAGTCAGGAGTAAGAGCGGCGAGGAAAGACCAAATCCCATTGCCAATGGGTCGCCGAATGTTCCAAATGCCCGGAACGGAGCAAGGATCGAAAATGCTTCGCGACCTACCGCGGTATGTCTTACCCCGGTGTCCTCTTCATACTCGTACGGTTCGTCCCCCCTTATGTCAATCCCGTAAGTTGTCATATTGGCGTGCCTAACCCAGAAATCACTTGGAGGCAGAAGCCACATAAGAACTCCGACAAACGACAGAACACACAGGAGATAGGTCATTTGGCGGAGAAACTTTCTGGCAAACTCGGGCTCCGTGCAGGCTGCAGTGACCGCCACAATCAAGAAAAGCAAAGGAAGACTGGCCAATCGCAGTTTGCGAAAGCATTGAGAAGGATCGTCGCCCCCCGCAAATGCGAAACCAATCCTGACGGTGCAGTAGCAGGTGAACAGGAAAAAGACAACCACCGGCTTGGGCCATGGCCGCCGAACCTTGCTTTCCCAGACGTAGAGGCACCATATAAAAAGGATTACAAGAATAACTTCTTTGGAAACAAGAAGGCTTGCGACCAATCCGCGGCTTGCTCCCAGCGACGTGTACATGAATGGTAAAGCCGTGTTTTGGACAAAGGCGTCAATAAATAGCAGGTACAAGCATTTCAGCCTGAGAAAGTACACAGCAATGAGGCAAATGACAAAGACCAAACCGAGATAGATTGGCTCAGCCATAACTCACGCTCACTCTATCCAAGTACTGCATCAGCAAATCTCATTCCAAATTTATTCACGTCGCACTCATCCAAAACGCGCCTTCGGCTTGCCTCTAACAATCCGGCAACTTTCTGTTCTTTTACCCGAAACAGTGCCTTGACCAAATCCCCGGAATCTCCCTGTCGAAACAGCCATTCCCTCGGCAGGTATTCGACCATGCCATCCACGTTCGACGCCACGATCCGCAGGCGGCCTGACATCGCTTCCAGCATCACGAGAGGCACACCCTCGAAATTCGAAGGAATCAAAAGCATGTCAATACCCGCGTACACTTGGCTGGGAGTTTTGTTCCAGGGCAGAACAAAAGCAATCTTTTCTAAATGCCTCTCCGCTATCATTTGGCGAAGCCTTCCCTCGTCCCGCCCGTCCCCGATAAACAGGAACTTGAATTCCTTCAATGCTTCCCGGCAACGCGTGATGGACTCCAACACTAAATCCTGGGCCTTTTGCCGAAAAATAATCCGACCGACAATGCCAACCACATAATCTTCCCTCTTCAAGCTATGCTGTTTTCGGAACTCTTCCCGAGCGCATCCGCAAATCTCTATGGGCTCGATGCAGTTCGGTACGACCGCAATTTCCGACCTCACTCCCCTTGCCAATAACATTTGCCGAACACCCTCGCTGATCGTGACGAACTTATCGGGCAACGAGTAAAAATGTCGGTTTACGGCGTCACGCAAATTCACCGCGATGTGCTTTCCGGCAATCGCAACGGGGTGTGCCATCGGGATATAGCTGATGGTCCGGAGCCCGGCACGTTTCGCTGCAAGCAGCCCCGCACTCCCTATCTCAATTCTCCCCTGCGAGACAACTACGACCTCCGGATTGACTTTACTCATCAGCGATTGCATCTGTCGGGCGCTTCCAGGGATTAACAGCGACCTCAGATTTTGCAGGCTTTTCGAGCGGAATTTGAGTGGTTGCAGCGTCAAATTCTTCGCGCCACTTCTCAATTCCTCCAATTTCTCTATAAAACGCGTGTTCCCGCTATAGCAAATAGCGCAGACACTCAAATCCTGCCGCTCGACCACGGATTTTATCCCACGTAAAGTCATGGCCTCGTGTCCGCCAAATTCCGTGGCATCGCTATAAAAAAGAACCCGACGCGCTTCGCTCACTATTCCCCCGCAAGCTTCAATCTAAAGACTGGCCTGGCATCATTGCCTTTGTCCAATGACCAGGAAACCTCTTGCAAAAAGTGCTGGCTTCACTAAACCCAAACCCCGCAGAATCGGCCTTAGTCCAATTCGTTCCAGAAACCTCCCCTTAGGGAACGACCAAAATCGAGCCGATCGGTCTTCGACGATCGCGAATCCTGCAACTCGTAGCAATTGTCTAATCCCACCATGGGTGAAAAACCTTAAATGTGGATTGTCCCACTCATGGCTTTCGGGGAAAAAATTGTGCACATCCAAATCATGCCCAAGAAGGAGCTTGATTCTGCCTGTCAGATCGAAATGATTCGGGACGTTAATAATAACCCTACCGCCGACATGTAGAACTCTGTGAATCTCGACCATCAGCTTTATCGGGTTCTCCAGATGTTCCAGAACATCAAGGCAGAGGACCCAATCTACACTGTCGCCGCTGAGACATAGCCCCGATTCGAGATCTCCCTGGTGGGCTTCCAGGCCCCGGCTTAGTGCCACGGCCACCGCGTCCTCAAGCCCCTCGATCCCGACAACTTTATTGTCAGGTTGAAATACTTCCAGGTTAGACCCGAGGCCGCAACCTACCTCCAGGACGGTACAGTTTTTGATTCCGTACTGTCCCTTTATTGCGGATAGCTCTCGCCGTATATGGGCTCTTTCGGCATCATCTGTGTGTAACCGCTCAACGGAATAGTTAATTTCGCCGTGCTGAACTGAAGCCCTCGAATCAGTCACCGTTGAATTCTTTGGAGTAGTCAGGCTCATCAGCGTCTCGCCCAAATTGTATAATTTGCTGGTGATACTTTGGATGTACTCAACATGTTCAAAACTACCCCTGCTGCGTTAACCGCGCATCTTAGAGGAGCGGCCAGCCGGCCTTCCAACCGCAAGTTAACCGATAGCAGGATCTGCGCCCAGTCGCCCCCATCTTCAAGAATTTCCCAGCGACTAAATCCAGCTTTCTTAAGTAAGTGCATAAAGCCGTATTTCGTGAAACGGTAAAAGTCATAGGGTTCCTCATGGAGCGGCCAGTACATAGGACCCGTCAGGATGAGGGATCCTCCAGAACGTAGCACCCGGTGAAATTCGCACAGCATTTCCTCCGGCTCTGGAACATGCTCGATGACTTGCGTGCACAAGACGATATCTACCGCACCGGTGCAAATAGGAATCTTGCATGCATTGCCTAGAAAATCTGGTGAGCTGTCGTCAGTCGTAAAATCCATCCCCAAGTAGCGGACGTCACCGAAGCACTCACGATAGGGCTTGTGTCCACATCCGACATCCAGCACAAGAGGGCATGGTGTAGAAGCGGCATCTTTTGCCAACCGAATCATGCGCTCGATATTCGGCCAGAGGTATTTGCAGGTCAGATAATCGGCCTTCCAAATTCTCAGGCGCCTCTTTCTAAGCCTATGCTTTCCCATGGAACACGAATCCGCGTAGCTCAGGCTCAACCGCATAGGAACACGCGACAAGCACCCCGGCTACACATAGAGCTGGCCAAATGTTTGAAATTGGCAAGTGAAACATTTTTGAGAACAGAATCGCCCCAGCTGTCACGCATACTGCGCTCAGCACGCTGGGACGCAGCACGATTCCTTTGACGAGTTCTTTCACAAGACCTCCAGTTTTCTGCCGCAAGGAGGCAAGGAGTATCCAAAGACCAAACCAAACGACGAATGCGTAGCCCCATGCTAATCCCGTCGGGCCTAGTTGCTTCAGAAGAATGAACGCACCCGCTGCTTCCACGACCGTCCATTGAAAATTGGCTTTGGCGAAGACCGATCCTCCACGCTGAACCATGATTAAGGGACCCAAGGGAGTCGTCGCCATTCCAGCAAACATGCGGAGGAAGAGAAGGGGAATGAGGGCCAGGGCGGGCTCCCATCTGCCATGAAAAAAAGAACGATCGACTGCAGGAAGAATCAACCACATTCCGCAGAGTACCGGCACGGTCAGCATAGTCAAAAGCCTGATCTGGAACAAACACCGTGGCCACCTGCGGCCGAAATCCTGAGCTTGCGCTAGGAGTGGAAGTGAAACTCGCGCTGAAATCTGTGCGAAAAGTTGAGAGCTCACGAGGCAAATTTGAAGGGCCCAAGCGTAGTACCCGATCCACTCCTTGCCGAATAATGGCCCCACGAGGAAGGTGTGCAGATTGTCGCGCACGACGGCGGAAATCGTTCCGGCCTGAATCCACGCACCTTCCCTCAAGTGACGAAGGCTGTCTGAAAACCCTGCCCAAGATACCTGAAGAAAATCAATCCGATGAAACTGCGCCAGGATTAGCGCTCTCAAAACTCGGGAAGCCAAAAGTGCCCAAACGAAACAATAAATCCCTCCCTTCGTGAACATCAGCAAGAGCGCTGGACCGCCCCTCTCTACAACCATACCCAGTGATTCTATCCAGGCCAGTTGACCGTATCTTAGCTTTCGCTCCATGTTGGCAGTCGGGAGTGTCACGAACGGATAAAAAACCAATGCGATTCCGACGAAGCTCGTAACGAACTTCGCGTCATGCCTGATGCCGGGTCGCATGGCTAGAAGTGGGCCTTCCGTTGCGACCAGGAGCAAAAGCAAGCCGGCTGATACCAAAACCATCCAAACGGCTATGCTGGACTCCTCCTGCGGGGAAAGTTCCGAATCCAACTTGATAATGGTTGTCTTTAATCCACCATCGAGAACCAGGGCCAATATTGTAGCCGCCGACAGCGCTATCGCATACAGCCCAAAATCGGAGGGATCCAGCAGTCGGGAGTATGCAACAAAGGACAACCCAACAACGACAAGAGTGACGATATTCGCAGCAAAAAGACCGACGATTCGGCGATGCATATTTTCCGGTGGGTTCGGTTCGGGCTCTACGCGGAGCTCTCCCGCATCTGGAGCTTGGTCCGGTTGCACCAGCACGGTCGCCCCTGCAAACTCCTCTGACATCTCGATGTTAGTCTTCGTCACTGGTACAATCACCGCGCCGGGCTCACATCTCCCCCGTCTTGGCGCTGCGGCCGATGGCCTCCCGGCCGGCGTGAACTGGGGTGCACAAACTCTCTCCAACTTCACACATCCGTTCCAACAACTCCGTTTGCTTCACAAGAGCCGTGCCGCGCTTGCTGACCACGATGCCCGCCGCCACGTTTGCGAGTTGGGCTGCCTGGCTGCGCGTTGCGCCGGCGGCCAGGCATAGCGCGAACACCGCGATGGACGTATCACCCGCGCCGGTGACATCAAAGACTGCTTGCGAGACCGCCGGAATGTCTTCCCGCGACAACGCATCGGAGGCCTTTTCAAACAGCATCATCCCTTCCTTCCCTCGCGTGACCAGCAGCGCGTCAAACTCGTGTTTCTCGATCAGGGCGAGGGCGGCGGGACCAATCCATCCGTGTCTATTTCCGTTGCTATTGCCATGGCCGTTCTTGTGATGGTTCACCAGACGGGTGAACTCCCGGAAATTCGGCAGTAGCACCGACGCCCGCGCGTACTTTTCGGGATAAGCGTCCTTGGGGGCGGTGATGACGGGAACCTGGAACCTGCGGCCCAGTTCGGCGACCTCCCGCAGAACACGCGGGGTAAGAACTCCCTTTAGATAATCAGAGCAAACGATTGCGTGTGCCTCCGGGATCGCCCCGGCGATGGCGCGCAACAACACGTCCTCTTGTTCCGCTGAAATTTCGTCCGTAACTTCCTCATCGAATCGAAACACCTGCTGATTGTGTTCAATGGACATCAATCGAGTCTTGCGGGTCGTGGGACGCTTGGCACAAACGGCGACGCCGGCTCGATCGATTCGCAACTCGTCCAATTGTCCGCAGAGGGCTTTGCCTGCTAAGTCCGGTCCCACGACGCCGAAGGCAGAAACGCGAGCGCCCAGCGCGGCAACATTTCTTGCCACGTTGGAAGCCCCGCCCAGTCGACTCTCACGGTGGTCGAGTTGCATGACCGGTACCGGCGCTTCCGGAGAAATGCGGCCAATCTCCCCATAGAGATACTCGTCCAGCATGAGATCCCCCAGGACTAGAACTCGACAAGTTGTCATCCGAGCGAGTAATGTTTCCGTCCCCGCAATCGTGAACACGATTCGTTATCCTTTCCCTTGTTCGCTACTAGTTACAATGCATGTACTTACCACTTAGACGACATAATGCATGTGCGCCAGCCGTTTGATTCATACATAACCACAGCCCCGGCCACCGTCAGCGCCCGACCCTCTAACCTGCTTAGAATCTATCGGTTCAGAACTGATAGATTCTAAATAGCTTACAGGTGGTGTAACTCCCCTGGTATCTATCACTTTCAAAAACAGGGGGAAGGGGGAGTAACCACTGTGTAGCTCCATCTCAATCTCCCTCCGCCCGTACCACAGCAGGCAGTGTCTTCAGCAAAATCCGGAAATCCAATCCCAAACTCCAGCTCTCGATATATTCCAAATCCAGCTTCATATTCGTCTCAAACGAAGGATCTTTTCGCGCCTTCACCTGCCACAATCCCGTCATGCCCGGCTTCACATCCAGCCTGCGTAGATGCTCCAGCGTGTAATGCTCATAATCGTCAACCGGATGCGGACGCGGGCCGACCAGGCTCATCTCTCCCTTCAGCACATTCACCAGTTGCGGCAACTCATCTATGCTGAACTTCCTCAGCCACTTCCCGCAGCGCGTCACCCGCGGATCTTCCTTCATCTTAAAAAACGGCCCCTTCCGCTCATTCGCCTGGCGCAGCCGCTCTTTCTGCTCATCCGCGGAAACCGTCATGCTCCGCAGCTTATAGCAGACAAACCTCTTCCCTTTCTTCCCCACGCGCGGCGCCCGGTAAATCACCGGCCCGTTTGAATCGAGCCGAATCCAGATTGCGGCCGCCGCAAGCAACGGCGACACAAGAGCCAAACCCAGCAGCGACGCAAGAAAATCAATCACTCGCTTGATCGCAAGTCCAGTGGTTGGAATCGGCTCACGATGCAACTCCAGAATCGGAAATCCCCCGATCATGTGCAGCGGCGCGCGCCAAGCCAATCCGTCGTACAAATCCGGCAAAACGTGAAGGTCCAGCCGCAAATCGCGTGCTTCCAGGAACAACTTCTTGATCATCGGTCCGTCCGCGGGCAGCGTCACAAAGACCTCGTCCGCAAACTGCGCCAGCGCAACTTTCCGCAGTTCGTTCACATGGCCCAGCACGCGTTTGTCCCCGTTCGGATTCGGGTCCAGAAATCCGCAAAAGTCATACCCCAGATGACGGTTCTGCTGCAGCCAACTGGCAAATGCCTGGCCCATTTTCCCAGCGCCTACAATCAGCGCGCGCGATTGCCCCTGACTTTTCTCCGCTCGATGCAGGACGAGCCTTCGCTTTGCGTACCGCCATCCGGAAAGCGTCACGATGTTGGCCGCGCCCGTTAAAATCACGACGAGGCGCGAAATCTCTCTATTGCCCGAAGAAAAGATGAACAGCACCAACAACGCCGTGGCGAGTCCGACCGCTTTGGCAACACGAGCAGTTTCCGCGAGCGGGGAAAGTTCGCGTGGAGTCCGGTAGAGACTTTGGCTCACGCATCCCAGAAAAATCAGCGAGCAGTAGAGAATTAAGAAACTCGGGTAAGCCTGCACCGAAATGCGGCCAATCAACTGCGTCGGTGCAATGGCCGCGGTCAGCATGTTGGTGAATCCGAAACGGATACCAAAAATCAGCAACGCGTTGCCGCATACCAATGCGATGTCGATGATCGCGTAAACTGATTGCCGTGCCAGTCCGCCCTGTGTCCTCCACTTCCGCGCATGGAAAACGGATCGCGCATGCTCTTGGGTCCAGCTGCGCGCGTGCAGCTCCTTCGGCGGCTCCCACTGAGCGGGAGGAGCGGTCGTGGCTCTTCTTGCCGCGGTGCCGTTCAGCGTTCCCATGATTGTCCAGTCTCCGCCATCACCGAGTTCCACTCCCTGCAGCCTGGCTCAGGTTATCTTCGGGCCTGATTCGCTTCCCCGAATTGCCCGCAGCATCAAGGTCTTCCCCGTTCGCCGCCGCAGGCTCACCGTTATCCGAGCCGCGCCTCGCAAGACCTTGCAACATGGCAGCGGCTCCGGCCGTGGCCGTTACGCTCCTGGCTTTCAGTGTCAGCGCCACCTCTTCGGCAAGCAGCTTCCTGGGATCCTGAGGATCAATTGAGGCGTAGGTGCAATTGGCAAAAATCCAGGCGCATGCGCCGAGGAAGAAAAGTGCGGCTCCAAAAACCGTGAACGCCCCACGCGGCGGGAATGACTTCTTGGTTGGCACAACCGGTGCGTCCAGAACTTTGACGCTGGGAATTTCTTTCGCTTCCTGGACCTTAGCCAATTCGTACTGTTGGGTCAGAAGCTCGAAGACCGTTTCCTGGATCTTGGTGCGTCGATACAAATCGGCGTAGGTGACACCAAGCACGGGCAATTGCCGTATGGAGGGGTAGAGCGAAGGATCACTCTTCGGCGAAAGTGCCCCGGCCGTACCTGCCTCGCCGCCGATTTTTCCGAGTTGCGCCCGCAACTCGGAAACCCGCGCCTTCAGCGCCTTCACCCTTACATTCTGGTCCGTATAAATTGCTTCCAGCCCGTGCAACTCCGATTCCGCAGCGATGAGTTGTCCTTGCAAGGTGGCGGCAGCTTCCACCATCGCTTTGCCCTGGGCTGGGATATCGATGGCCGTATTTTTG
>Ga0247691_1000235_pt1 | contig 12477 bp, 9 predicted proteins | sample CNK32_metaG_FD_182721 | JGI IMG/M metagenome (GOLD analysis project Ga0247691, IMG submission 182721) | Soil microbial communities from Purdue University Martell Research Forest, Indiana, United States - CNK32 | ecosystem: Environmental > Terrestrial > Soil > Temperate forest > Bulk soil | place...
ACCAGCCGCGACGCATTCCTAAAGGCTCAGAAGCGCCCCATGATTACCATGGACGACTATCGGCGCCTCCGCGATAGCATGAGACTCGCCCGCTCCGTTGCCGCCGAAGAAGACCGCAACGTTCAGACCCGCGTCGGCGACATCATCATGGAAAACACTTCCGTCATGGGCGCTACCGCGAATTTCGCCGACGTCCGCAATCTGAATATCGCCGAGGGCCGCTTCGTTACACCCGCCGATGACGAGCACCACTCCGATGTTGCCTTCATCGGCGCCGACCTCGCCACCAAATTTTTCCCCAACGTCGATCCCCTCGGCAAAACCATTCGCGTCGGCACCCACACGTACCAAGTCATTGGCGTCGCCGAAGCCATCGGCAGCGCCTTTGGCCAGTCGCAAGACAATTACATAATCATCCCCATCAACACCTTCCTCAAGAGCTGGCATCGCCAGATCGACTGGACGGCTGTCTTCATCCAGGCCCCGAACGCCGAAATGATGGCCGCCAGCCAGGATGAAGCCCGCATGCTTCTTCGCGCCTGGCGGCATCTCCGCTACGACGATCCCGACAACTTCGCCATTCTTGGCTCCGACTCCATCATGGCCCTCTGGCACGACCTCACAGGCAATCTCGCATTCGTGGCCATGGCTCTCGTGAGCGTGTTCCTCGTTGTCGGCGGCATCGTCATCATGAATATCATGCTGGCCAGCGTCACAGAGCGCACTCGCGAAATCGGCTTGCGCCGTTCCCTTGGGGCCCGAAGAATGCATATCCTCCTGCAATTTCTCACGGAATCCGCCGTGCTCGCCTCTTGCGGTGGGCTCATCGGCATCCTGACGGCCTATCTCGCTGTCTTCCTGGTAAAGGCCACATTCTCCTTCCCCATGGAAACGCCCCTGACCGCAGTTATCCTCTCGCTCATTCTTGCTACCGGCGTGGGACTCTTCTTCGGCATCTTCCCGGCCATGCGGGCCGCGAAACTCGATCCCATCGAAGCTCTTCGAGCGGAAAGCTAGGCGCTTATGCCTCAAGCCAACGGCGAAAATCTCCGGCAAGCCATGGATGCCCTCCGCACCCACAAACTTCGCAGCGCTCTCACGATTTTTGGCGTTGTGCTCGGCGTCAGCGTCATCATGCTCGTCGCCGCCCTGATTACAGGCTTCGACGCACAAATTCAGGAAAATGTGAAGCAATTTGGTGCGGACACCGCTTTTGTCACCAAGTGGGATCAGGGCCGCCATGGAGGTCCGCCTCCTTTGGAGGAGCGCCAGCGCAAGCCACTCACCCTCGAAGACGCGCGCGCTGTCCAGGAAAGTTGTCCCACGGTTAAGAATGTCACCGCCTTCATCACCAGTGATTGGGACGTTGCTCACTCCGTCCGTACCAAGTCCGGCGAAGTCTCCGCCATCGATTTCCGCGGCGTCCAGGCTAACTTCGGCCTCGTCTACGCCAACGCCGCCACCCTCGCCGGCCGCTTCATCAGCGAAGGCGACGACCTGCACAAGGAAAAGGTCGTCATGCTGGGCGAAAATGTCGCCCCCGTGCTTTTCCCCGAGGGCAACCCCATCGGCAAAGATGTCACGATTGACGGCTCCAGTTTTCAGGTTATCGGCGTCGTAGAAAAACCCAAAGGTGGATTTGGCATGGGTGATGAAGACCGCCGCGTCCTGATTCCCTTCAGCACTTTCCGCAAAACGTTTCCGTCAGCCACCGAAATCAATTTCCGTGTGCAGGCGCAGCCCTACATGCTCAGTCAAATGGTGGATCAGGTCACTGAAGTTCTCCGCCGCCGCCGCAACGTTCCCTACGACGGCAAGGACAATTTTTCCGTCGCCACCGCCGAAGAGCAGATCAAGGAATTCCACAACATCGTCGGCAAAGTCGCCATCGCCACCGTCGTCCTCAGTGCCATCGGCCTGCTCATCGGCGGCGTCGGCGTGATGAACATCATGCTCGTCAGCGTTACCGAACGCACCCGAGAAATCGGCGTCCGCAAAGCCATCGGCGCAAAAAGCAAAGATATCACCTGGCAATTTCTGCTTGAAGCCATGACCCTCACCGGCCTCGGTGGCCTCATTGCGCTCGTTCTCGTGAACGGCCTCGTTCTGCTCGTCCGCCTCGGCCTCAAGTGGCCCGGCAGCGTCCCCGTCTGGGCCGCCGTCCTTGGCATCGTCGTCAGCGTCAGCATCGGCCTCATCTTCGGCGTCTGGCCCGCCATGAAAGCCGCCAAGCTCGACCCCGTCGAAGCCCTCCGCTACGAATAATTCTTTTTCACCACTGGTTCAAACCAAATCCTCGAAGAAGTTCTGTGAAAACCCTTGCCATCAGATCAGTTCGCGGATTTCCTGGTCTTGCAGACGATCGGCGCGCCGATTCAATGCGAATTCCAGGGAAAGCATCAGCAAAAGCACGAACATTCCCAATATCCGCGTTTCCAGCAGGCGGCTGGAATAGATTCCATAGAGAACACCAGTGATCATGACCAAAGGTCGAATCGCTGTCAGCGGCCCCAGCATGAAAACACTTGTCCCGCTTCGAATGTCGCTCGAGGGAACCAGCCGCAGCGCCAGGTTTGAAAGCACCAGCAGCGCGTAGGGAACAAACACCCAAAGCATGCGTCGCGCCACATCCTCCAAATCCCCTCGAACCGCTGGGCGATGGGAACCTGTCGTTGCCGCCAGCAACACTGCGATGAGCGCAACCGTGCTGATGATCTGCGCCCCCGCAATACCTTGCAACGCCGCTCGCCGGTAGTACTTACTTTTCCGAATCACCGCGCGCCGGCCCATCGAAGCTCGCAAGCCACAGAGCAGGCCGTCCAGCAAAGCCAGCAGGTACAATGCAAGCAGGGTCAACGAAGTTCCCCCAGCCTCAAACGCCTTCGTCCCAAGTGCCGCCGGAATTCCTCTACCAACGGACGCCGCAATCCGACCAGGGTATGAAAAACACGCGGTGCTGGAGTGTTCCAAATCTTCGCCCCGTAAATTCCCGAAGCAAACTCAGGCAATGCTTTCCGGGCCGTCTCCGTCAGTGTCCGCGCATCATGCGCCCGCGCCGCGGAAAGTACCCCGTCATGCCGCGCCACGGCCGTGCGCATACGCAAGTAGTGAAAGAACCAGGCCCCTGCGGGGGCAAGCAACCACGGTTGAAAATCAAAATGAAGCAGTGCGTGCGTCTCCGGCTGTTCATGCCGTCCCATAAACTGCAGCAGATCGACGCCCCGAAAGTGGTGGATTACGCCCGTAGATGTGAAAATGTGTCCGGGATGCTCCTTTGAAAATGCATCTCCTTGCACGAAACGGCACGGCAACTCTTCCGCAGTGGCAAGGCGGCTCGCCTCGTTGATCAGGGTGCCGTTCAGATCCATGCCCACCAGCTCAATCGAGTAATCGCGCAGCGGAATGTTCGCTGCCAGCCATCGAATCACATAACCGATTCCGCATCCCACATCCACTATGCGAATCGTTTCGCGCAGGCCCGCCTGACGCATCGACGCAATAACGACGCGCAGGAGTTCCCACACACGATTGCCGTGATAAAACTCCTCTGCCAGCCGTTGCATTTCCCAATGCACTTTCAGCAGATGCCGGTCGATTTCTCGCTCGTCGAGGATGCCATCCCGTGCGGGGAAAGCTTCAACCGCCCGCACCGCTCGCCGGTTGGAATACATCCCAAAAGTTTCCATCACATCTTGCTTGCGCACCTTCACGCGCTCCAGCGAGCGCGCATCGTACTGCACAATTAGGTCAGTGATTTCCGGCTGTGATGGGTTCCAGGATGCGAACACAACTCCGAGCGTAGTTCAGCCCGGAAGCTCTGAGAAGGGAGTGTCAAGTTGAAAGCGTCGAATGCGGCAACTTGGAATGCTTGGACCGTCTTGCGCGTTTACGCCGACCGCAAAAACCGCGTCGCCCTGCTGCGCAACGTAGGCTCCGCCGCGGGCGCCACCGCCGGCGTCACCGTCTTCTTCCGTGCCAGCGGATACAACTGCTCTGCCAGCGTTTCTCCCGAAGACATCCGCTGTTGCGGATCCTTTGCCAGGCACTTCGCCAATATCTCATCCAGCGCAGCCGGAATTGACGAATTCACCTGCGATGGAGGCAAAGGCCGCGACGACAGCACGTGATTACAAACCTTCTGCAGCGAATCCGCCGCAAACGGTGAAATCCCCGTCAGCATCTCGTAAAACAGCACGCCCAGCGAAAAAATATCCGACCGCGCATCCTGCGCCCGCCCCATGATCTGTTCCGGGCACCAGTACGCCGGCGTCCCCAGCAGGGAAGTGTCCTTCGTATCGTGGCTTGAAAGCCGCGCCATCCCGAAGTCCGTCAATTTGATGCGTCCCTCGCTGGTTACCAGAATGTTCGCCGGTTTTACGTCTCCATGAATAATCCCGTGCCGGTGTGCCACGTGCAGCGCCGTTGCCACTTGCGCTGCCCACGCGCATGCACTCGTGTACGGAACGCTTCCGTTCGTCAGAATCTTCTCCAGCGATTGCCCTTCCACCAACTCCATCACCAGGTACGGTGTAGAGGTCGATTCCTCAATTCCCATGTCGTGCAGCGTGATAACAAACGGATGCGAAAGTTTTCCCACCACCCGCGCTTCCCGCAGAAAACGCGACCTCGCTTCGCCGCGCGAAAGTTCCGGCGAAAGCAGTTTGATCGCCACCGCCCGGTCAATCATCGGATCAAATCCGCGCACCACGCGGCTATTCGCTCCGGTTCCCAGGGTTTCCAGGATTTGATATCGTCCCACTTGCACGCGTGCCATCCCTCCGATGGACTCCTGCCTCTTGCCAGATTACTCGCACGCACCAGCACAAAAAATGAAGCAAGAGTCCTGATTTCAAAGTACTTCCGTACCGGAACTTTCGCTCTGCACCGTTCTGGGATTCCGCAGCCCCGGAAACTCCACCACTAGATATAGACAGTTTGGAAATTTCTTCACCAGATTTTGCGATTTTTCTTGACACCAACTCCCGCTAGTCCGATACTGCGAATCCAGATTCGGGGGACGTGGAAGCGCCAGACGGTCCGAGTCGGGGAACAGCCTTGGACTGGCTTTGCCCCACGCTCCAACCCGGTGTCACCGCAAAAAACGAGCGCGAAGTACCTGCTCCGCGCAGTCGTAACGTAAGCGCGGAGTTCGCTGTTCGGCCGTGTGAGCTTCACCGGCACTGGGCAGTGCATTCGTTTTTTTCGATGATTTCGGGGGGGATGTCTTCCACTCGGACCACGAATTCAGTTGCGTTTTCAGGCGGGAACGCAACCCTCTGCTCGTCAGAGGAGTAAAATAGAAGGGTTCCCCGCTGGCATTCCGGGAACCCGTTGCGGGGAGGAATCAGGATGGCTACGGTGAAGCACGCATTAAACGGTAAAGAAGTCGAGACAGCAAAACCGGTTGTTACCGCCGGACATGTAGGCGGTCTGGTATTTGAACGGTATTTCACGGACGGAAAATCTTCACCCTTCGACAAGGTCGAATGGGAGAATCGCACCGCCCTCATCGGCAACGAAAAGGGCGTCACCATCTTCAAGCAGGAAAACGTCACAGTCCCCAAAAGCTGGTCGCAAACCGCCACCAATATCGTCGCCAGCAAATATTTCCACGGCAAGCCCGGCACCTCTGAGCGCGAAACCTCCGTCCGTCAGTTGATCGCCCGGGTCGTCGACACCGTCGTCCGCTGGGGACAAGAGGGCGGCTACTTCGCCGACAACGCCTCGCGCGATGCTTTCCGCGACGAACTCACCCACCTTCTCGTCGAGCAGAAAATGGCTTTCAACTCTCCTGTCTGGTTCAACGTCGGCTGCCAGCCCAAGCCCCAGTGCTCGGCCTGCTTCATTAACTCCGTTCAGGACAGCATGGAATCCATCATGGGCCTCACCCGCACCGAAGGCATGCTTTTCAAGTGGGGCTCCGGCACCGGCACCAATTTCTCCACCCTTCGCGGCAGCCGCGAAACTCTCTCCGGAGGTGGCATCGCCAGCGGCCCGGTAAGCTTCATGAAGGGTTTCGACGCTTTCGCCGGCGTCATCAAGAGCGGCGGCAAGACGCGCCGCGCCGCCAAGATGGTCATTCTCAATATTGATCATCCGGATATCGTCGAATTCATCGATTGCAAAGTGAAGGAAGAAAGGAAGGCTCACGTCCTTATCGAACAGGGCTACGACTCCTCCATCGACGGCGAAGCTTACAGCTCCATCTTCTTCCAGAACGCCAATCACTCCGTCCGCGTCACCGATGAATTCATGCAAGCCGCCCAGGAAAATCGCGACTGGTGGACCAAGAACGTCACCGACGGCCAGCCCAACGAAAAGCTCAGCGCCCGCGAACTCCTCTACAAGGTTGCCGATTCCACATGGCACTGCGGCGACCCCGGCATGCAGTACGACACCACCGTCAATCGCTGGCACACTTGCAAGTCCACCGCCCGCATCAACGCCAGCAATCCTTGCAGCGAATACATGTTCCTCGACGACACCGCCTGCAACCTAGCCTCGCTGAACCTGATGAAGTATCTCAGCTCCAACGGTGACTTCGACGTCGAAGCCTTCACGAAAGCGGTCGACGTCACCATCACCGCCCAGGAAATCCTCGTCGACAACGCCAGCTATCCCACGGACAAAATTGGCAGGAACTCCCACGACTTCCGTCCGCTCGGCCTCGGCTACGCAAATCTCGGCGCGCTGCTCATGTCCATGGCCCTGCCCTATGACTCCGATGAAGGCCGCGACGTCGCTGCTGCCGTCACCGCTCTCATGTGCGGCGAAGCCTACGCGCAATCCGCTCGCGTCGCCGAACGCATGGGTCCGTTCCCGGGCTATCCCGTCAACCGCGAACCCATGCTCGACGTCATCCGCATGCACCGCAACTCCATGCGCGGCATCAAGCCCGATCACGTTCAGCCCTCCCTCTATATGGGCGCGCAAACCTCCTGGGATTCCGCTCTCTCGCTCGGCGAAAAGCACGGCTTCAAGAATTCCCAGGTCACTGTTCTTGCCCCCACCGGCACCATCGGCTTCATGATGGATTGCGACACCACCGGCATCGAGCCCGACCTCGCCCTCGTAAAGTACAAGAAGCTCGTTGGCGGCGGCGTCATCAAGATCGTCAACAACACCGTGCCGGCCGCCCTGATGAAGCTCGGTTACACGCCCGAACAGACCAGCGAAATCGTCAGCTACATCGATGCCAATGGCAAAATCGATGGCGCGCCCTTCGTCAAGCCCGAACACATTCCGGTCTTCGATTGCTCCCTGGCCACAACAGGCGGGCGCTCCATCGCCTGGCGTGGTCACGTCAAGATGATGGCGGCGGCCCAGCCCTTCCTCTCTGGCGCCATCAGCAAGACCATTAACATGCCGGAAGACTCCACGATCGAAGACATCATGGACGCCTACATCGAGTCCTGGAAGCTTGGCCTGAAAGCCGTCGCCATCTATCGCGACAACTCTAAGCGCTCCCAGCCGCTCAACGCCGCCGGCAACAAGAAAGACGAAAAGAAACCCGAAGCCGCTGTCGTCGCTGCTGAACCCGAACCGGTGCAGCGTGAACTCTTCGCCCGAACCCAGCGCGAAAAGCTTCCCGTCGAGCGCAACTCCGTCACCCACAAGTTCAGCGTCGGCGGCCACGAAGGCTACATCACCGTCGGCATGTACCCCGACGGCCGCCCCGGTGAAATCTTCATCAAGATGTCCAAGGAAGGTTCCACCCTCTCCGGCGTTATGGACGGCCTCGCGCTCACTCTTTCCATCGGCTTGCAATACGGCGTGCCGCTGAAGGTCCTCGTCAACAAGCTGGTCAACACGCGCTTCGAGCCCAGCGGCATCACGCCTAACGCCAACATCCGTTTCGCCACTTCAGTGCTCGATTACATCGCGCGCTGGCTCGGCGGCCGCTTCATTTCCGCCGAATACCTGAAGCTCAACGGCGCTCCGATGGAAGGCACCGTCGTCGCCTCCATCCCCGCGCCCACGCCTCAGCCTGCGGGGATGACACCAGCTCCGCCCGTCGAAACCAAAACCTATTCTCCGGGCAACGCGCTCGAAGACGCGCCCACCTGCTCAGAATGCGGCATGTTGATGGTGCCCAACGGGGCCTGCTACAAATGCGAAAATTGCGGGAGCACCAGCGGATGCAGCTGATGCGAGCCACAGGCGAGGAGATCACACGATGAGCTCACTCCCAAGCGGCGCAGCAGTTGCAGTAAGACAAGTAAAAGAAGCCCCGAAAGCCCGGGGCTTCCTCCATATCGTTCGTCACGGTGCGGGCACCAACGCCTTCTACATCGTCTCGTATCACCAGATCGCGCGCACCGGCGTGCGTCCAAAACCTATGCTCGCTGAAGGCGCACAGGCCCTCATCGACATGCTCGAAAGAGTCGGTGTCGATTTTCGCCTGCGCGAAGTCCGCGGCGCCCTCGAAGACATCCTTCGTCTCGGCTCCGCCAACATCCCCGACCTCTGGCTAAGCGACGAAGAACTTCTAGCCAAAGGCCTCGTCGAATCCTGATCCGCAGTCCGGCTTTTGTAGAGCCGGGGCTCGTCCTGCCCTCCCGGTTTGCTCTTGTAGCGCCCGCCGTGCGCGGCGGACCCCGCTTGCAAATAAAATCACGAAGGGCCGGAGGCTGGCGCCTCCGGCCCTTCGTTTTATCGAGGCTCTCTCCCGCTCACGGAGAATCGCGCCTCACCCCACGCCGCTAGCGGGGACGCAAGGACGGACGCGGCGCAGCCGGTCTTGGGCGGAATCTCATTCGCGGCATCAGCGGTGGCGGCACGTGCCGCAACGCTTCTCCGCATGCGGGGCAATGGTCGGAGCCGGCGGCATCCGCCCTCCTCCAATTTCCCTTCACTTCACATTGTGGATTGACACATCGAACCGTGGAGCCCGGCATCATGGTCATTCTGCACTCCCTCAGCGGCCCCCCAACTCACTCTGCGGAAGTGAGTTCCCCTTGGAGGCCAAAATTCGCGGAACGGACCCGTCGGACTCGCAAATTCTCCCGCTGCGCGCTTGGGGTGTCAACGGAAAACCACCCCAACAGCTTGTGGCATTGAGACAAATCTGTGGAAATTCCATAAATCTTTGAACAGTCCTTCGCCTGCCACTTTGCCTGTAGTGACCCTTTCCCATCCTCTTCGCCCCCGAAAGGATTTCACCGCGTCATACGTAGTAGAAGTAAGAACAGCCAAGTCTAAAACCAGCTCTCTCCACGGAGGTAGTCATGCCAAACACGACCATCAATTTCAGTGCGGGCGGCAACATGCCCTCTCTCCCCAACTTGCGGGGCATCGGTTCCAAATTCCTCGTCCTCGCGGCGGCTATCTTCGCCTTGATTTTTTTCTTCTCCAGCGTTGTTTCGATTCCCACCGGCCACGTCGGCGTCCTCACCCTCTTCGGCCGGGTCACCGGTGAAACGCTCAACGAAGGAATCCATGTGATCAATCCGCTTAAGGCCGTCGAAAAGCTCTCCATTCAAACGCAGTCCGTGAAGGAAAGCGCCAACGTCCCTTCGAATGAAGGTCTGATCCTCGCTCTCGACACCTCGCTGCTTTTCCATCTGGACCGCAGCATGGCCGCCGATGTCTTCCAGAAAGTCGGCTCCAACTACGCCGAAAAAATCGTCGAGCCCACACTCCGCGCCGCCATTCGCGCCTCCACGTCTTCCCACACCGCCAACGCCCTCTACACTAACGCCCGCGAACTCGTTCAACAGCAGATCCAGGATCAGCTCAAGGCTGAGCTCGCCCCTCGTGGCGTCATCGTCGAAAATATTCTCCTTCGCGATGTCCAGCTTCCCGCCATGCTCAAAAGCTCCATCGAAGCAAAGCAGCAAGCCGAACAGGATGCCCTGCGCATGAGCTTCATCCTCCAGAAAGAAACCCAGGAAGCCCAGCGCAAGCGCATCGAAGCCCAAGGCATCGCCGATTTTCAGAAAATCGTTGCCCAGGGCATCAGCCCGCAGCTTTTGGAATGGAAGGGAATCGAAGCCACTGAAAAACTAGCCACCAGCGCCAATTCCAAAGTAGTGATCGTCGGCAATTCCAAAACCGGATTGCCGATCATTCTCGGCCCGCAGTAATCCGCCGCGGCCGCTCTCATCGTTGGGATGTTTGTAAATCTACTGCTGGGGAGCCGCCGGCTTCTGTTCGGGGGTCTTCTGATCCGCGTCCGGCGCCAGCTCTTTCAGCTTGGCTTTTAACTTTGCGAGCTCGTCTTTCTTTTGCGCCAGGTCGCTCTGCATTGCGTCCAGCTTCGCTTTTCCGTCCGGATCCTTCGAAAAATCCGGCTTCGAATAGTAACTTTCATTCGCCAGCGTCAGCATCCGCTGCTCCAGGTCCACCTCTTTGGCCTTGTCGGCAACTTCCTGTTTCAGTGCGGCGATCTCCGCCTTCTTCTTCGCGATCTCGTCTTCCGAAGGGCCCTTCGCCGCCCCCGCGGCGCTTGCCGCATCCGCCGTTGCCTCGCTGTTGGTATCGGCATTCGTGCCGGGCATGCTCTCTTTCGCTGCGGTCGCGTCCTGCACAGACTCAGACGTAGCCGGCTTCAGCGTATCGTTCGTAATCACCTTTTCTGGTTTTGCCGCAGTCTTCTTCTGCTCTCGCGTCTTTCGCGCAGCTTCCGCGACGGACTGCTCCTGGTCACCCTGTGCCTGCGCAACAGGCATCCCCACGAGGCACGCCGCAAACAAAATCGCGGAGACGCACACCATTTTCCCGTTCAACATTTTTCCGCCTCCTGCCTCTGTTGGGCTCTCATCCTGCAGAATACGCCCCCGCGCCTCCCGGCACAATTTCCCTCTCCGCCGGTGCCGCCTATCTGCAAATCTCCCCTGTACCCTTGCCCAAGCTTGCCTGTACGCCTATATACTCTTCCCATGAATTTCTTCGCAGGCGCCCGCTTGATCTCTTCTTTGCTTCGTCTTGGGTTGTTCCTTTTCGCCGTCACCCTAAGTGGTTCACGCGTCGAGGCAAGCCTGATTCAATCCGCTCCCGTATCTGCGCAGTCCATAGCGGCGCCTGCCACCACCTCTTCCACGCAAACCTCGACAACCACCTACCACCTCTCCGCCGAAAAATATCGAAAAGCCATCGCCTACTCCCAAGCTGGCTACCGGCTCTATTTTATTTCCGTGTTCTGGAATCTCGTCATCCTTCTACTACTTCTCCGCTACGGCTTCTTCGCCAATCTCAGCGAGTTCGCCGAATCGCGCACCCGCAGCCGCTCTCTCCAGGCAATAATCTTCGTCCCCGCCGTCTTCGCCTTCCTCGCGTTACTGAATCTTCCCATTCGCCTCTATTGGCACCATCTCTCCCTCTACTACCAGCAATCCATCGAGCCCTGGATCCCCTGGCTCTGGGACTGGACCAAAGCCCAGCTCCTCGAAATCTCGCTCGCTCTCCTCGTCATCACACTTCTATTCGCCCTGATCCGTTCCAGGCCGCGAAGCTGGTGGCTCTTCGCCTGGCTGGGCGCCATCCCTCTCTCACTTTTCCTCGGCCTCATCGCTCCGTGGTTGGTCGACCCGCTCTTCAACAAATTCAGTCCACTCCAGGAAAAATATCCGCAACTCGTCGAATCCATCGTCACGCTCACCTACGCGGCCGGACATCCCGTTCCGCGTAGCCAGATGTTCCTCATGGAAGCCAGCGCCAAGACCAACGCCATCAACGCTTACGTCGCGGGCCTCGGCCCTTCCAAGCGCATCGTCATCTGGGACACCTCCATCAAGAAAACCAAACCCGGCGAACTCCTCTTCATCGTCGGCCACGAAATGGGACACTATGTCCTCGGCCACGTAGTAAAAGGCTTCATCTACTTCCTCGGCCTTCTCTTCGTAGCTTTATTTCTCGCCTATCGCTTGTTGCAGTGGACCACCGCCCGCTGGGGCCACGCTTGGGGCATCCGCGGCCAATCCGACTGGGCGGCCATCGGCGCCCTTCTTCTTCTCTTCAACGTAATGAGTTTCTTCGCCGAACCCGTCGGCAACGCGATCAGCCGCACCCAGGAACACGCCGCTGACGCTTACGGCCTCCAGCTCATCCAGGGCCTCATTCCCAACGCCAACGAAGTCGCCGCACACTCTTTCCAGGCTCTCGGCGAAGAAGATCTCGACGATCCCAATCCCCCCAAATTCATCGTCCTGTGGCTCTACTCCCATCCCCCGTTAAACGACCGCCTGAAATTCGCCCACGATTTCACCAATCCACCCAAATAGGCCTGGCGCCAAGCGTACCCACTCTGTGGGGGCACGATACATCGTGCCGGCGGCGAGTCTGCGATGCGCTTATCCCCTCCGATCTCTCCCTCACCTCCCGCCCTTCCTCTTCAAAAACGCCGCCACCTTATGACGATTCCCGCACACCGCCATTGAGCACCATCTCCTTCTCCGTGTTCGCGAATCATCATAAAAAAACAACCGGCACCCCGCGTTCGCGCACCGCTTCACCGGAGCATGCGTCCCCTCCACAATC
>Ga0247691_1000236_pt1 | contig 12405 bp, 10 predicted proteins | sample CNK32_metaG_FD_182721 | JGI IMG/M metagenome (GOLD analysis project Ga0247691, IMG submission 182721) | Soil microbial communities from Purdue University Martell Research Forest, Indiana, United States - CNK32 | ecosystem: Environmental > Terrestrial > Soil > Temperate forest > Bulk soil...
GCAATTGAATAATAAGGTATAACCAAAGCACGGACTACTCTCCATTTGGGGTTACTTTGGAGAACAGAAATTTGACACTTACTGGGGTAGTGTCGTCAAAAAATTGATTTTTCAAACTAAAATTTATAACTAATTATTTTTCAATAATTTACCCGTTTTTTAAAATTCAAAAACAAGCAAAAATAAATGAAGGTGTTCCAAGCGAACACCTTTTTTCGTTCTTAGAGTGATCTTAAAATCAAAAAGCACGTACGTAGTGTATCCAAAAAGTTGGTGGATGAAATGTAGACAATGTGATTGCGAACAAACAGTAAAATATGGAAAGAGTAAAAGCGGGATCCAGCGTTATTCTTGTAAAGGGTGTAAAAGCATTTTCCAATTAGACTACCGATATCAATCTTGCAGGATTGACGATTTGGAATTGGTCGTTCTTATCAAGGAAAGCTGTGGAATAAGAAGTGTTGGAAGGATTTTGGGGATTTCTCCCAATACCGTAGTCCGGAGAATCTTGAAGATTGCCCGAAGCCTGAACCGTCCCTACCCTATTTTAAGAGGAAAAACCTACGAGGTAGACGAACTCTTCACTTATATCAAACACAAAAAGAGAAACAAGGTTTGCATTGCTTATTCTTATGAACCTGATACGGGAAATGTGATCGATATTGCAGTCGGTCGAAGAACAAAAAACACCTTGAGAAAGGTAACGGACACTTTGGTATTATCAGAACCAAAAGTGATTTACACGGATGGGCTGGATTTATACACTGCACTAATTCCATCTCAAATTCACAAACATCACAGACGCTGTACGAATCACATTGAACGTCAAAATCTGAATCTGCGAACTCACTTGAAACGCCTGAATCGCAGAACGATTTGTTATTCAAAATCAGCAGCCATGCTTTTGGCAGTAGTGAAAATCTATTTTTGGTATTGAGTTATTTTCTCAAAAGGAAGAAACTGATTGCTGATTTTTAGTATTTTCAAAAGATGATAATATCTAACTATCAACTCTATCAATAGAAATTAAAATGAATTTGAAATAAAATGATGAAGTGCTTATCTGTTCTGTTCACAGTTTTTTATTCTGTGAGTTGTTTTTCTCAAAATACGGACCAAATATATGGTTCAGGTGCGGATTGGTTAAGCTATAAATCGGATGTATCAGTTTCGAATGATATGTACTTCTGTGAATATTTCTATAATAGAAAAAATAGATTAACAGAAAAAAAAGTATATACTAAGGACTTAATTTTAGTTGTTGACGCTAGACTTATAAAATATGAAAGAGGAGAATTGAACTTTGATATTAATCCTGATTCAATAAATGAAAAGGAGGAAAGTTATTACTATAGTTACATGTTCTACACAAAAGTAAAAACATATTATTCCAACAAACAATTAAGGTCTGATCAGATTTCGAAACCTAAAATGACCCTTTGCACTTGTTATTCAAAGGATGGAGAAGTACTGTACATTAATAAAATTTACCCAAAAGAAAAAGATACGGTATCCGGAATTTTTGTGCTTGATTCTTATTATGATTGGATAAAATACGGATTTTATGAAAATGGAAAAAAAGTACTATCTTTTATTGTTCCAGTTGAAGACTTCTTTAACAATGCTATAAATAGCACTATTGATCCTGATTTGAAATCCAATTGTTTAGAATCATTTTGTATTCTGGAATGCGACAATACATTAGATGAATCAAAAAAAATAATAATAGAAAACGTTATTAAAAGAGCAATTGAAAATAGATTAATAACAAGTTTAGATGCCTGTTATTATCAATGGTAGGTAATGTTATCAAAAAGTTGATTGGCACTTCGATTTAGACTTTCAGTCTCTACAGTTCAAGAGTATTGAGAAGGAAATAATTATCTTTATCCCAACATAAAATTCGCTAATATGACTCCCGAAAACTTATTGAAGCAGATCGAATTCATCAAGGAAATTGATAAGGTCAAGTACATTCAGCGAAGAACGAAACTGTTCAACAGCGACCGGAATGAAAACGATGCCGAACACAGCTGGCATTTGGCCTTAATGGCGATTGTATTGGCGGAACATTCCAATCAATCCATCGACTTGCTGAAAGTGATCAAAATGGTGCTGATCCACGACATTGTGGAGATTGATGCCGGAGACACCTTTATCTACGATACCCAAAAGAATCATTCCAATACCGACGAGGAACGCTTGGCTGCAAACCGTATTTTCGGGATGCTTCCAACTGCACAGGCTGAAGAGTTGATTGCAATCTGGGAGGAATTCGAAGTAGGAGAAACGGACGAAGCAAAATTTGCCAAGGCAATGGACCGTTTGGAACCTTTGTTGCAAAACACCTCCAACAATGGCGGAACCTGGAAAGAATTTGATGTCAGCTATGCAAAAGTGCATCAAAAAAAGAGTGTGATAAAGGAAGGCTCCACACCTATCTGGGATTTTGCCGAGCAACTGATCAATGAAAGTGTGGAAAAAGGGATTTTGAAGAAAAAATAATAATCTGCTAGCACGAGCAAGATGCTCGCGCTAACTTTGAAGAGTCTATTACCGGGAATCATTTAGTTTCTTGAAATCAGATTATTATACCTAGATTAGCCTGAATTTACTATTACTCAAAACACTATGAAATACTACTGCCTAATGGGCTGTCTGAGCTTTGTTTTCAGCGGGCTTTCTCAAACTACAACATTTAATTATACAGGTGCCGTACAAACCTACACTGTTCCTTCGGGCGTTTCAGTTATTCAAATAGAAACGAAAGGCGCACAAGGCGGCGGAACCTACGGTGGAAATGGTGGCCAGGCTATCGGAACTTTTTCAGTGACTCCCGGTGCCGTTCTACAAGTTTATGTCGGTGGGAAACCATCAGCACAATTAGGACCCGGAGGTTTTAACGGAGGGGGAGCTCTTACAGTTCTTCCTTGCTCAGGTGGAGACGGCTGGCCAGGAGGAGGCGCTTCCGATGTCCGCACAACGGCTTCTTTAGCGAATCGCATGATCGTTGCCGGTGGTGGCGGTGGCCAGGGTTGGTCGAATGGAGTTGGTGGAGCCGGTGGTGGCATTACAGGCGGTGATGGAATCGGACTTTGGACTCCCGGTACAAACGGGAAAGGAGCTACAGCAAGTGCCGGTGGCGCCGGTGGATTTTACAGTGGAAACGGTGGTTCTTCACCCAGCGGAATTTTTGGCATTGGAGGAAATGGCAGCCCGGTAGATACTTATTGTGCAGGAGGTGCAGGTGGCGGAGGCTGGTACGGCGGTGGTGGCGGATATGTTTCTGCAGGAGGCGGTGGCTCCAGTTACATCTCTTATCCGGGAACGACCAACGCATCCACCACTTCGGGAGTACAAACCGGAAACGGGACGGTAATCGTCACTGTTATTTGCACTTCCATTAATCCTGTTGTTTCTGCAAGCACTATCTGTGAAGGTGAATCAATCACACTTTCCGCATCGTCAACCAATGGCGGAACAATTTCGTGGAATAACGGAGTGCTGAATGGAATCCCTTTCGTTCCGGCTTCTTCGGGTACGATCACTTATACTGCAACAAGTTCCAACATCAATGATTGTGTCTTTAATGTTGCTATCACAGTGAATGCACTTCCAACAGTTGACGCAGGAACAGATACCGGAGTTTGTGACGGAGAATCGGTGGCATTAACTGCTACCGGAACAGGAATTTTCTCCTGGAACAACGGTATCAACCAATCCATGCCTTTCACACCAACTACTACAACGACCTATACAGTAACAGCAGACAATGGAAATTGTACCGCAACGGATGAAGTAATTGTAACAGTAAATGATTACCCGATCGTAGATGCAGGAACTGATGTGGAGATCTGTGATGGAGAATCGCTTGCATTAACAGCTACCGGAACAGGCACATTTAGCTGGGACAATGGCATAAACCAGGCAACACCTTTCACACCGGCAACTACCGCAACCTATATGGTAACTGCAGACAATGGAAACTGTACAGCGACTGATGACGTAACAGTCACAGTGAATGCACTTCCAACGGTTGACGCAGGAACTGATATGGAAATCTGTGATGGAGAATCGCTTGCATTAACAGCTACCGGAACAGGAGCATTTACCTGGGACAATGGCATTAGTCAAGCGATGCCTTTCACTCCAACAATTACAACGACCTATACCGTAACAGCAGACAATGGAAACTGTACAGCTACTGATGATGTTACTGTCACGGTAAACGCACTTCCTACCGTTGATGCAGGAACAGATCAAACCATTTGTTCGGGAGAATCAGTTATTCTGACAGCTACAGGAACGGGAGCATTTTCCTGGGATAATGGTGTAAACCAGGCAACACCTTTCATACCTACAGGAACTTTAACCGTTACAGTGACGGCAGATAACGGTGATTGTATTGCCACAGACCAGGTTACAGTTAATGTAGACGCCGTTCCGGTTGCAACTGCAAATCTTTCCGGAATTGCACTATTAACTGCACAACCTGCTGGTCAATCTTACCAATGGATCAATTGTTCAACAGGCAACGCGATTTCAGGAGAAACAGCTGACACTTATACTGCAACAGCAAACGGAAGCTATTCAGTTGTTGTAACCAATACGGCGGGTTGTTCAGACACCTCTTCATGTATCAATGTGGTATCGCTTGGAATGAATGAAAATATGGCCTTGGAAGGAATTTCATTTTCCCCGAATCCGACAAACGGACAGGTTCTGATTTCAATGGATGGATTAATTTCAGGAATCGTAAGCGTTTACGATATACAAGGAAAACGTGTGCTGGAAACCATTCCGGTTGAAAACGGCTCTTCATTCGATCTGTCACATTTACAATCAGGAGTTTACATGATCCATATTAAAACGGAAAATGGGTTCGGAACGAGCAGAATGGTTAAAAACTAAAGAGGTATCAGATATAATCTGAAAACAGAAATACTTTTAAAAGAAGCCTTGATGAATATCATCAGGGCTTTTTTATGTCGTAAGTTACAACTAGCTCACAACTCTATCCGGAAAAATTGTAACAGATTGATTGTGTAGTTATACATTTTAAAACCATAACAACACACTATGAAACAACTGTTCACTCTCCTATTCCTGTTTTCTTTTCATGGGATTTTTGCCCAAAAGCAGGTCGAACACCTTATCCATTCGAAAATATTCGGGGATGAACGGAAAGTCACGGTTTATCTTCCAAAGGAATATCTACTGGATAGCCTAGCTAAATTTCCGGTAGCTTATTGTGAAGATATTGAATGAAAATGCGAAGAAAGGATGGGAATAAAACAGAAAAAGCCATCTAAAAAATTAGACGGCTCTTTTCAAGAAATTATAGGGATTCTTAGTTTGCTACCGATACGTTGATCGCGTTCAAACCATTTCTTCCGTTTTCTGTGTCGTAAGTTACATTGTCGTTTTCACGGATGTCTTCGTTCAAACCTGTAGCATGGACAAATATATCCTGATCGTTTTCTCCTTTAATAAATCCGAAGCCTTTTGCATCGTTGAAGAATTTTACTGTTCCTTTATTCATAATCTTTGTTCTTGTGTCCCTTTTAATTGGAACTATTATTATAATCAATTCTGACCCGCACGTACTTCGTTCGGATTTTTTTAAGGAAAACGTTTAAATTAATTGGAGTGTAAAAATGACTTTACAGTCTGATTGAGATAACAATCTTCTATTGAATTAGGTGCAAGGTACAACTAATTTCCTTTGTTTCAGCATTTTATTTTATTTATTATGGATTCTCCACAAAGAAAAGCAGTTCAGGAGCTTGCCTCCATTCCATATCGGATGGCAGCTCCAAGTACGTCCAGGTTGATATCTTTCAGCTTTTTAAACTTGATGCAGTAGCCTGTCACACTTGCCTTGCCTATTTCTTTTCCATAGGTTTCAGCCAGGTATTTCTTATCCTCGATTCCCAAAATATAAACGGAGATCCCAGTCGTGTTCGCACTCAACCCAATTTGATAGAACTCCCTGGTCTTGCCATCCGCGTAACTGATAGTTTGAAGTCCGTACCCGATATTGGGATTGGAAACCGTCTTATTGTTACTGTCCTTTCCATCCAGGAACCAGGTCTTGCACCCGGGCATCAGTCCAAGGATAAAGCGGTGCAACTCTTCCATGTCAGCACGTTTCACCTCCGATTGGCTGTTGATATACTCTTTGATCTGTTCCTCTACGTTCATATGAATCGAGTTTTGTCCATTTATTTTGCCTTAGACAGAGCGAACTAAATTATAAAAATTCAGTAAGGAATTGTAATCCGTATTTCTTTATCACTGTTTCAGGTAGTGAAGTGCCACGCATCCGGATTTGAAAAGTTTGGTGTCGACCAACTTTAAATTCAATTTCTCCTGAAGACTTCCGGTATCAATCAACAATCTGCCCTTCCCTACAATTGCGGGGTGGACAACCAGCTTAAATTCATCGATCAGGCCTGCTGCTATCAATTCAGGAAGCATACTTACACTGTCTACTGCAATTTTTTTGCCCGGTTGCTGTTTCAGTTTCAGGAGTTCCTCTGCCGGATTACTCCGGATAATACGTCCATTTTCCTCCACACTTTCCAATGTCCGTGAAACAACTACTTTATCAATAGAAACAAGTCTTTCGGCAAACCGGTTTTCACTTTCCGTCCCGGACTGATCTCTTGCGACATCCGCCCAATAGGGAAACATCAGCTGATACATGACGCGACCGAAAAAGAACAGGTCGACATCGTCCATCATATCCGTGAAATAATCGTGAACCTCTTCATCAGGATTAAAAAGAGTATGGTCACAATAGCCGTCCAGGCTAATATTGATACCGAATGTTACTGTTCTCATTTTTACTTGATTTCGATCTTAATATACCTAAAGATAAGGCAAACCATTAAACTTTCCAGGAGAAATTCTTGATCGTGTGAGTTTGAGCGCGAGTGAAGAGGTACAAAAAGAAAAAGCACCCTACTTGCGTAAAATGCTTTTTTCTTTTTTGAAACCAAAACTATTTAACTATCTGCATTTTCATGACTGCATTTGCTTTTTCGGTTGCGAAATTTACGAGGTAGTATCCTGCAGTAAGCTGGCTGGTCTCTATTTCCACGATATTATTTCCCGTATGCGTTTGCTGGGTAGTACTAAAGACTTTTTTACCTGTAATATCAGAAACGGTTAACACCGCTTTTCCTGCATCCTTCAGTTTAACTGCAAGGTAGCTTTTGTCTGATGCAGGATTCGGATACAATGCAACCTGTTCTATATTGCTTTCAATACCTGTTACGGATGCGGTCAGTCCGGGTAAAAAAACAGGTAGTGAGGTGAATGCACTGTTCATGATAGAAGTATTGTTTCCGTTGATGAGGAGTGCAGTGTATTGCAGGTCATTTGGTTTCCAGCTGCTGTTCAATGTGGCCGTTAATGTCGCATTGTAAGTAATGCCGGCTACAAGTGTTGAAGGCAGTCCAGCACTTTCTCCGTCGGGATCCGGGGTAATGCTTCGCGCCACAAAATGAAAATAAACATCATCTACATGCCCTGCTTCACTTTCCCAACCACCCATTAATCCGCTGCCTCCGCCTGAATAATAATTATTCTGCGGCCAATTGGAACCTGATCCTGTAACATTGCTCTCGGTTACCACCAAAGCCAGTTTTGGATTGGAGATAGTGACTACCGGTATAATAGTTACAGGTATTGAAACTGTATTTCCATTGATGATCGGTGTACCAATAGTGAAGTCTGCAAAGCCAAAATTATTTTGCGCTCGTATGAAAGTAGTATCAATGGCACTAGGATCTTTCACAATTGTTCGATCAATGACAATATTGGGATAACCCGACACATAATTAGTCATATAGCTGTCGTAAGCAGATACAGTCATTGGGTCGTTGTTGTGAACAGCAATTTGGGCAGCCACTCCATTGGGATGTGTGGTTGCAAAATGATCCATAAATACGGCACCTCTCGGACACCATCCGCACCAGGTGCCCGTTCCTTCTTCAAACACCGGTCTTTTTACAGGAATTAATGGCACTCCCACTGTTACAGTGGCGGCGGTATCATTGGAATGGTCCACATCATTTGTTGCTTCTATCCACGCTTTAATGGGATAACTAACATTCGCAGGTATAGCAACCGTGAGTCCTGCAGGAAAATTTGCAGTAGACATAGACGCAAGCGGAGTGGAAATTAACGGAGACGATTGCACCGGACCATTACCCGCCTTGTATTTGATATAATAACTGGTGATGGGGAGCGCGCCGGTGTTTTTAACCGAGCCGGTAAGTGTGGCATTTGATCCGGAAAGCTGGTAGCCGATTCCTGTAGAAGGATCCGGATGATCTCCTGCAAAAGCAGTGATAACAGTGCCGTCAGTACCGTTCACCAATTTGATGTTATCCAACACAGCACCGACTAGGGCAGCTCCCTGATTCTTATAGCGAAAACCAATTTTGAGATTACTCTGTCCTGCATAAGACCCCATAGGCACAGACCTGGTTTCCCAAAAATTGGACGAATTTACCGGACCAATAAGATTTATAGATGACCAGGACGAGCCTCCATCGGTTGAAATCACTAAATCCAAAGACTCAATTTCCGGAGGTGTGTTATTAGATACATAGTAAAAATACGCCACGTCGAAATTTAACTGGGCATTGCCTGCAGAAGAGGGAAGAGAAATAAGGGGTGAAGACAATATTGCTTCATCGGCCGCTGCCTGTATTCCGTCAATACCTACCGCCTTCATATGTTCTGCATCGTTGAGCGAATGCCACAATAAATTCAAGGCATTGGGCGTGACCGTATTCGGAGCACCGGTAACCCATTGAGCAGCCGGTGAAGAAGTCCAACCTGGCGGTAACCCTGGATTGGTTACCGAATTGAAATCTTCGGAAATAAACACCTGCGCATTTACACTGTTTGTTGCAAGGCTAAGAACGGTTGCGCATAACAACACTGTTTTTTTGGAAATCAGTAAGTAGTTTTTCATTTTTAGAGAGAGTTATAAACCAAAGGTATACAAACTTCATCTGATTTTTAGTATGAAAATACCGGAAAAACTGTTGAATTTACGAGTCAAACTCCTTTTTTAATTGTCACCGTACGGAATCTCACCTTCGAACACAAATTCAGCTCTCAAAACTGTGCTATTTGATTTTAGGATAAATCATTTAAATTTACTTTTGTCCAGTTTTCTCCTTCCATTCGATAACCAATTTCACCGTTTTCATGGCACATACCATACATATCATCGTATTTACACGCTAAAATCTCTTTGCCTTTAACGTTGATACAGCCAAATTTCAAACCTTTTTGCACTGTGGAAAAACCAACTGAAAAAGACCCAATAGAATCATAAACATGAGGTATGATTGTCTTTCCCGTAATATCAATACACCCCACTTTACCGTCTATATCAGTAACTATTGCTAAACCATCAGAATTAAACTGATTCGCTGAAGAATAACAATACGCCGTTAAAGGTTCGCCAGTTTTATCAAAATAACCATAAAGCGAATTATCAACATCCTTTAATCTACCATGTGCAATACCATTCTTGAACGAAGAAGCATCTTTATAAATAAATGGAATTACTACTTCATTCTTTTCGTTGATATAGCCATAACCATATCCATTTTTTTTGTCCGTCATTACGCATGCAAGGCCTTCACTAAAAGATGTTGCCCATTCATACTTGCACGGTATAAATTCTTCTCCTTCAGTATTTACAAAACCAAATTTTGATTTTTTAACCACTGCTATTCCATCCGAAAAACTTTCGATATTTGAATATGCAAATGGCACTACTACGTTTCCGTTGCAGTCGATTGCACCATATTTTTTGTCTTTTTTCACAACCGCAACTATTTTCAAGCTTTCATCTATTTCTGAGCTTGGTCTGTACAAGTTTTCATATATTTCTGTGGAAACATCTGCTCCTTTTTGATTGACAACTTTCCATGTTTTTCCGATTTTTAATCCAAAAAGACCATGACTTAACACACATAAATCCGGATAATTAAATGGAATGATTTCCTTTCCATTTTTGTCAATTACCCCCCAATTTTTGCCTGTTTTCACTTTACAAAACCCATTGTAGAATTGTGTTTCGCTGACATCATCAAAGGTTAATTGAATCATTTCTTTTCCATTTGTTTCCTCAACAAAACCCCATTTATCATCTTTGCAAACAGGTATCATTCCTTCTGTAGCAGGCCAATATTCATCATAGGAATCTATGATTTTTTCAATTGCTTTTTCCATATCTTTTTATTGTGAAATTTATATATGAATAACGTACTTGACTAGTCTAAATCCTGTATCGGTTATTTTACTGACTAGGCATTATTGCTAACTCGATTTTCATACTGAACTCAGGAATTTTCTGCAACTAATTTTGTTACGTTGATTAGCTCAATATTACATATTAATCCTGAAAAATCCTGAAATGCAGAAAAATTCATTCAAGAAATTTGAGTCTGAAAGGCATCGGGATTCGAACCGCTTTGGAAAGTTGGAAAACATAATAAAATCAATGGTTTGCGGGAGATTGAATTTAGTCACCTCCCTCAGATTGAGGAAAATCAAATTGAAACTTCGAACATAAATCCAGTTCATCATTCTCATTCTCCGCTCTCGCTTTCAAAAAGAAAAGCCAGGCAGAATGAGAATGAGAACGAGAATGAAGTACAAAAAGAAAAGCCTCGATAAATAAATTATCAAGGCTTTTCTTTTTGTTGTGACCTCAAGCGGGGAAACTTCTAACTTTTTGATGGAGGATTTGGAGCTGGTTTTACAATTGGAAACATTAGATTTTAAAATCTGAAGTCGACATACTGATATAGAATATTCTCTATATCTCACATTACAAAATCATCGGTATTTCAATAACTCTTCGATCAACCGAAAAACTGTAGTTGAGGATTCTTCCAAAGCGGGGCTATGGTGATCCAATGAATCATAAATTTTCTTTGCTCTCTCAATAGCTAAAACTTTTCTTTCCTTCTTAGTTACGCCATCAATTCCATCTAATAATTCAAAAAAATCTTCTGAAATAATCTTGTTTGTTTTTCCATCATAAGTAACACCGAATTCTTGAATCAATTCATTGATTTTTGAATCATAATCAGATCTATTCATTCCTCCACCTTGGTGGTCATTAAAGTGCAATAACAACCAATATTCGAAAGATTGATTGGAATAAGCAACACCAAAGCCTAGAGCCTCTGCATTTTGAATTGCACTATTGAAGTTTTGAGGTTGAAAGCTATCCTTATCAAACACACACCAAACTTGATCGAATCCCTTATTTTCTGCAAGAACTTGAGCTCTTCCAACTAGTGAAGTTGTATTATAACCTTCTCCTACGGGAAACACCTCTGCCCAAGTTAACTTAAACTGCTTAAAATAAGACGGTTCAGTGTTCTCGCCTTCACAAACAATTAAAATTGTGGGTTTAACATCTCTTGTAGGCTCAGATCTCGTTATAACTTTCTCAGATCTCCTTTTTTCCTTTAATTGTTCCTTATGCGCTTTTTTAGCTTCAATTTGCTTCGCTTTTTTATTGAGCATTTTCATAATTGAAACTTTTAATGGGTGTACTTTAAATCATCGAAAAAACCAAGGTATGGAATCGCACCATATTTACCTCTAATATAGTTTTCTTCAAATTGTTCTTCTTTCCTTACTTCGCTTGATTTAAAATCTGCCAATGAATAAAGACTTGCTTCACCCAGTTTATTTTTTTCAGTAAACCAAATTTGGTCTCTCCTAAATAATCCTGAATTCAAAAGATTTGTATCGTGGGTATTAAAAATTAGTTGCGCATTGTTCGGATTATGCTCCTTAGAATTAAACAGCGAAACAATTTTACAAACTAAATTTGGATGAAGTTTTGAATCCAACTCATCCACAATTAGCGGATGTCCTTTTTCTAAAGAATCAAGAACCGGACCTGTTAAAGCAAAAAATTTCTTGGTGCCAAAAGATTCATCCTCGTCCATAGAAAAACTTACTGAACCAACAACCTCCTTATTTGCATCATACTTCTTATGAGATGTTAAAACGTCAGATAAAATTTCAGCACTACTATTTTCTTCTGCTTGTTTACGTAGAAACTCTTTGAGTTCATTTGGCATATCATTGGGAAGGTTTTCTAAATCAAACAACTCCAGTTTAATATCTTGAATACCCAAATCAGCAGCTTTCAGTAGACTTAGAATCTTTAATTTAAAATTCTCATCCTTGGTCTTACTAATTGTAAATCCTTCATAACCTTCTTCTCTTAACCCTGAGATAATTCCAAGATTCTTAAACCATTTAATAATATTCTCTGATTGCTCATCATTGAATTGAGCCGATACTGATAATAACAATGCATTATCTCTTACTAGACCTTCCTTA
>Ga0247691_1000237_pt1 | contig 12403 bp, 9 predicted proteins | sample CNK32_metaG_FD_182721 | JGI IMG/M metagenome (GOLD analysis project Ga0247691, IMG submission 182721) | Soil microbial communities from Purdue University Martell Research Forest, Indiana, United States - CNK32 | ecosystem: Environmental > Terrestrial > Soil > Temperate forest > Bulk soil | place...
GAAGACGTCGCGGTCCTCGTAGCGTGCGGGGTCGCGCGTGTCCACGTAGTGCGCCGCGTGCTCGAGGCCGGGGACGTCCGCCTTCCACGCCTCGGTCACGCCGAGCGCGAACACGACCGCTCGCGCCCGGTACTCGCCGTCGCTCGTCACGAGCACGAGCCGTCCGTCGTCCTCGATGCGCGTCGACTCCCACTCGCATTCGTAGCGCACGTCGATTCCGGCCTGCTTCGCGAAGGCGGCGATGCCGGCCTCCATCTCGGCCCGCGCCGGGAGGTCGAAGGCGCGGTCCATCAAGCCCGGAACGAGCGCCTTCAACTCCGGCTCGTCGGCGAGCAGGCTGTTGTGGTCGTACCACTCGTACTCGCGCGAGGTCCGTTCGACCGGCGCGTCGGGCTTCGTCCATGTGATCAGCCGCTGGAAGATCGGGAAGCGCTGGAACATGCCGCCGGCGCAGTCGTCGCGTGACAGGACGGCGTGCCGGACGCCGAGCGCGCGGAGGCAGTAGCTCGTCTGCAGCCCACCCGGGCCGCTGCCGACGACCACGACGTCGTAGTCGCCCGGTTCGAACGGCCGCTCTACGGCTGCCACTCGAGCGTGTTCCGCAACCGCCGGGCCTCCAACCGCAGCAGGCGGAGCGCGAACTGAGGCCGGTCGAGCACGAGGCGCTCGAGCTGCTGGGCCGGGATCACGAGGCACCGAAGAATCGTCACGGCGACGACGTCCGTGGTCGGCGGCTCGCCGGTCAGCGCCGAGATCTCGCCGAAGAAGTCGCCGCGCCCGAGGTTGGCGAGCTGCTGGCCGTCGAGGTCGACCGCTGCCTCGCCGTCCAGGATGACGTAGAAGTTGCCGCCGCTGAGGCCCTTGCGCAGGACGCGCTCGCCGGCCGCGAAGACGTCCTCCTCGTGCGTGTGCGCGACCGCCTCGAGCTGGGCCGGCGTCAGGTCTGCGAAGAGCGCGAGTTGGCCGAGGGTGTCTGCGACGCTCACGCGCCACTTGTATCGCAGTGGCCGGGAGCGCGTCGGTCCAGGCGACGCCTAGAACACCGTCAGCCAGATGGCTGTGCCGTGGCCGTGGCTGCGCTGGTAGGCGTCCTCGGCCGAGAACCGGAGCTTCTTCGGGCCCGTGTCGTCGCCATGCGAGACGAGAACCGGGTCGGCACCGCCCTGCACGACCAGGCAGACGTGCTGCCCCTGTGACGGCGGCGTCCAGACGACCAGGTCGCCCGGCTGCGCTGCGCTCTTCGGAATCTTCCGGCAGTGCGCGAGCATCGAACCGGTGAACGCCGGCTGCCGGGCGTCGTAGGCGCCGACCGCGTTGGGGTTCGGCGCTCCGGCCCACTGGTAGCAGAGCGTCGCGAAGCCCGAGCAGTCGGTCGCAAGCGGGACGCTCGCCTTCTTGCCGAGCAAGGCGAGGCGGACGTTGCCGTTCTGCGAGTAGGCGATCTGCGAGGTGTTCTGGCAGCCCCAGAGCGCCCACTGCACGATCCGCTTCCGGATCGCCTGCTGCGAGCCCGCCTGCTTGAGCCGCTGCGCGCGCCGCGCCTTGAACGCGGCCGGCAGCGGCTTCGCGCCGGACAGGTACGCCTTGATGAGCGGTCCGAAGACGCTGTTGTTCGCGTTGGCCGGGAAGCCGAGCTCCCACTTCGCCCGCTTGACCGCGCCGGCCGTCAGCTCGCCGTATTCGCCGTCGGGCGTGCCCGGGTCGAACGAGCCGAACGGGTTCTTCAGCAGCAGCCGCTGCGCCGCCGCCACGTCGGGCCCGGTGACGTGCGGGTTCGAGAGCTGCAGCACGCGGGTAGCGACGCGGAGCCCGCCGTTCGCCGGCGCGGCGGCGGCGAGCTGCTTCAAGAGGACCGCCGCGCCGACCTGCTGCGAGACGGCGGTGGCCGAGAAGCGTCCGTCGGCGACGTACTTCCCGCGCGTGTAGTGGTTCGAGAAGCTCCAGAGGTATGGCGACGGCACGGTCGGGTGGTGGTCGCGGTAGCCGAAGCCGTTGTAGCCCTCCAGCTCGTAGAGCGTGCCCGGGATGCTCCAGTCCCTCCAGCGGTCCATGCCGCGGAGCCGGAGCGCGTCGGTCGCGCTCTGCTCCCACGTGAACGGCGGCCTGCCCGCCGGCGGCCGGCCGGCGGGCACGTGGGTCGTGCGGGCCGTGAGCGGGTCGCCGTTGTGCAGGTGGCGCGAGAAGTCGCCGCTCGCCTCGAGCGAGTGGATGATCCCGACGACGTACCACGGGACCCCGAGCGCCTTGCCGACCTTGGCGTAGCGCGCCTTGTTGGCGGTGATCCGGGCCGCGAGCTGGTCGACCGCCGCCTTGCGCTTCGGGCGCACCAGGCACGACTCGTAGAGCAGCTCGTACCCGCGACGCTGTTGTACGGTCGGGCCGGCCATCTCAGCTCTCCGCCGGGACGGCGCCCAGCGGATCGCCCTCCGTGGTCGGGTCCGGCTGCTGTGCGCGGCCTCGCGGCCGCCCCCGGGCCGCCGATGTCTCGCCCGTAGCGCCGAGCAGCATGTCCCGCGCGAACCGTTCGCTGAAGCCGGCGATGAAGGCGAACAGGATGTAGAAGTAGCTGCTTTTCGTCTGGTCGCCGACCTGGAGCGCGACGACGCCGCTCTTGAGCGCGAAGAACGTCGCCACGCCGAAGACGCCGCCGACGAAGGGCCGTAACGCGCCGAGCGTCCGCAACGTGTCCTTGCCGAACTCCCAGTCGACGTTCACACGCCCGGCGTTCATCCGCGACATGACGCTGATCAGCGCGCCCACGCCGCCCGCGGCGAAGCAGACGAGCGCGATCCGGACCGAGACGTTGCTCCAGTCCGCGACCCGCAGCAGGATGGCGACGGCGATCAGCCCGGCGAGAGGCAGCAGCCCGAGCAGCATCCCGCCGACGTAGACGATCTGGCCCGAGCGGACCGCCGCGCGGTGGTAGTAGGAGTTGATCGACTTCAGCTCCTGGCGGGTGGTGCGCTCGATCTGCTCGACGGCCTGCTCGTTCTTGGCGCGCTCGGTCTCGCCGAACGCCAGCAGGTAGCTCATCACCGTGTAGAGCGACTGCATCGCAAGCCGCTGGCTCGTGTCCCGCAGGACCTCGTGCACGCGCACCGCGAGCGCCTCGCACCGGTAGAGGAGCGCCATCAGCGTCGGCTGGTCCTTCGTCGACCAGTCGGTCGCCCAGTGCAGGCGCACGACGTCGGGCAGGATCAGCGGCCGGCGCTTGAGCGTCACGGCGACCGCCGACGCCTCTTCGGTGCACCAGTACGCCTCGACGATCGGGCCGTTGTCCTCCTCGAAGCGCTCGATCGCCGCGCGATACCGCGTTTCGGCAGGCCCTTCGTAGGGGTCGCGCTTGTGGTGTTTGAGCTCGTCCTGCCTGAGGTGATGAAGCCATACGAGCTCGGGGAACGAGATGCTCGGTCCCCGCCGCCGCTTCGGCAGCAACGTTGTCCGGAGGCTCCGATCCGCCGGAGCCTCGACGGTGCCTGCACTTGCGTTCATTGAAAGCCCTCCTCTCCACGAGGCTGGGCCGCACTCCGACCGTACGACGATCCGGCGCCGTTGACAAGACCCCCGGGGCCCACGGCTAGAATCAACCCGATGGCCGAAACCGGGACGATGAGGGTCAAGAGCGGCCTCGCCGAGATGCTGAAGGGCGGGGTGATCATGGACGTCACCGACGCCGAGCAGGCCCGCATCGCCGAGGACGCGGGGGCCTGCGCCGTGATGGCGCTCGAGCGTGTCCCGGCCGACATTCGCGCCGAGGGCGGCGTCGCCCGGATGGCCGACCCGGACAAGATCACCGAGATCCAGGAGTCGGTCTCGATTCCCGTGATGGCGAAATGCCGCATCGGCCACTTCGTCGAGGCGCAGGTCTTGCAGGCGCTCGAGGTCGACTACATCGACGAGAGCGAGGTGCTGACGCCGGCCGACCAGGCGCACCACGTCGACAAGTGGGCATTCACGGTGCCGTTCGTCTGCGGCTGCACGAATCTCGGCGAGGCGCTTCGGCGGATCGCCGAGGGCGCCGCGATGATCCGCACCAAGGGCGAGGCCGGCACCGGCGACATCGTCAACGCGGTCACGCACATGCGGTCGGTCTTCGGCCACATCCGCCGGCTCGGCGCGATGCGGGAAGAGGAGCTCTACGCCGAGGCCAAGGAGGTGCGCGCGCCGTACGAGCTCGTCAAGTGGGTCGCCGAGCACGGGCAGCTGCCCGTCGTGACGTTCACCGCCGGCGGGATCGCGACTCCGGCCGACGCCGCGATGTGCATGCAGCTCGGTGCCGACGGCGTCTTCGTGGGCTCGGGGATCTTCAAGTCCGACGACCCCTCACCGCGCGCGAAGGCGATCGTCGAGGCAACGACCCACTTCGAGGATCCCGAGATCCTGGCCCGCGTATCGCGAGGCCTGGGCGGCGCTATGAGCGGCCTCGCGGCCGGCTCACTACGGCCTGAAGAATTGCTCGAGACCCGCGGCTGGTAACCCGACTCGCCGTCCGGGCGAGGGTGACGCTCGCCCACGCGACGTTCGGATCCTTACCCGTGCGGCCGCCGCGTGACGGTTTGCCGGTCCGCGTTTGGAGAGGTCGAAATCGCAGGGGTTCTGCGACCAAGCGGGGAAGAGCGTCTCAGATGCGCCGCTGTCGATTAGCGCACGCAGCCCGTCCGGCGCCCGTTCGGCCCCACGATAACAACGTCAACCGCAGGCACTAAATAGCCGCCAGGAAAGACAGCGAGGAACGGCGCGGCAATCGAACCGTCATCGAGACTTGCGTCCCTGGTGCGTCGATGGTCGGTGCGGATGCGCGGGCTCGTCAGCGTCGAGACCTACGCGGTCCGCGGCTACGGAACGGGCAAGCGCTGGCCCGGTGGCCGGATCGGCTTCTCGTGGAACGACGCGACCGGCGCACCACCGGCAACGAAGCGTCAGTTCGAGCGAATCGCCGACCGGCGGGCGTCGGCATCCAGGCCGCGTCCTCACCGGCGTCGGCGCCGCCCGCGGACTGTGCCGGCGGTGCGAAGGCCGGACTACTGGTACTCGTGCACCCGGAACGTCCGCGGCGCGCGCGCGAACGGCTGCTGGACGACGTTCGACTACTGGTAGCGCGACTGCGCGGCGAGAAGATCCCGCCGCGCAGTCGATCGGCCGCTACGGCGTGACGGGGTGCGTGCCCCAGGCAGCGCCGCCCTCCTGGAGGGCGGGCGTGTTCGTGGCCTGGAAGAGGCCGCCTCCGTCCGCGTTGACGGTGTAGAGGTCGAACTGCTCGCTCGGAAGCAGCGTGTGTCGCGAGAACGCGATCTTCCGTCCGTCAGGCGACCAGACCGGGCCAGAGCAGCCGATGGAGGTCGGGTCGGAGCGGGAGCCGCCGCAGCCAGGCACGGGGACCTTCCGCAGCCCGCTGCCGTCGAAGTGAGCGGCCCAGATGGTGCTCCGGTCGGTGATGGGCACGTGAGCCGAGAACACGATCTCGTTTCCCTGCGACGACCAGCTCCCGCTGCAGAAGTCGAAATCCGTTCCGGCCGGGGCGAGATGCTTCAGCCCGCTGCCGTCCAGCTTGACGGTGTCCAGCTCATAGCTCGTGTCGCTCGCCCGCGTGATCACGAGCCGCTTGCCGTCCGGCGAGTAGTCGCTCGGGCAGTCGTCGCCGTTCGGGTCTGAGGTCACGCGCTGGAGCCCGCCCCCGTCGGACGAACGAACCGTGTAGACGCCGTTCAGGCTCCCGTCGGTCTGGCCAAAGCCCTCGCACGCAAGTCGCGAGCCGTCGGGCGACCAGACGCCGCAGAAGAGCGCCAGGTCGGGGTAGCGCCCTGACAGCCCGAGGTCCGTGATCGCGCCGGTGTCGACGTCAAGAAGCACGCCCTGCCCCGAGGGCCCCAGGGTGATCGGGACCTGTCGGCCGTCGGGTGACCACTGGCCCACCTCAGCGTTGTCGTAGAGGAGCTGGTGATCCGTGCCGTCTGGATCGACCGTGTAGACCTGCTCCGTCCCCGTCGCCGAGTTGTCGACGTTGACGACGAGCTTGCCGTTGGTGCCGCCCCGCTTCGCTGCCGCGGGGAGGGCGGCGATGGCCGCTATCCCGGCGACGAGCAGTGCGAGCGTGATCAGCTTGCGCATGGTTCCTCCTCTCTCTCACGGGAGCGTCAGCGTCCCGTCGAAGGTCACAACCTGGTTGCCGCCGGCGCCGTTGGTGTTGACGCCGATGCCGCTCCCGGCAGCGTCCGTGAAGGATCCGCTGCTCGCGTTCGGATCGTCGACCAGTCGAAGTCGACCCGGAAGGCCTTTCCTCCCCGGCCGAGCGGACAGCGGGTGCCGCCGAAGGTCGAGACCAGCGTGCCGGTCCCGTTGTCCAGCGTGATCCAGCGGATCCCGGCGACGTCGTTGCACGGAGCGCCGGGGATGGGCACGTCGTGCGTGACCCGCACGACGGTGATCGCGGCGCCGATTCCGTCGACCTCTGCGGCACAGGCGCCGACTGCGAGCGGTGCGAGATTCCTGTGCATCCTCGATGCCTCCTCTCGTGTGGCGATCCGAACGATGGGACGAGGAGCTACCGAAGCGCTATCGAGCCGTTACGGTCCGTCCGGCGTGCTCGATTTCCGAATCCTCGGGCCGCTCGAGGTCGTCAGCGAAGACGGCCCGATTCGGCTGGGCGGGCCGAAGCAGCGAGCGACTCTCGCGATCCTGCTGCTGAACGTGAACAGGGTCGTCTCGGTCGACCGGCTCGCGGATGACCTCTATGCCGGTGAGGCGCCTGCCACCGCCGTCACGCAGGTCCAGCGGCAGGTCTCGGAGCTGCGGAAGCTCCTGGGACCGGCGCACGGCATCGAGACCCGGGTTCCCGGCTACGCCCTGCGGCTCGCACCGGAGCGGCTCGACCTGCACCGCTTCGAGCGCCTCGCGGCCGACGCGGGCAGGTCGCTGGAGAGCGGAGACGCGGCGCGCGCGGCCGACCTTCTGCGCGACGGCCTCGGCCTCTGGCACGGCTCCCCTCTCGCCGACCTCGCATACGAGTCATTCGCGCAGCCCGCCATCCGGCGGCTGGAGGAGATTCGGCTCGCGGCGGTCGAGCAGCGGATCGATGCCGAGCTCAGTCTCGGTGCGCACGCGCAGGTCGTCGCCGAGCTCGAGCAGCTCGTCGACGAGCATCCCCTCCAGGAGCGCTTCGCGGAGCAGCTGATGCTGGCCCTGTACCGCTCGGGCCGCCAAGCGGAGGCGCTCGATGTGTACCGCTCGACCCGCGAGCGACTCGTCGAGACGTTCGGGCTCGACCCGGGGGCGGCGCTGCAGGCCCTCGAGCGCGCGATCCTGGACCACGAGCCGTCGCTCGAGCTGACCGTGGCGCCCGGGCGCGACTCGGGCGGCTCGATCCTCGCCGTGGCCTCCGGTCCGGACGGGCTCGATGCCCTGTTCGCGGTCGCCGAGCCGCTCGGGGCGCTCCCGGGCCGGGAAGTCATCCTCGTGTGCCTGCTCGAGGACGACCGCGACCTCGAGCGTACGGCCGCGGCCGTGCGCGCGCGGCGGGAGTCGCTGGCGGCGCCGACCCGGTCAGCGGTGTTCACGACGCCCGACCCGCCGGGTGATGTGGTGCGTCTCGCGAACGCGAACGACGTTGGCTTCGTGCTCCTCGATGCACCGGCCGGACTCGACGGCGACCGCCTGCCGGACGAGCTGGCCGCGATCCTCGAGCGCTCCCCCGCCGCCGCCGGAGTGCTCTCGGCCCGTGCGGGCGAGAGCGCCGGAGCCGACGTCTTCGTCCCGTTCGGCGGCGGGGAGCACGACTGGGCGGCGCTCGAGCTCGGCGCCTGGCTCGCGTCGGCCAGCGGCGCTTCCCTCGACCTGGTCGGGACGAAATCAGAGTCGTCGACCGGGCGGCGCGACGCGAGCCGGCTTCTGGCGGACGCGTCGCTCGCGGTACAGCGCGTCGTCGGTGTCGAGACCCGGCCCGTGCTCGCGGAGCCGACGGAAGACGCGCTCGTCGCCGCAGTGGAGAAGGCCGGTCTGGTCGTCGTCGGCATTTCTGCGCGCTGGCGCGGCGAGGGAATCGGCGCCACGCGCCGCGCCCTCGTCCGCCGGGCCCGCCCGCCGGTGCTGCTAGTCCATCGCGGGATGCGTCCGAGCATCCTCGCGCCGCGCGAGGCTCGCACCCGCTTCACCTGGACCCTCGAGTCCTAGGTCTGCTTGCAGAGCTCGCCGAGGTCCATGAAGCCGAACTCGGCCTGCTGGACCCGGCACCCGACCTTCGGCGAGAGGTACTCGCCCCAGACGAAGCTTCCGAAGACCGCCAGTGGCGCCATCCGCTCGAGCTGTGCCTGGATGCGCCGGTATGCGGCGAGGCGATCCTGCCCACGGAGCGTCTGCGCGCGACGGATCTCGTGCCGGAACCCTCCGGCGCGCCAGGGCCCGGGTCCGAGAGGCGACCCGTAGACGCTCGTGGAAAGCGCCTGGTCGATCAGCTGCGCCGGATCCAACTCGAGCTCCTCGGGCCCGAAGGTCGTGAAGAACAGGTCGGCGCGCTGGTATTGGCCGGGGCACTGCTGCGACTCCAGGATCGACGTGGTCAATCCGATCCGCGCGAGATCTGACCGCACGATCGCGGCGAGCTTCGGCAGCCGGGGGTCGCCGCACGTGGCGATGACCGCATGCCGCCTGCGTCCTCCGGCGAGGCGACGGGCGGTTGCGACGTCGGCTCGAGCGGGTGGATACAGCCGTCCGGAACCGAAGCCCGGTACGGCCGACGGGACGATGCCGGCGAACGGCGCGTCGGCGTATGCGGCTGCCAGTGCGCTCCGATCGAGCGCGTAGTTGACGGCCTGGCGCAGGCGGACGTCGCGAAAGAACGGGCGCGACGTGTTGAACACGATCGCGTCGACCAAAGGCGCGTCGTAGGGGTAGTACTGTTGCGCGCCGGCGCGAGCTGCAGCGCTCCCGCCGCCTTTCCGCTGATCGAGCGGGCCGCCGGGCCCGAACAGCGAGGTCGTGTTGTCGAAGTCCTGCGGGAGCAGGTCGACCGCGCCGGCGTTGGCCAGCACAACCGCCTTCGGGGTCGGAATGTCGTTCGTGTAGACGATCCGCTCCGCGCGCCGGGGGCGCTTGCCCGGGTAGTAGGGATTGCGTTCCAGCACCGTGCGGTCGCCCTGGATCGACTGGATGTAGTACGGCCCTGCGCTCGGGATCGGCTTCTCAGTGAACCCCGGGAGAAAGATCGGTGTGGAGAGCGGCACCGGGCAGAACGCGAACATCGAGAGCCTGGTCAGGAAGTCGCCCGCCGGCTTGACGAGCGTGATCGCGAGCTCGTTGCCGCTCGCCCTGATTCCCGAGATGTGGGCGGCCTTTCCGTCCCGGTAGGCGGCCACGCCTTCGATGTCAGCCGCCAGCTGCGGCCCCGCGGAGTTCACGTTCTTCGGCGAGAGCGAGCGCTCGAGCGTGTGCCGGAACGTCGTCGCCGTCACGGGCTCGCCGGACGGAGGCGAGAACCGGTAGCCGGGCCGGATCCGGAAGGTGTAGGTGCGGCCGTCGGGCGAGAGGGTCGGCATCGCCGCGGCGATCTCGGGTCGCAGCTGCGTTCCTTGCGGCCCCGCCGAATCCGGGTAAAAGAGGAGGTTCGCGCAGGTCACGTACATGAGCTGGCGGACCGATCCCTTGCCGCCCATCGGGTCGGGGTCGATGGCCGTGTCGGTCGGCGTCGAGACGCGGAGCTCTTCGCCTTTGATCGCCGGCAGCGGCGTCGGCGCGGGCGCCGCCGCCGTCCAGACAAGCCCATCGTGGTAGGCCGCCGTCGTTGGACGCGCCCGCGAGCGCAGCTCCCGCCGCGCGCCCGAGACGTCGTCGAGCAGCGAGACCGCGTTCGAGGCGGTGTTCGCTACCCAGAGATGTCCGTTTCCGAACGAGGCCCATTCGGGGTCGGCGCCGGAGGGGAGGCTCGTCTGGATGCTCAGGTCGTCCTCGCTCAGCCTGAACACGACGCCGTCCGGAAGGACCGGTGCCCAGACCGACCCGCCGCCGACAGCCAGGCCGCTGAGCCAGCCGTGGAGTTTCTGCCCCTGCACGCGGCTCGTGCCGGGATCGATCTTCCAGATTCGGCCGCTACCGGGCTCGCCTGCCCAGATCGCGCCGTCCGCGAAGAGGAGATACCGAGCCGGCGTGGCGTACCGATGGATCACGCGCCCTGTGCCCGGGTCGACGCGCACGACGCCGTTGCCGCGGCTGACCCACAGAGACCCGTCCGCATAGACCACCCCGTCCGCGTTCCGGGCGTTCGGATCGCCGCGGATCTCGACGCGTCCCGCGACCCGTCCGGTGCGAGGGTCGAAACTCATTACTTCCTGACCCTGGTCCTCGACGACCCAGACGGCGTCGCCGCCCGTCGCGACGTCGCCCGGGCCCCAGGGTAAGTGGTCGATCCGAGTCACCCTGTGTGTTGGCAGAGAGACGCGAACCAGCGTCTGGCTCGCCGTCGTGAGCCAGGCCGCTGTCCTGGAGAAAGCGATCGAGCCGACGCCGTTTGCGAAGCCCGCGGCCTTCGAGCCGACGCTTCCGACGAGCTGCTGCGTCCGCGCGTCGATCAGGTTCAATGCATCGGGACGAAGCGTGATCGAGCGCCCGGGCGCGGCGTGGACCTTGCCGCCGTGAGATCCGCCGGCGATGAGCAGGCCCGCGACTGCCGCGGCCACCGCCGCGAGGACTGCCGCGCCGGCGAGAAGGAGTCGCCGCCGGTGGACCCGTCGGCGCACGAACGTCTTTCCCCGGAGTGCCGCCCTGGCGGCCGCGGCGAGCTCGCCGCAGCTCGAGTACCGCTCGTCGGGTAATTTCGCCAACGTGGTCGCGAAGACTCGGTCGAATGCCTCCGGCAATTCCGGCCTGAGGTCGGAAAGCCGCGGCGGAGGCTCGTTGAGGTGGGCGAAGACGACGGAGAGCTCGCTTTCGCGGTCGAAAGGGCGCGCACCGGCGAGGCACTCGTAGAGGACGCAGCCGAGCGAGTAGACGTCTGCGCGGCCGTCGATCGTGCCGCCCTCGATCTGTTCGGGCGGGACGTAGTCGATCGTCCCAACGAATCCTCGCTCGCCGGTCAGGCTGCTGACGGACGAGACGTGCCGCGCGAGGCCGAAGTCGCAAATCTCCGCGTGATCGCCAGCGGCGCTGGAGGTGACGAGGATGTTCCCCGGCTTCACGTCCCGGTGGACGAGGCCCTCGGCATGGGCGGCGTCGAGCGCACCGGCGACCTGTTCGACAAGCCCGATCGCGCGCTCAGGGTCGAGGCGGCCTTCGCGGCGGAGCAGCTCGCGCAGGTCAGACCCCTCGACGTAGGCCATCGCCAGGTAGAGCGTTTCGTCAGCCTCGCCCGAGGCGACCGTCGCCACCACGTTGGGATGGCTGAGGCTGGCCGCGAGCTGGGTCTCCCGCAGGAAGCGGCGGCGGAAGCGCTCGTCCCGCGCCAGTTCGGGCGCCAGAAGCTTCAGCGCGACCCGCTGCCCCGTTTCGGTTTCCTCGGCGAGGTAGACGGTCCCCATCGCCCCTTCCCCGAGAAACGACACCACGCGAAAGCCGGCGAGGACAGAGCCTGTCCGAAGCTCAGGCCGCATCTCACGATCAGCTTGACGGGCGGGGCGAGGGATCTCAAGCGCGCCTCCTCGCTAGAGGGCGGTCCCACCAGCGCGTCGTCGCCACGCGCCACGACAAGGTCTTCATCGTCTATCCGGCGGGGGCTCCGCGGAATCTGGCAGACCCTAAGCGCATCCTCGACGACATCTAGCTCTGGCCTCGGGTGACATTCCGGGACGCCGGTCCAGGCAAGTGCCACCTTGCCGGACCAGAGTTCCCCGTTCGCTGAACAGTGGCCTCGTACAATTCCTGACGTGGAGCAGCGGCCGGAACTACAGGACAACGGATCCTGGAGGATGGCCTGTCTGGGCGCTCCGGGTGGGGTACGTCGGGCTGGCCATCGCCGGGGCGGGTCTCATTGCGCTGGCGTTCGGATCTACGCCATGGGTCGTCGCCAGCGGGGTGATCATCTGGCTCGCCACCGTGCCCGTGACGTTGACCGGCTTCGTCTCGACGCGGCACGGGCTACCCGAGCCCCGACCCAGGCTGTGGTCGATGCGGCTGATGCTCATCCGCGACTCCGTCCACCACGTGTAGTCGGCCGTCTAGGACGTTGCTCGCAGGCGCCTCTGGTGACATTCCCGTACGTGGCCAAGACGACCGTCCATTCGCAGCGGTCAAGTCGGCGCGTCCCGAAGGTCGTGGCTCGGTCGAACCATCGCTAAGTAAAAACCGTGATACGTTCAGAGTGCCTTTCTGGCTCAGAATCCTCGGTCGCCAGGCGAGCGCCTGTGAGACGTGTTCGGTTGTAGGTCGGCTTCGTCAGAAGGCACCCATGCGAAGGAGGCCATTCATGGCCACGAGTCCCACG
>Ga0247691_1000238_pt1 | contig 12397 bp, 10 predicted proteins | sample CNK32_metaG_FD_182721 | JGI IMG/M metagenome (GOLD analysis project Ga0247691, IMG submission 182721) | Soil microbial communities from Purdue University Martell Research Forest, Indiana, United States - CNK32 | ecosystem: Environmental > Terrestrial > Soil > Temperate forest > Bulk soil...
AGCCGGTTTGCGATTTCTGGCTCCTTGAACAGTATGTTGAAGACAGGTCTAAGCAATTTTCCTTGCTACCAACATTAGATCGGTATCACTATCCGGAAGATCGGCGGAGAACAGTTGTCTTTTTTCAAATACGATCTCAAATTGGTTCACTTCAAGAATTCCGATTAAATCAGCTGCTTCGTAATAATGCATGAGCAATTGTTCACCGGTACTCGATGATCTGAAGCGGGAGTTTTCGTATCGGTCTTCCATGGTGCTGATGTACAGAATTCCGTTCTCAGGAAGCATTTTACGCGTTTTCTCTATGAATTCACGAACTTGTGTCATACTGAAATATGGAAAGAGAAAACCAACTATGATTGCATCAAATGGTCCTGTCAGTTGGTCAATTTGTTGAGCATCGTGAACCTTGAAGGTGGCTGTCGGGTTATTTTTTTTCGCCCATTCAATCATATTTGGTGCCAGATCGACTCCCAGGATCTCTAAATCGGGCCGTTCATTCAATAAAAACCGGGAAATATTTCCAGGACCGCAAGCGACATCGAGTACCCGGCTATTTTTGCCCAGCAATGAAAGGAGGGCATGAAAGCTTTCGGAGTATGCTTCAACAGATAAAAACCGTTCCTGGTATGAATCAGCCAGCTTATTGAATAAATCGACGGCACTTTGATTATTTGTTGTGTTCACAATTTTTTCAGGTAAATTAGACAAAATATTTTGCTTTTATGATGCGCACAATCGGATTTGTTATCACGTTATTTTTATTGATACCACTTTTCTATTCTTGCTCAAATGATAGTGAAAAAGAGAAGGAAAAGTCAGAGAAAGCATTCAAAGGGAAAAGAAAAATTTCCGAAGAATGGAATAAGTTGGCAGAGTCACCTAAAAATTATGAATTCATTTATAATGATTCGCTCAGTGCATATATCAATGCTTATAACAAAACACTGTCATTATTTGAATTACCTATTGAGGAAAAAGACATTTCAACGCAATTTGGTAATGCACATGTTTTGATTTGCGGAAAACCCGGGAATCCTCCTCTTGTTTTACTTCACGGAATGAATGCAAGCTCTACCATGTGGTATCCGAATATGAAGGCTCTGGCTAAAAATTATTGTGTTTATGCGATTGATTTTTTATTGGAGCCGGGAAAATCGACTTGTAATTTGAAGCATTTGAATAAGGAGCAAATTGCAGATTGGTATGACGAGGTATTTTCGAAATTGGGATTAAAGTCCGTTTATCTGGTTGGGTGTTCACGGGGTGGATGGCTTGCAATGGCAGTTACCTTAAATAAACCTGAAAAAATAAAGAAATTGGTGCTGCTGAGTCCGGCTCAAACATTTACCTGGATTCAACCTAGTTCGGTATTATTACGAAATATTACCTATAGTATTTCACCGGATAAAGAGAAATTGGATAACGTCCTTTCAGGATTGTCCGTGAGAAGTGTGAAAATAAATAAAACCTATTTTGATCAATATTATTTGGGTACGGAAAAGGAGAATATTTCGAGGTACATTTTTGAGATGACACCTTATTCCCGAAGATCTGTGGAGAAGTTGGAAATGCCGGTTTTGGTATTGATCGGGGATAAGGACATTATAAATAATCAACGATGCCTGGACAAGGCTAAAAAATGGCTTCCAAACGTCGATACTGGAACTGTTGCGAATGCAGGACACTTTTTAAGCTTTGATCAGCCCGATACAGTGAGTACGATTATGCGGAATTTTTTAGCGAAATAAAGATTATCGCTGCGAATAAACTAAAAATCCCCGATTCGCTTTTGCAGATCGGGGACTTCTTGTGAGACATCAAACACTACAAAGAGCCTCACTTTATTCTTGGAATTTGTTTCTTCTTCTCTCTTAAATGCAATGCTTTGTGATAAATAATCGGGAAGACGAGCAACGTGAAAATTGTTGCAGTAACCAAGCCTCCGATAATGACAATTGCTAATGGCTTCTGACTTTCGGAACCGATTCCTGTGCTGATTGCTGCGGGAAGTAATCCGATCGCTGCCATCATTGCGGTCATGACAACCGGCCTGGTCCGTACTTTAACCGCATTCACAATAGCCTGGTTCAGATCATCCATGGATTTTGCCTGTTTGTGGAATTCCGAGATCAGGATGACCCCGTTTTGCACACAGATTCCGAATAGTGCAATGAATCCGACTCCTGCAGAAATTCCGAAGTTCATTCCGGTGATATGTAAAGCCAGGATTCCTCCTATCAGTGCAAAAGGTACGTTAATCAAGACGTAAGCGGCATCCCGGGCATTGTTGAACATGATGAACAAGAGAATGAAGATCATGATCAAACTGATAGGGACCACCTGTGATAAACGGTGACTTGCGCGAACCTGGTTTTCAAATTCCCCGTTCCAACTCATCCGGTAACCATCCGGAAGTTTTACATGGGCTTTTACATTGCGCTGTGCTTCTGCAATCGTGCTTCCGAGATCACGTTCCCTTATGGAGAATTTCACACCAATGAATCGTTTGGTATTGTCGCGGTAGATGAAGGCCGGACCTGTTATCTCTTTGACAGTTGCAACTGCTTTTAAAGGAATCCGGTTGCCAGTAATTGTCGGGATCATTAACATCAGGATGTCCTCTTCGTTCTTTCTGAAATCCTTATCATAGCGGATCCGGATATCGAATTTCTTTTCTCCTTCGTATTTCTGCGTGGCTGTTTTTCCACCGATCGCCATTTCAATTACAGCTTGGGTTTCCGCTTTCGTGACACCGTAAATGGCCATTTTCTCTTCATCCAGTACGACGCTCATTTCCGGTTGTCCGATATTCCTTAGAATTCCAACATCTTTAATTCCGGGTACATCCTTGATCTGGTTCAATACCTGGTTGGCATATTCATCCAGTTTGTCGAGATTGTCACCGTAAATTTTGATGGCATTGGAGGCGTTCATTCCTGCTACGGCTTCCGCTACATTGTCGATAATCGGCTGGGAATAATTGTAGTTGATCCCCTGATATTTCTTTAACTTCTTATCCATTTGTTCCACCAATTCATCCAAGGTGATTTTGCGCTTCCATTCTTCTTTCGGTTTCAGATTTACTTGCATTTGCACATAATAGAAACCACTTGGATCTGTTCCATCGTTACTTCTTCCTGTTTGGGAAAGTACTCCGTTCACTTCCGGGAATTGGGTCAGTTCGCCCCGCAAAGTATGGACCATTTCAACTGTTTTGGGCAAGGAGTAGCTCATGGGCATTTTAGCTTCCACCCAAAGTGCGCCTTCATTCAGTTGGGGAAGGAATTCGGTGCCCAGCCAGCGTGTGGAAAAGATGGTTAACCCGAACACAACGAACGAAATGATCAAGGCCAATTTCTTTCTCGAAAATGTCCAGTTGAATCCTTTTGCAACCGTATTGCTGACGAAGCGTGTGAAGAAGTTGTGTTTTTCAACTACATTTTTGCGCAACAAGATGGAACTCAATAAAGGGACGAGGGTTAGGGTGAAAATAAGTGCGCCCAATAATGCAAAACCGAGTGTCCAGGCTAAAGGAGAGAACATTTTACCTTCCACTTTTTCAAAAGAGAAAATAGGAAGCAGGGCAGAGATGATAATCAATTTTGAGAAGAAGATTGCTTTTCCCATTTGAATTCCGGTGGAACGGATCAAGCCCAATTTGGCGAGTTTATTGAATCGTTCCATTCCCACTTGTTTTGCTTTGTGATCGAGAGCAACAAAGATGCCCTCGACCATGACGACGGCCCCGTCTATGATGATTCCAAAGTCAATAGCCCCAAGTGACAATAAATTGGCGCTCATTCCTTTCAGATAAAGCATAAAAAAGGCAAAGAGCAGCGCAAGCGGAATCACAATAGCTACAATAACAGTTGTTCGCCAATCTGCCATGAAAATGAATACGATCACCGTTACCAGGACAATTCCTTCCACCAGGTTGTGCATCACCGTGTCGGTGCAATATTTCATGAGGTTGTCCCGATCGTAGAAGGTTTCCATTTTTACATCGGAAGGAAGGGTGGTGGAATTGAGTTCGTCAATTTTTTCCTTTACACGGGATAAGACTTCGCTTGGATTTTCTCCTTTTCGCATAACGACAATTCCTTCCACGACATCGTCTTTTGTATCCAATCCAACTTGTCCGACCCGCGGAGCGCTGGATTCCTGAATAGTCGCCACATTTTTCACGAGTAGGGGATTCCCATTAAAAATATCGACGATCGTATTTTCAATATCCGTTTTCCCATCCAATAAACCGATTCCCCGAACGACATAAGCTTGTCCGTTTTTCTCAATGACATCCCCACCGACGTTCAGGTTGGATTTACTGACCGCGTTGTATAATTCGAGTGGTGTGAGGTTGTATTGCTGCAATTTTACCGGGTCAACGGAAATCTCATAGATTTTTTCCTGCCCCCCGAATGCTACGACATCTGCCACACCGGAAACACTTCTCAACTCCCGGTCAATCGTCCAGTTTTGAATGGTGAGCAATTCCCGGGAATCGCGGTCCTTACTTTTCAGGACATACCGGAAAATCTCTCCGGTCGGACCGTATGGTGGTTGCACATCGGCATCGACACCATCCGGAAGTTGGATGTTTTTGAGTTGGTTGTTGACCTGTTGCCGAGCAAAGAAATCGTCCACATCATCTTCAAAAATGACTTTGATAACGGACAATCCGAACATGGTGATACTGCGCACATTTGTTTTTCGCTGTACACTGTTCATCGAGATTTCAATCGGAGTAGTGACAAAGCGTTCCACTTCCTCGGCACTTCTTCCGTTCCATTCGGTTACGATAATGATTTGCGTATTGGTGACATCCGGAAATGCCTCGATCGGAATGCGGATGTAGCTGATGACTCCGGCAATGACAATTAATCCGACCCAGAAAAACGTGAAGAATCTGTTCTTCAGGGAGAATGAAAGAATACCTTTTATGAAATTGTTCATGTTCCCTGTTTTAATCGTTTAATGCGTCGTAAATCAGCAAACCATTTTGCGAAATGATCTTTTCTCCGGGTTTCAATCCGTGATTGATGTATGAGATGTCTCCCAATTGCCTGTAAACTTCCACTTCACGCGTTTCGATATCGTGTCGGTTCTTAAAAACCATGACCCAGTATTTATTCTTGTCAAAAATGATGGAAGAAGAAGGAATAGTGATCATTTGCTGGTTTTCAGAATAATGGACATCCACCGTACAGTTCATCTCGGGCTTTAATTGGAAGTCTTCATTCGGAAGGGAAATCCGGATTTTCATTGATTTCGTCTGTTCGTCAATTACATTGTAGATCTTCTGGATCTTTGCATTGTAAGGATGATCGGGGAAAGCCAGGGTTTGGACAGTCACATCGTATCCTTCTTTGATCTTACTGATGTCAATCTCGTTCACATTGGCAACAGCCCAAATTTCTTTGGTCTCCGCAATGGTGAACAGTGCTTCGGAATCCGTGGAACGCAGCTGTTCATTCTGGAACAGGGTTTTGGTAATGACGAAACCACTCATAGGTGCCACGATGTTGTAAATCGATCCGGATTTCAAGTTGTAGATCTTATAAATCTCATTGATCCGTCTCAGTTCCGCTTTTGCCATCTCCAATTCTTTTGAAGCCATGGCAACATCCTTTTCCGAATTCAATTTCCCCGAAAACAGGTCTTTGGCAACTTGCAGATTTTTTTCAGCTGTAGAAACATCATTGACCGCATCCAACCGCTCCTTTTGGAAACCTGCAATTTCCACACTTTGGATACTTGCCAGGATCTGGCCTTGTTTCACATAATCACCGAGTCCAACGTTGATAGAAGTTACCACACCACTCAAAATGGGATAGATCTGGGCCATCTTGTTATTGTCAGCCTCAATTTTTCCAAAGAGACGGATGCTGTTCTTTACGTCCTGGTCGCCGGTTGTGTAGAACTCGCACTTTTTCAACATGGTATCACTCATGGTGAAGGTTTCTATCGTATTTTCAGGCTCTTTACTGCCACATGAATTCAGGATTAAAAAACCAAGAGCAAGGTTGGCTCCAATGATATATCGGGTTACTTTCATTTTAATAAATATCTTTTCCGGTTAGTAGATTGATTTGTTCAGCTGAGATGACCAATTGCGTTTTGATGCGGAGCAATTCTCCCAATACATCATTGTACGATTCAAAAAAATCAATGAATTCAATGATTGAGACATTCCTTTTTTGGAAATTCACGGTCATTCCTTCCACCGTTTTTTCAAAATCTTCGTTGTATAGCTCCAATGATTTTTTGTACTCGGCAACGGTCTGAACGTAGTAAGCGTAATTGTTATTGATCCTACTGATGATCTCGTTTTCTTTAGCCAACAGGTTATATTCGGCTTCCTGCAAACGGTATTGGGAAGTCCTGATATTCCCCTGGTTACGGTTCCAAAAAGGCAGCGGAATAGCAATCCCGGCGTTGACTTGGTTGGTAAATGCCCCTCCGCGTTGATCGTAAGAGGCGAATAAATTGATATCAGGGACAGCAGCTCGCTTTTGGTATTTCAGATATTGTTCTGCAAGGACCTTGTTCTGCCTGATAACAAGCAATTCCGGGAGATTTTCCATAGCAGCACTTTGAATATTGCCCACGGAAGAAGGGATGAGGTAATGACTCAGATCGTTTTCCGTAGAATCGGGTAAAACGATGGAATTTGTCTGCAAAAGAATTTGCAAATCCGTTTGTGTCTGAATGTAGGACTGGAACAATTCTGCGCGGTCGTTGTTCAGTTGAATGTAGGCACCTTTTAGACGAACCACCTCCTTCAAAGCGATATTTCCTTTGTTGGCCTGAATCTCGTAAGATTTAAGAAGTGTATCCAGTAAACTCAATTGTTTGGCATACTTTTTCAAGAGAAAATCCTGTTGACCGATAGTGTATAAATCACTGTGCAAACGGAATTTGAGTTCACGCACCAATTGCTGGAATTCCAGTTCCGCTATTCCGACATTTGTTTTTGCCAATTCAATTTCGGCATGCCGTTTTCCTCCGAGCAGGATGAGCTGTTCCAGTTGGAATGACTTTTGACCTGTTTTTCCTATGTGAAAGGCCTGGTTATTTGTCGGATCGTATGCATTGATGTCTGCAGTGAAAATCGGGTTGGGATAGATCTTTGCCTGGATTATCTGGGCTCTTTGAGCTTCAACGTCCATGGATGCTGCCAGGAGGTAATAATTTTTAGCCAGGAAAATGCTGTCTGCCCTTCTGATATTGAGTCGCAAAGTATCTTGCGCCTGTAATCCAAGAGAGGTCAGAAGAATCAGGAATAGTGATGCTACTAATTGTTGCATGTACTTGGTTTTATAAAGTACAAATTAACTTTTCAGGAGCTTAAAAACAACTTAAAACGGGTAAAATTTAGCTTAAGGCAGGATTATCCGGAAGCGATTGATGTTTTTGGAGGTTGCTTCATAAGTGATTGAACCACCGTGCATTGTGATAATCCTGTTTACAAAGACCAAACCCAGTCCAAATCCTTTTTTTCCTTTACTGTTGCCTCCACGGAAAAAATGTTTGAAGAGGTAATTGACTTCTTGTTTGGTGAGGATTTCCCCCTTGTTCTCGAAACAGATCTCCAGCTGTCCCTGACTCTCGATGCGAATGGAAGCGTGGTTATCGGAGCTGTAGTTGATTGCATTTTCCATTAAGTTGGAAAGAACGGCCTTCATGAGCCTTGAATTCCCGGTTATTTCCAATTGGCCTTCATCAATGGGTTCCAGGTAATCCACTGAGAAAACAAAATCGGGGTAGACATTTTTCAGGTTGTCTGAAACATCGAAAATGAGTTCGTCTATTCTGAATCGCTCGTTGAAATGCTCATTGGTGGTTTCGATCTTTGCAATTTCAAGTAGGGAATTGATGATTTCACTTAAACTGCGCGTGTCTTCCTTCTGATTTTTAATCTGGGCTTTCAATGCTTCCGGATTTGTTTCTTTTTCCATTCGCTCAAAGTTGGAGACAAGAATTGCAATTGGAGTTTTCAGCTCATGAGAAATATGGTGAATGGCATGTTTTTGAAAGGCGAAAGCTTCATTCATTCGCGTCATCAGTTCATTGAAAACATTCGCCAGGACCGCAATTTCATCTCGGGTATCCTTGAATGCAATGGGTTGGAAATTGGAACTGAAATCGTAACTGCTGATTTGGGTCGTAATGTTTTCCAGCGGATTGGTGATCTTTCGCGAAATATAGAAAGAAACCAAAACGATTACAATGGTGATACTAATGAATGTGAGGATCAAAATGTATTTCAGATACCGCAATTTGGAATAACCGAAATCGTCATAGGCCTTGCTTATTCCATAGTAGATCTTTCCTTTCCGATGAATGTAGGTCCCGACGACGTCATATAGATCATCCTTTGTTTCGATCCATTTGTTCTTTGGATTCAGTTGAACCAGGATGTCTTTGGAAACGGGAACAGGAATATCCACGATGTTGGAATAGATCAATTCCTTATTCTCATTGAAGAGAAGCAGCTTCTCGTTATATAATTCGTTGATGGTGATCTGATCCAGAGTTTCGATGATATCAGCGTCAGATTCCCTGATGTCCGAAAGGAATTCGAGGGTGGTGGCAATTTTTTCCTTTTGCCTCATCTGAAAACTTTCTTCCCGGTTTTCTGAAGATAGTATGTAGATAACCAGGAAGGCAATAGCAGTAATCGCCGGAATGATCAGGGAAAAATAGAATAATATTTTATTCCTGATTTTCATTCCGCATCAAAATAATAGCCGTAGCCAATTTTTGTCTTGATACTTTGCTTCCCGAATGGTTTGTCGATCTTACCTCTTAAGAAATTGATGTAAACTTCGATGGTATTGGTATTTGCGTCTACAATATTTCCCCATATCTCTTTGACCAGGTCTTGTTTGGAAACCAATTCTCCCTTGGAAGAAACCAATTTAACAAGGATCTGGAATTCTCTTGGTGTCAATGAAATTTCCTGACCTTTCCGGGTAACTTTCTTGGTATTCTGATTAATGACTACGTCATCTGCGAGTAGCACTGCATTTTCAGACGCATCTTTCGAACTGCCCGTTTCACTCCGTTTTATTAAGGATTGGATGCGCAACAACAATTCGCGCATGTAGAACGGTTTTGTGAGATAATCATCCGCACCGCAATCGTATCCCTGGACCTTATCTTCCAATTCATCAAAAGCTGTCAGCATAATGACCGGTGTTTGCGTGTTATATGACCGGAAGTTTTTACAGATCTCATAACCGTTTTTCCCCGGTAAATTGACATCCAAAATGATGCAGTCGAACTTTTTTTTCTTCAGGAGTTTTTCAGCAATAGTCCCATCATAAACAAACTCCACCTGAAGTTGCTCTTCCATCAGTGCATCGCTGATATTGCGGCTCAAAATGGCATCGTCTTCGACTAGTAAAATGGTCTTCACGGGAATTTTATTAATGAAAGAGTAATTTTTGTTCTGAAAAATAAGGATTTAAAGTGAATTGAAAATTTAGAATGGATAATTGAGAAGGGAATAATACTCAGTCACCTTCTAGACTTTTCAATTCTCCATTTTTACATTTTCAATTAAACTGGTTGCAATCTTCGCCGAAAGTAGGCATAAAGGAATTCCTCCTCCGGGATGAACGCTTCCCCCCGCGAAATAAAGCCCTTTTACCTTCGAGAAGTTGGGATGACGGAAAAATGCTGCCATTCGTTCGTTTGAGCTCGCTCCATAAAGTGCTCCGGCAAAACTGTTCGTACGTTCCGAGATACGGACGGGATCTAGGTAATCTTCCACTTCTATCAACGGTTCGATATCGGTTTTTAAAACCCGGTTGATCTTCGCTATGCAAGCTTCTCGAACAGCCAGGTGCAACTTTTCCCAGTCCTGACCTTGGTCGCTTGGAACATTCACCATCACAAACCAATTTTCTTTGCCTTGGGGAGCATCATCGGAAACGATTTTGGAAGAAATATGGATGTAAATCGTTGGATCATTACTGACGGTGCTTTTTTCGAAGATGGATTTGAACTCTTCTTCATAATCGGTGCTGAACAGGATATTGTGAACGTCCAATTCGGGAAATGACCGGTTGATTCCCCAATAAAAGATGAGTGCAGAACTACTCGGTTCCTGTTTCATGGTTTGTTTGGGAGCCATTTGTGTTGGAACCAATTGATTATAGGTCTGCTTCACATCGCAATTGCTGATAATCAATCCGGCTGAATGGATTCCTTTTTCGGTTTCGATTCCGCTTACTTGCCCGTTGGCCAATTGGATATTTTTCACCCGTTCATTGAAATGAAATTGTACACCCAATTCCTCTGCCAATTTCATACAGGCTTTTAGTATTTGATGCATTCCTTCTGTCGGAAAAAAAGAACCTATCCCAAATTCGAGGTGAGGAATACTGTTTAAAACTCCGGGAGCTTTGTAAGGATTTGAACCATTGTAAGTTGCAAATCGATCGAAAAGCTGCACTAGTTTGGGATGATTCAATCGCTTCTTATTGACTTCATGCATGCTTTCGAACAAGTTCAATTTCCGAATGGAAGTGACTGTTTTTAAGATATCCGATGAAATATAGGAACTGAATTTATGCAGAGATTTTTCCAAAAATGAATGCCGGGTGCGCTCGAACAGATAAGTGCTGTGTTCCAGGTATTCTTTCAGCGGTGTGGAATTAACCTGTAGTTTATTTTCGACCTCTTCCAGTAACAGCTGCTGGTCAGCATAAGCATGAAGGATCGTTCCATCTTCATAGAAATAATTGCAAAGCAAATCCAGTTGCTGGTAGTTGAAATAATCCCGTGGATTTTTACCCACAATTTCAAATAATTCATCTACCAGGTAAGGAAGCGTAAAGAGCGAAGGTCCTGCATCAAAACGGTAGTTTCCAAGTTGAATGCTTGTCAATTTTCCTCCCGGGTAGTCATTTGTTTCAAAAACCGAGACGGAGTATCCCTTTTGTGTTAAACGAATCGCACTGGCAATTCCGGCAATCCCAGATCCAATAACAATTGCTTGCTTTGTCATGATCTAAAAGTAAAGTTTTTTATTGCAGGACTTCAAAACAACTTTTGGAATTGGAAGTTTTATTCATCATATTTAGATTTTGAAAATTATGGGAAGAGCAATTGGTATCGGAGGTGTTTTCTTCAAGTTTAAGGATGAAAAAGCCATGATAAATTGGTATAAGGAAGCATTGGGACTGAATCCGAACGACTACGGCGTACTCTTTAAATTTAATGGGAATTCGAATCCGAGAGGATATTTACAATTGGGAGTTTTCCCGCAAACCACTGATTATTTCGGTACTGAAAGTCAACAAGCCATGATCAATTTCAGGGTGGAGGGGATGGAAAGTCTATTGGTCCACCTCCAAACAATGGGAACGGTTATCTGTGATGACGTGGAGACTTATGAATACGGAAAGTTTGTCCATATCCTGGATCCGGAAGGAAACCGTATCGAATTATGGGAACCCACAGATTCGAGTTTCGATAAGGAGAACAGTCACGAAATGCGTTGAGTAAAAATCTTTCATTCTGCGTCTCTGCGTTTATTTCGCTCACCAAGTTATTTCAGCCTCATTCCAATCCCAATTCCCAGGTTCCATCTTCCGTTTGCAGTTGCCGTCTTTGCGTTGTAATAGATCGGAACCTGGACAGCGATCTTTTTATAGCTATAGGTTAGCCCGAATCCCAAATTTGGTGTAATGGGAGAATTCTTAAATAGTCCGTTATCTTCTTTGTATCGAAGAGAGGGAAGCATTCCAAGAAGGATTTTTGAACTTTTGATCGTGAGGCTGATACTTGGTCCTGTAAAATTCACAAAAGCACCATTGTCGACATATCCAGCTACTATTACACCATCAAAAGGATTGAATTTGATAGATGGTTTTGTCGGTTCTGGTTTGGTTTCCTGGGCATGAGCAATTGATGCAAATAGTGAGAAAATGGAGCAGATTAAATAGAATGGGATAGAGAATGTAAGTGTTCGTTTCATCTTTTTGCTGCAAAGGGAATGCTTTTTAAAACGATTTGAAAGGCTGGATTTGAGGAATGTACTGAAGAATCTAAAATATGTAATGAATAGGGTGATTAGGGAATAATTTATGATGTAGGGGTGAAAAATTTTTCACCCCTACATGAAGATCATGCATTATTTGAAAATTTCAAAAATTTGAAACCCTTTATTTTAAAGGGTTCTGAATAAAAACAAACCTTAATACCTAACTTTCTTATGTAAAAATTTGGATACATAATATTCTTATGTATATTTGTCCTATGTATTCATCAGAACTTTTAAAAGGTACACTCAAAACAATCGTTCTCAATCTGCTTAAGGACAATGGCAGAATGTACGGTTATGAAATTACCCAACGCGTCAAAGATCTCACAGGTGAGAAAA
>Ga0247691_1000239_pt1 | contig 12384 bp, 20 predicted proteins | sample CNK32_metaG_FD_182721 | JGI IMG/M metagenome (GOLD analysis project Ga0247691, IMG submission 182721) | Soil microbial communities from Purdue University Martell Research Forest, Indiana, United States - CNK32 | ecosystem: Environmental > Terrestrial > Soil > Temperate forest > Bulk soil...
CCGAACGACTACAGCGTGCGATCATCCGCGGCAACTCTGCGTACGGAAGCAGGATCGTCGACATTGATCAACCGTGGGAAACGGAACGCTGCGAGAAGTGCAGTTGCTTTCACCACGCGTTCATTCGCCGCGATGATGGGCGGTGTCGTGAATGTGGGGAGACGGAAGACGACCTGTCACACAAGCCTGCGTGCAGGTAATGGGACTGACTAGAGAACCACTCGTCCCTTGTCCGACTCGATCGCCACGCCCGCGGGCATCTTGCTACGGAGTGCATCCCACAGCGCACGCTTCTGACTCACAGGCACGGTGTTGATCTTACGGTCGCGTTCCCACCGGCGACCCGGGACGTTCCGGAGTACGGCCAGCAAGGCCCCGAACGCGTTATCGGATAGGCCCTCTGGATCAATCGTAAGCCGGTCACCTTCGTAGGCCACACGGATCGTACCCATGTCGGGCACCAATCGTTCGGCAATCCGGTCAGCCACGCGAACATAGCCGAGTGTGCGCAGGGCGGATACCTTGGCCGGTACGTCGTTCGCTGCGGGCTTGGCTGCAATCTCCCAGATCAGCCGGTTGGCGATGACGCGATCCTCTGAGGGGCCAGCTTGGGCGCCGTACTTGTCCGCGCACACCGGGCCGATGCCACGCTCGACGGATTCAGCATCAACCAGCGGGCGCCCACACAACGCGCAGTGTGTGGCAACGAGGGCGGTGGCTGGAGCGGCTTCGTAGGTGCTCACGATGCCCTCGCGACCGGGCGGACGGTGGAGGTCACATCATCGGGACGCGCCGCATACCGCTCGCTCGGGGTGATTGCGACGGCCAGCAGGGCTACGTATTCGCTCTCACGCATGGCAGCTTCCAGGGAGGGCCAGGGCGTGCGCGGTGGGGTGGGAAGCACGCCTTCCTGGATCGCGAGGCCATCCGTGATCTCTTCCCAGTGGGCAGCGGTGCGATCTGCCATCTCTTCGAAGGCCTGAACGAGATCATCGGAGAGGATTTCCCACTGCTCGGTGCCGGTTGCTGCGATGTTCATGTCCTATTAATACGTCACAGTGACGTATTAATGAAGACGGTGGATTCGTTTTAGTAGTCAACTGTCACACACTTGCGTTTGCGTCATGGTGACGTATTATTCCGATATGGCTCCAAGGAAGAAACGCAAGCCGGCCCCACCAGTAGGCGTGCCTGTGACCGATGGCGCACGTGCCATGTATGCGTTGCGGGTACTCGATCCGGATGGCTACCGGGCCAAGATCAGGGCCGCATTAGCCGAAGCCCGCAACGTGCAAGGCGCCGCCGATCAACTCGGGGTGCCCCGCCGATCGCTAGAACGCTGGCTAGAGGCCGATCCGGCCCTGCGTGATGGCATTACTCTGCCTCCAAGAGGAAAGCCGAAAAAGGCCACGAAACAGCGTGTGGTCAAGACGTCTACCAAAGCAAAGCTTGCGTCTTGATAATTGCGTCACTGTGACGTATATATTGATTGTCAGGGCGCGGTGCTCGACACAACGGAGGCAGGACGATGAACAAGAAACTCGCAGCAGCCACCAAGAAGCACATCGAAGCCCAGAAGAAGCTCCGTGACGAAGCCAGCCTGAAGTTGTCGCTCGAAGCAGCCGAAGCCTCACGCCGCGCACGCGAGATCGAAGCCGAGATGAAGGCGCGTTGGGCAGCGGAAGATGCAGCCAAAGAAGCGGCCAAGGGCCAGAACTCGTAACGGTAGGATGAACGATAGGGAGGCGGGACGATGAGCAGCAACAAGACGAGCCGGGTAAGCACAGACAACGTCATCGGCGCGCATATCGGATGCGGTGGCAAAGTGCGATACGAGACCACGGCGTGTGCAGGCTGGCGATACTGCGAGAAGTGCAATGCCAGCTCGCTGCACGGCAAGATGGTGGAGATCGTGCGCTAGTCGGTGACCAGTGGGCTGGTCCGCTACGGCGCGGCTCAGCACAGTGCTCACCGGCACGAGAGGAAGGGTGAGGGAATGGCTCCAGAGAAGTTTACGTTTACCTTGGCAGATGGCCGAATCGTCCAGGTGGAGATCAGCAAGGATGATCGCGGCACCTATCGCTGGGCCCTAAAGGACGATTTCACGACGACCACGAGCGCCGGCTATCCATCCGTGACCGATGCACTCCGCTGCGCGGAACAATCGGCTGCGGAGCGGTACAAGGAGCGCGTCGTACACGTGATGAGCAATGTCGCATGGGGACAGACTAGTGACGGACTATACAGAGCGACTATCTACGGTCATTCGGTGACAGTGATGGTCCGCGACGCAGGGTGCGATATCGTTGTTTCGCCTCAGGGCAAAGGTTCCTTTACTGGTCACTGTCGTGGGTACGAGTGGAAGAAGGTCGCCGAGAACATGGCGCGGGCATTGGGCGAGCCGTGACCATGGACCGATCCGCCTGGCCCCCAGGGCCGTGGGACAACGAGCCTGATAGCGTGTCGTGGGTGAGCGCGGTGGGGCTGCCGTGCGAGATGCGACGCAACGGTCGCGGCGCTTGGTGCGGTTACGTTGGCGCCGATCCGAAGCACCCCACGTGGAGCCATGTTGACTGGGATCTCGATGCGCATCGTGGTGTATCGTGGAAAGGCTCGTCGGTCGAATTCGCGAAGATGTACGAAGGAGAAGGCCCGTTCCCCATGGGATTGCAATGGGCAGGATTTCACTGCATCGAATCTGGCGACAGATGGCCACGACCATGGAAAGACAGCCCGTTCGTTGCTTCTGATTCGTACCGAGACGTTGCCTATGTTCGCGGCCAGTGCGAAATCCTCGCCGCGCAGATGGACGCAGCAGAGTTACTCACCGAAGCTGGCTTCGGCGGGGCACGGCACCTGCGAGGCGCTCACTGGAGCGCGCCGGAGTGGGCGATCGAGGTTGCGCGACGATTCCACGTGCCACGCGAGGAACGGGCCACGATGCTGCGACGGCTTGCAAGTGATCCTGTGGCGGCGCAGTTGGCAGGTGCCCTCGGGGTGCGCGCATAACACCCCGGCCCGCGGTTCTGTGCCACGGACCGGCGTGCCTTAGGTAAGCGACCTGCTATCCCCGGGATAATCCAGAGCAGCGGATCCCTTGGCTCCAGTGTGCCACAAATACAACACCGCCCTGGCCAGGACGAGCGACCGGGGCGGCGAGGGGGTATTGCGAAAGGCCTACGCCTCAAGCCTGCCACGTCGGTGGGGCGAGGCAATGACGTCGGTCGCCAAATAACAAAAAGCCCGGGCACCATGCCCAGGCTTCGCAGTACCCCAAACGAAGAACGCCCGCAGTGTTGCAGCACGTGTAGGCGACGTCCACAAAAACAAAAAGCCCCAGACATTGCTGTCAGGGGCTTGCGCGGTAGTTCCTCTTGCGAGAAACGCTTCTGATGGGGACTTTGCCAGCGTGGCGGCGGGATGTCTAGCGCAAAAGGAAAACGGCCTGGCGGGTGACCAGGCCGTTTACAAGGGCTCAACACGTCACGGACAACGTCGTGCCGAACGGGCAAACTATGGCACGTCGGCCGGTGGGGCGTCTACCCAGAGGCCGTTGCGGTAGCCAAGCTTCTGTAACCTCGCGGTCGTTTGAGTCAGTGGAATCCCGTCGGATGCCACGCCGATCAGCATCTGGCGGGCCTTCCAGACACGCAGGTCTTCGGGATCATCACCGTGATACACGAGCCGCTCGAATTGATGCTCGCGTACCAAGGCCTCGAACACGTAGTCACCCGGATCGCCGGGTCCGCGTTCGGGCACGAGCACGCTGCTGCCCTTCGGGTAGTGCCAGACGTGGCGATGCGCCATCACGCCGACGCAGTCCTCGCCTGCACGCTCTGGATCGAGTCGTGACAGATGCCCGACGTAAGGGCCGTCGCGCCGAGGATCCCAGGGTAGCTGCTTTTGCACACCTAGCGCCTCGCACAAGAACACGATCAGCCGACAGGTCGCGTCGATGCACGCTTGATACTGGGTGCCGTCCTCGTCCTGCTCCATCTCGATGCTCATCGAGAGCGGATTCGGATGAGTCGCGTGCCAGCTATAGTGCGTGACAACGTCGTTCTGACACGCCACCACGCCATCCTTGCCGACGGTGTAGTCCCATGACGCTCCTTTCCGATTGGACTGGGACCGAGTCCACGCGAACAACCTTGAGGCGCCTTTGCCCGAACGGAGCACGCCAGAGTAGCCCCACACCGTATGAGGAAAGATCATTCGGACGCGGCGATCGCGCCGGGTCACGTTCGTGATCCGTGGAACGCGCCGAGGATCGTCGAGCCACGAGATCGTGACCACGCCCGGAACATCGTAAGGCTTGCCGTCGAGGATGATCACGTGTGTTTCGCCTCGCTTGAACAAGGCACCGAGGGCAGTGGCCATATTAAACGATTGGGCCGTTTCGTTGAATAAGGCGCGTCGAACAGGTCCCACAGACCGCTTCTAGCGGACTACTCTGTGGGCTAGGATGCCTTTCGAATGCATCTACGCAGCCTTGTGCGCCCCGTTTGCTGGTTTCTTGGGCACCATTGGGAATGGGGTGGCCTAACCGAGGATGAGCGCCAGCACACCATCTCCTGGAAGCTTTGCAGCCGGTGTGGAGCGCTAGATATGTGGGAACTGCCACGTTTTGAGAATTACGGGGCTGGCTATGACTTGCGCGAAATCTTCGGGCAAGACGGGTTGCCGAGCCCCTAAGGCTCACCACCCGTCCGCTTCGCATCGGCTGCGGAAGTACTGACGGATCTCGTTCTTGAGCTGTGCCGAGCGATCGGTGAGCTGGAAAACCCCTTGCCAGTCCACCTTGAGGTCTAAGTCTGGACGGAATTGGTTACGCACCAAGATCTCGTCACGCGTTCCGTAGCCACGCTTGCTCTTGGCACCATGGAAGTAGTGCAGCGCGAGGCCTTTGAGCAGTCCCACGTCCCCACGGATGTATCGCTCCGCGCGATCCTGGTAGATCAACACGGACTCTCGGTACCGCGGGTGAAAGTCTTTGCGTAGGACCTTGTCCAGCCTGCCCACTAGGGCGTTGGCCAGGTAGTAGTCCCCTGAGCCCAGAATGCCCGTGTCGGGAATGCCGCCGAGGGCGTCCCATGCTTCTCGTGTACAGGCCCATGCAAGACCCGGCGTGCCATGTGGCCCCGGGCCATAAGGATAGCAGCCCTGGGGCGAGGGCCCGCCGTTCATGTGGCAATTCATGAAACTTCGGTGCAGCGGACCGTTGACCTCGCAGTCTGGATCGAGGTCTTGAAACTGCGAGTAGATCTGCAGAATCGGGTAGTCCTGAAGCTGATGAATGACCTCGTCCGCCCAATCATCGCGGACCAGCACCATGTCCGCGTCGCACCAGGTCAAATACCTCCAGCCCAAAGGAAGCCGGGAGACCCCTATGCGAATGAGGTTCTCTTTCAGCCAGAGCACATGTTGCGTTCGGACCTGGACGTCGTACGGATCGTCCGCTTGGGTGACCACAAAGTCGCGATCCCCAAAGGCGCACTCGACCGTAATCAGGATCGCGCCAGCTTCGTGCACACGCTTGCGGAAGTCCTGATACAGAGACCAGAGCTTGCGCGACCGCATGGCGTTGAAGATCGGTGTGACGACAAAGAGCTTGTCATTCACTCGATCCGGACGGCTAAAGAAAGTCTTGAGATCGGGCGAAGGCGTGATGTCAACGGGATGCATTCACCCTCGCGTGCGGCAGGCGCATTGGTTCCCTTTTTTCGACCAGGAGAGATGTGGAAGATCGCCGGGTTACGGCTTATCCAGCCGGGATCGCGGCTTTAACGATTTCTAGATCCGCAACGATGCGCTTGAGCGCGTCGGTCTCGGCTACAGTGAGCGTGACGCCGGTACTGGGCTGTGGCGGGGGAGGTGGAATCGTGGGCGCGGGATCTTTGGAAGCGTCGTGCAAAAAGCCGAGCATCGCCACATTCCACGCGATCGTCTCCCATGTACTGAACTCGTTGGAATTGAGCAGCGACCAGCCGTCGCCATAGCGACGTTGAATTGGCAGCGCGTCCCACGCGGGGGATAGCTTTTTGGACACGGCCGTCTGGTAGGTCTGACCACTGGGTCCCGCGGTCGGACCGAACACGAGAATGCCAGGGACGTTGCCAATGGGCTTGCCGTCGTGATCGTGGGTCACGCCGTCGGAGAGGCCGTATTTGGTGAAGTACGAGTCACAGTGCCCTGGGCTGTTGGGCGGATCCGCTCCAAGGCCGGTATAGAACGACCTGCCGAGCGGGTTGAGCCCGAGGGCATAGTCTGCAAGCTGCGAGACGGTATTGATGTACTGCTGTCGCTTGGTCGCATCCGGCTCGAACAGCGTGGCGTACATATACGCTTCCGCGTATCGCCCCTGGGCCGTCATAGCGCCCCACCCGTAGAACCGATTGACGCCCTGGCTATAGGGGCTGCCCGCGATGTCGATACCCATGTACCCGCCGCTTGATGCGCCCGCCAGAATCTTGGCCTTCAGTGCCGTGGCCAGCGTCACATCCGTTGCGCGATCCGTTGGCAGCAGGTAACTGATGAAGTGGGCCGTCAGGCAGTTCGCCGCAACGTTGCCGCTGAGGTATTGCTCGGGCCAAGATCCGACGACCACGACAGCTTGTGCCGATGCTTTGAACAGATCGTGAAACGCCTGTTCTCCCGTCGTGAGGTAGAGCTGCAACGCAGGGTACATAAACCGCGTTGCGGCCTGATTGACATTCGTGGTTCGCTGCAGATAGGCCCATGCCATCCGTGCACGATTCAGTAGCGCATCGGCGTGCGCCGAGTCGTACGGGCGGATCAGTCGACTCGCCTGTGCGAACATCCCGCATGCAAACGCGGTCGTTTCTTCGAGCACGTCCCATGTGGAATAGACACCCGGATCGCTCGCCGCGCTGTGAACGCCATAGGTAGGCTCTGCGTCTCGTTGCGTGCCCGCTCGCACACCGCCTTGCTTCGGATCACCCGCCGTGGTGATCTGCAGGTTCTCCCAAAGCAGAAGGCCCCAGAGAGCTTCGTCTAGAAAGTCCGGGGTGCCGTTTCCGGACTCCGGAATGTTGTACTGTCGATCAATGAAGTGCGAAGGGAACGCCTCGAAGGTGTTCAGCATGAGCAGCGGAATGAGCGTGTGCGTGGGCCGACGCTGGAAATCTCCTGCGTCGTGAAATCCGCCCTTGATTGGGGCCATGGTGGCGCCCGATGGGACCTTAATAAACCCATTGCCGGGATACTGCGCGCGAGTGTCCGCGATCTGCGCGTGACAGATTCCGCGGGTGAATTCCGTATACGGCCTCTCCAGGGCAATGCCACAGCGCTGGTGGTACAGCCCTCGCGTTGCCACGTAGGCAGCCTTGCGGGTGTACTCCTGGCCAATTCCGAACGAGCGCGAGCGTCCGCACCCAGGCACCGAGACGAAATAGGGGCCTCCGGCAGGGACCGCGTCCAGAGGCATCCGGTAGACCCATTCGCCCGACGTCGGGGCGGTCGCACTCACTGCGGTGTCATCGAACTCCCGGGCAACGGTGCCCGAGAAGACCACGTTGCCGGTCTTTTCGTCGATGACCTGATAGCCTGGGAACGGGTTCAGACGAAGTGAGCCGCCGTTTCCAAGGTATGCGCCGAACACGGCCCAGCGAGATGTTGCTCGGTCCGAGTATCCAGCCTGATTGACCTTGATCGATTCGCAAAACGTGGTCCGGCTGCCAAACACGATGCTCTGACTGCCGTACGGTCCCGTCACCGCGTAAGTCGTACCGTCCTGTAGGGGGGCCGCCAGATGCAGGTAAATGCGATGGCGGACCACCACGGGATAGGTGTTTGGTTGCGTCGCAGTCTGCGCCTTGCCTTCATCCCACGGCACCGAATAGCGATGGATCGCAACGGGCGCCTGTCCATTGACGCGCCACTGAGCGACATCCGTCACGATCGCATCGGGCGCAGAAGTAACGCCGTCCTCGTTTTGCGAGGTCTCCAGGGCCGCAACGAGAATCCCGGGGCCCGCGGAGTGTACAGACAGAAACGTTGGCGTGGTGGTCATAGTGATAGTTCCAAGGTTGTCTTTAGGGTACTAAGGACCGAATCTTTTTCACCAGTTCGGACAAGTCTGGTGACCCTGGTAGGCAAGCATCGGCCCCCGCGGCTTTGGCTTGTTCAAGCCGCTCTCTCGACATGTCCAGGTTCGAAAAGAGAATCACCGGAATCCTGGACGTGATCTCGGTCGCGCGGATGCACTTGCACAGCTCAAAACCGTTGATCGTGGGCATCCAAATGTCGCTCACCACGACATCCGGAAGATATCCACGGGCGAGCTTGAACGCCTCCATGCCATCGTGAGCCGGTATGACCGTAAAGCCCATGCTGGTCAGAAGCTCTCTCAGGATCTTGAGCCAGCGAGGGTTGTCATTCACCAGCAGAATGGTTTTGTTGCGACTCACCGCTCCTAGAGTGTAGCGCTCGGACCAGCTCCATCATGTCCTGATGGTACTTCTCGAAGCGACTTTCGAGCCGCTCCATCCACTCGGTCACCTGACTCGCGGTGGTCTCGTTCTGGTGGACGACACGCAGGTTTTCTTGGGATGTGGTGAGTGTCTTCGCGGCGAATTCCTTGGTTTCCTGAACGCGAAGGTCCTGCAAGGCATCGAGCTTCTTGAGGGCATCTTGGTAGAGCTGAAGGCTATCCTGAAGCTGCTTGTCTCGTTGATCGTTTCGCCTGTCGTCGCGCCCCCACAGCGCCTTGATTGCTAACAGAGCGACCCCCAGGAAGATTCCGAGTCCTCCATAGTCAACGAGCCGCCCAAGGGGCGTCGCCTCCACCGCGAGCAATGCCAGCAGGGTCATACGGCGAGCAGTTCTGGTGCGTTATGCTCCAACCATCCAATCCCCGCGCGTGCCGAATCCGTGGTCACAAGCCCCTGTGCCACCATCGTGGCACCCTGCTCGAGCTTGGCACGCGCAAACGCGATGGCTCGACTGCTCAACGCGTAGCCGTGGTGCATCGGCTCGACCACGTCATCGAGCGTGGCGGGAATCTGCTTGGTGCGCGCGAAGGTGAACTCTAGCCCCGCGAGGTAGGCACGTACCTCTTGCTCGACGCGGAACTCCTCGTTGGCCAGGTAGAGCCACGAGACCTCCGCGGGCTTGTCCCACCAGGCGATCAAGTGATCGCACTCATGGACCATCGTGACCATCTGCTCGTCGGGCGACAAACCGTCACGCATCCAAACGACAGGGCCCAGCGTCATCGCGCGAGCGCTTAGAAGCCTCGTGGGATCGAAGCCGATGGTGGTGCTAAACAGTGCCGATACCGCGCCTTCGGGAAGCAGCAGGCCGCGGAATCGCGACAGCATAAAGCTTGCGAAGGCGTCTGCGGTCACTTGATCGGCTGGCTTCATGGTGTGCCCCCGTCAGCATCAAGACAGCGTGCCGGCGTGGCACAGGTGTAGATCGGCCTGCCGTCGTACACGGAGGGCGTGTTGCAGCATTGAGCGCCAACCTGGCTGCAAGGCCGGCTCGTGCTCGACCATCGCCCGCTTGGTGAGCAGACCTGGGGCACGTCGTTGTAGCAGCGTTGGGCCCCGGGACTGCAGCCATCCGGCTTCGGCATGGCTGGACAGCCGGCAATAACCAGCCCGATCGCGGGCGCAATCCACAAGACTCGCATGGTCATGACCTAATGCGCTCCAGCAATTCGACCAATGTTGGCAATTCCTGAACAGCGCCACGAATTGCGTTGCAGCAATCTAGACACAAAACAGCACGGCAAGACCCAGAGCACTTCAGCAGCGGGTTCTTTGCTGGCCTATAACCCAATCGATGCCCTGCCGCGCGCAGGAGCAACCTCATGGAGGTGTCGTCGTACGCGTTCGCCCACGCTTCACGAAGCGGCTCTCCGTCTCGACTCCATCGAACCAGCCATGCTAGCGACGGCTTTTTTGAGCTGGCCAAATTCGCCATCAGTTGGCCAATCGGGCACCCCTCGAACACTCTTCCGACAACCTCGTGCAATTCTATCAAGTTAGCGGACCCGAATCGTCGATAGTCCCAGGCCCGGGAAGAACGCTGCCAGTAGCCACAGCACCACGGCCACGATAACCACAGCGCTGATGATCTGCCGGATGCGAGGGTCCATGGGAATCACGGAATTGATGGCCCAGAGCAGCACGCCGATGACGATCAGAATGATGATCACCTGGATGAGACTCACGGTTCATTCCCTCCTGTCTCAATCACCGATGCAGGCATCGCGGGCGCGACGGCCACAGCAGTGGCTCCTGCCGGCCGAGCGGCTTTCTGTGCGGTCACCGCACTCTCGATCATCTGCGCGATTAGATATTCGGGCCGCTCGACACCGAGCTTTCTGAGCGTGTCGACTGCGCGCTGCCCTTGCACTACGACGTCATCGACCGCAGACTGCTTGGTCGAGATCGCGGCAGCAGGCGACCAATAGCCTGGCTTGGCAGGGTCTTTCAAATCAGCGACCCGATGCACGCGACTGCCCACGGCTGCCGCTGCGAGCTTTTCGAGGATCTCGAGAGCTTTTGCGTAACGCGCGTCTTTGACGTACGGGCGCACGACCGGAATGACCACCAGCGCCACGGTGCCGATCGTTGCGAGTAGGGCGAAGAATTGCGCAAAGGTCATCAGCGAAGTGCCCAGTCGATGAACTGCCGATCCACTTCCGTCACGCGGTACTCCGGGACCACGTCGAGACTAAACATCTCCTGGTCGCCATCCCACTCCATCGGCCCCGCAGGAGACATCAGGACGCGGCTGGCGGGCGCATACGGGTAGCAGTTGGGTGGTATCGGGTCGTTGATCGGCCAGGTGCACACGTGCATTCTGCCAGTCTCCGGATGAGGTCCCTTGCTGAGTAGGTAGTGCACCAACTCGTGACCTGCGACGGCCCTGGCTGCGAACTCGCCTGCGGCCTTGGTGGGATCGAGAAGCACCTCGCTCGCACCGAGCTGGTATTCACCAGCACCGCCCTGATCGCCGGTGTCCGCGCATCGGACCGAGACCTCGCTCGCTTCCGAAACGTGCCAGCCAAACGACTGCACTTCGACCGCCACCCACTCTCGCTGTGGGCTCACGCAGTCCACGATGGACACCGCGACATCACGCCCGCCAAGGGGCATGTCCATCGGCGCGGTGCCGCAAGCCACGAGTAGGACCAGTGCTGTGAGCAGCCAGCGCATCACGATGGTGGCACCCCGGCAAACCCGTCCCACATCACACCAACCACGTACTTGACCAGGTAGTTCAGATCGCCCGGGGTGTTGGCGTCTCCCTCGCTGGCCATGGACAGAACCACGGGGCTACCGTTCTGCACGCCAAAGGTGAACTTCGCTTGGATGTCACCATTGAGCGCGCACTGCTTGGCGAACCGATCGTTGAATTGATAGGTGGAGTCTCGCACAGCCCTCGCGAACAGCAGGCTTTCTGCGGGTGGACTGGGCAACGCGAGCACGTAGTTGGCCTGCTCGAGCAGAGCGACCTGCACTTGCTCGACAAGCGCTGTGTAGCTGCCGAGGGCGTAGATTTGACGAAGTGTTGGCATGGCTTAGAACCCTGTGTCTTGTGCTACGGATAGAGCGAGGCGTCTCTCGATGTTGATGTCGGAGTACTTGGCGCGCCGAGAGTTGGCGCTGGATATTCTGGCCGCGTGCCTGCAAGAAGGGCGCGATGTCGAATACAAGTTCGGATGCAGAAACTACAACTCAAGGCCAGGCCGCGCCTTGTGGGCCGCCGAGATGATGGCCAGCTGCACATGGCCTTACCCAAAGGTAAGCAGGCAGCAGCGGCTGGAGATTGTGAACCCAGACATCGGCACGCTGGTCTGGGACAAAGACGACCTTTGCGTCTACATGTTTATGGGCCCAACAGGATGGTTTGCTCACCCGCGCGAAAAGAGGCCGCCGCCTCGCGACAAGTCACCACTACCGTTGCCGTGACCGAAGCAAGGACGCGCCACGCCGGCTCATGGGTGCATGAGATATCGCCAGGCGGGCTAACTCTCGCGGATGCCGTACGCGCTCAGAGCGTGCGATGGCACTCGTTCATGCTCTGGTACAGTCTCGGCGCCATCACCGGGAAGATGTACCGTCCGCAGTACAGCTACAGATATCTTTACCCAGGCCCGAGCGTCACTCTGCTGCACGTCAGATCGGGTCTAGCGCCGTTGTTCTGACTACGGATAGGCCGTTACCGCGTGCTTGACCGTCAGCGTTCCGGTCATCGCGAGAATCCTGCGACCGCTCGCAAGCTGGATGAATAGGTCGAAGACGTACGTGCCGGCCGTAACCAGCGCGGTCACCGTTTCGTCCACGTTGATCTTGAACGAATTGTCGGCAGCGTCGAGATCGACCCCCGTGCTCTCGGTGAGGTCCATGA
>Ga0247691_1000241_pt1 | contig 12349 bp, 12 predicted proteins | sample CNK32_metaG_FD_182721 | JGI IMG/M metagenome (GOLD analysis project Ga0247691, IMG submission 182721) | Soil microbial communities from Purdue University Martell Research Forest, Indiana, United States - CNK32 | ecosystem: Environmental > Terrestrial > Soil > Temperate forest > Bulk soil...
GTCGACGGGCTCGAGGCGGCGGAAGTGCAGCGCCTGGTCGAGGATCTCCGACGCAGTCAGGTTGCGGCCGAAGCGCATCGCGCCGGTCGCGCAGAAGGTGCAGGTGAGTGGACAGCCGGACTGCGACGAGACGCAGATCGAGCGCCGCCCGTCGCGGTAGCGCATCAGGACGGCCTCGACCGCGTGGCCGTCGTGCGTCCGGAAGAGCGTCTTGACGGTTCCGTCGCGCGACTCCGCCTGCGCCTCCGGCTCGAGGCTGGAGAACGGCACCTCCTCGGCGAGCGACTCCCGTAGCGCCGCCGACACGTTCGTCATCTCTCCGTAGCCGGCCGCGCCCCGCGCCGCCCATTGCCAGACCTGGGCGGCGCGATACGAAGGCTCGCCGCGGTCGGCCAGCGCGCGCTCGAGGAGCTCGAGGTCCACGCGCCAACCGTAGCGCCGTGTGAGCTACGCGACGTCGCGGAGCGCGAGCGCGTCGGCTAGCGCGCGGAGCTTCTTCAGGCTCTGGTTCTCGATCTGCCGGATCCGCTCGCGCGTGACGTTGAACGTCTTGCCGACCTCGTCCAGCGTCCGCGGGTGCTCGCCGTTGAGGCCGTAGCGCAGCTCGAGCACGCGGCGCTCGCGGGCGCTGAGCGTGCCCAGCACGCGCTGCAGCGTCGCCTTCCGCATCTCGACCTCCGCGACCTCGTCGGGCAGCGGGTCGTTCTCGTCTGTGAGGAAGTGGCCGAACTCCGACTCCTCCTCGTCGCCGACCGGCTTCTCGAGCGAGACCGGCGCCTGCGAGCTGCGGCGGATCTGCTCGACCTCGTCCGTCGTCAGCTCGACGTCGATCGCGATCTCCGACGAGGTCGGCTCGCGGCCGAACTCTGCGCGCAGCTTGCGCTCGGAGCGGACGATCTTGTTCAGCTTCTCGACGATATGCACCGGCATGCGGATCGTGCGGGCCTTGTCCGCGAGCGCGCGCGCCACGGCCTGGCGGATCCACCAGGTCGCGTAGGTCGAGAACTTGAACCCCTTGCGGTGGTCGAACTTCTCGGCCGCGCGCACGAGGCCGATCGTCCCCTCCTGGATCAGGTCGAGGAACGGCAGGCCCTGGTTGCGGTACTTCTTGGCGATCGAGACGACCAGGCGCAGGTTCGCCTCGACCATCTCCTGCTTCGCCCGGTGCTCGCCGCGCTCGATGCGCTTGGCGAGCTCGACCTCCTGCGCCGCGGTCAGCAGGTCGACCTTGCCGATGTCCTTCAGGAACAGCTGCAGCGAGTCCGTCGTCACCTCGCGCGTCTCGCGCACGGGCGCCGCCTCCGCGGCGGCCTCCTCGGCGGTGTCCACGACCTCGATCTGCAGTTCCTCGAGCGCGTGGTAGAAGTCGTCGATCTGGGCGGCGTCGAGCTCGAGCTCGCCCAGCGCGAGCGCGATCTCCTCGGTGCTCAGCGACCCCGCCTCGCGCCCTGCTTCCAGCAACCCCTTGGCCTCGTCCGTCTCGAGCACCTCGGCGATGCTCGACGGCTTGGCCCGTTCCCCCTGCTCATTCACTGGCAGTCCCTCCTGGGCTCGTAACATTCCGCACGCGGCGCTGCGGGATGCGGCACTCTTTCAAAGGTCCCGGACGGACGCCATAGGCCGAACGGCCCTAATTTCGGTCAGCCGGTCCCAACGCCGCCGAGGGCCTGCAGGTACTGCTCCGCCTGGCGTCCGAGCGTCGATCCCCGATCTTCGCTCCGGGCGAGCGTGAGCTGCTTGCGCGCCTCCTTGAGCTGCGCCGACCAGAGGAGCAGCACGCCGAGGTGGAAGCGGACGGTCTGGGCGTGCGGGAAAACCCGGGTCAACGGCCCGAGCGTGCCGAACGCCTTCGCCGGGTTGGCCTTGTCGAAGCGGCCGACCGCCGCGGCGACGCGGGCGTCCGGGTCGTTCGGCGCGAGCTTCGCCGCCGCGGCGAACTCGCGCTCGGCCGAGACGGGCATGCCGACCTGCTGCAGCATCACGCCGTAGAGGAGCTTCGCGTGGGTCCCGCCTCCCGCCGCCGCTCGTCGCAGCGCCGCGAGCCGGCGGTCGGCCGGCAGCACCCGGATCGCGAGCGGCGGCTGGAACGACGGCACGAATTGCGGCAGCCCCGGGGCGAACTGCGGGTGGAGGAAGTCGCCGGCGCGCACGGCGTACGGCGTGTCCGGCTGGTCGCGCACGGCGGCCTGCCACGCCGAGACCGCGTCGCTGTCGTGCCGTTCCCAGTAGAGCGCGAGCCCGAGATGCAGCGCGACGAGCGCGCTCTTCGGATGGTCGGCCTGCAGCTCGAGCAGACGGTCGACGGTGCCGGACGGCCAGGCGGCGAGCGCCGAGCCGACCTGCGCCTCGACCGAGTCGTACCGGTTGAAGATCTTCGCCGCCGCCGAGTACTGCTTGGCGGCATAAAGGCGCTGCGCACGGTTGAGCGCCCGTGCCTCGGCGTCGGTGCGAACGCCCGTGTAGATCGTCAGCGACGGGTGGCCGCTGCGCGGCTTCGCGGTCGCCGGCACGTGCCCGCGCGTCGCGAGGACGCCCACGACGACGACCCCCGCCGCGACCGCCGCGACGAGCAGCACGATCGCGAAGACGCGGCCACGGGAGCTCACTCCGGCGACGATAGCCGCCGCGCTCGCGGCCGTTCGCGCTCACCGCTATACAATTGAAAGCCATGCCGTCGTACCGGGATCTGCTGCGGGCCGCGAAGGCCTCCGTCGAAGAGGTCGACGCGCGCCGGGCGCATGAGCTCCTGGACGGCGGCGACGCGCCGCTGCTCGTCGACGTGCGCGAGCGCGACGAATGGGAGCAGGGTCGGATCCCGGGCTCGGTGCTCGTCCCGCGCGGGAACCTCGAGTCGCGGATCGAGAACGTCGCGCCCGACCGCTCGCAGCCGGTGCTGCTCTACTGCGCCGCCGGGAACCGCTCGGCCTTCGCCGCGAAGACGCTGACCGAACTCGGCTACGAACGCGCGATCTCGCTGGCCGGCGGCTACGAGGACTGGAAACGCAGCGGCCTCCCGACGGAGCTGCCGCGCTCGCTCGGCCCGGAGCGGACGACCCGCTACAGCCGTCACCTCTTGATCCCGGAGGTCGGCGAGGAGGGCCAGCTCCGGCTGCTCGACTCGCGGATCCTGCTGATCGGCGCCGGCGGCCTCGGCTCGCCCGCGGCGCTCTACCTGGCGGCCGCGGGCGTCGGCAAGCTCGGGATCGTCGACGCCGACGTCGTCGACGAGACGAACCTTCAACGCCAGATCGCCCACTCGACCAACTCGCTCGGCGAGCCGAAGACCGACTCGGCGCGCCGCACGATCGAGGCGCTGAACCCCGACGTCGAGGTCGTCGCGTTCCGCGAGCGGCTCACCTCCGAGAACGTCGAGCGGATCCTCGAGCCTGGCTGGGACGTGATCGTGGACGGCGCCGACAACTTCCCGACGCGCTACCTCGTCAACGACGCGTCGGTGTGGCACGACATCCCGGTCGTACACGGCTCGATCTTCCGTTTCGAGGGGCAGGTGACCGTCTTCAAGCCGGGCGACGGCCCGTGCTACCGCTGCCTCTTCCCGCAGCCGCCGCCGCCGGAGCTCGCGCCGAGCTGCGCCGAAGGCGGCGTGCTGGGCGTGCTCCCGGGCGTGATCGGCTCGATCCAGACCGCGGAGGCGTTGAAGCTCGCGCTCGGGATCGGCGACCCGCTGATCGGGCGGCTGCTCCTCTACGACGCGCTTTCCGGCGAGTTCCAGGAGATGAAGCTGCGCAAGGATCCCGCGTGCCCCGTGTGCGGCGAGCACCCGACCATCACCGACTACATCGACTACGTCGAGTTCTGCGCGGGAGTCGGACATTGAGCCGCGTGCGGATCCCGCCGACGCTGCGCTCCGAGACCGAGGGGGCGCGCGAGGTCGAGGCGACCGGCCGGACGGTTCGCGAGCTGCTGGACGACCTGATGGGCCGCTTCCCGGCCCTGCGCGGGCAGCTGCTAGCGGACGACGAGCTCGCGCCGTTCGTGAACGTCTACGTCGAAGGCGAAGACGTCCGTACTCGCGACGGCCTCGAGACGCCGGTCGACGACGGCTCGACCGTGATCCTGCTTCCGGCCATGGCCGGTGGCTGAGCCCGCGGGCTCGCTCCTCGACCTCGTCGGCAACACCCCGCTCGTCGAGCTGCCGCGGCTCTCCCCGAAGCCGGAGGTCAAGCTCTACGCGAAGCTCGAGGGCCAGAATCCGACCGGCTCGATCAAGGACCGCGTCGCGCTGAAGATGGTCGAGGCCGCGCAGCTCGAGCCCGGTCAGGAGCTGCTCGAGCCGACGAGCGGCAATACCGGCATCTCGCTCGCGCTCGTCGCGCGCCTGAGGGGCTACCGCCTGACCTGCGTCATGCCCGAGAACGTGACCGAGGAGCGCCGCCGCCTGCTGCGGCTCTACGGCGCCGAGATCGTCGAGAGCCCGGGCGAGGAGGGCTCGAACGGCGCCGTTCGCATGGCGCAGGAGCTGGTTGAGCGCGAGCCGCGCTACCGCATGCTCTTTCAGTACGCGAACGAGGCCAACCCACTCGCCCACTACGAGGGCACCGGAGCGGAGATCGCGGCGGCGCTCGAGCGCGTGGACGTGCTCGTCGCCGGCCTCGGCACGGGCGGCACGCTGATGGGCGCCGGACGCCGGCTCCGCGAGAGCTTCCCCGGCGTGACCGTCGCTGCTGCCGAGCCGCTCCCCGGCGACCCGGTCATGGGCCTGCGCTCGCTCGAGGACGGCTACGTGCCGCCGGTCCTGGACGTCGCCCAGCTCGACCGCAAGCTGCTCGTCTCGAACGCGGACGCGGTCGCAGGTCTCAGGGCGCTGCTGAACCGGGAGGGCGTCTTCGCGGGCGTCTCCTCGGGTGCCGTGATCCACGTCGCGCGCCGGCTCGCTGCAGAGCTCGACGAGGGCGTGGTCGTCGCCGTGCTCGCGGACGCCGGCTGGAAGTACCTCTCGGCCCCGTTCTGGGACGCAGCCGACCCCGAAGCGGAGATGGACGAGGCCGTCTGGTGGTGATCCCGGCGGAGATCCGGGCGGAGCTGGACGAGCATGCGCGGGCCGAGGAGCCGAACGAGGCCTGCGGCCTCGTCGCGTTCAAGAACGGGCGAGCCGAGCGCTACCTGCCGGCGCGGAACGGCGCCGCCAGCCCGTACCGGTTCGAGCTCGAGATCGCGCCCGAGAGCTGGTTCCTCGAGGACGACGGCTACGAGCTCGCCGTCTTCCACTCCCACATCTCGTCGCCGCCGCGCCCGTCGCGGACGGACGTCGAGAACATCGGCCTCTGGGAGGGCCGGCCCTACCTGATTCTCTCGCTGCGCACGGGCGAGCTCGCCGCCTGGCGCATCGCCGGCGGCGAGGTCTCGCCCTTATACGTCGACGACTAGGTCGCCTTGAAGGTGCCCTTCATCCCCGCGGCCGCGTGGCCCGGGACGGTGCAGGTGTACTTGAACGAGCCCTTCTTGAGCGTCACGGAGAGCGTCGCGCTCTTGCCCGGCGAGATCAGCGGCGTCTTCTTGCCGTTGATCTTGAAGTCATGCTTCACGTGACCCTTGTTCGTCACCTTGAACGTGACCTTGCCGTGCGGCGCGCTCTTCTTCGAGAGCGTGAACTTGAACTCTGTCGCCTTCACCGTGATCGTCGTCGCGGTCGCGTGGTTCTGACCCGCGTACGCAACGACGGTGAAGACCGAGACGGCGGCCACGGCCAGGACCGCGACCAGCGATGCAATTCGCTTCATTGCTACTCCCTCACAGTTGTTGACCCCGCCGTTGCGGAGGTTACCTACGACGCTTCTTCGAGCCGGTGCCCGTGCTCGTCGAGCGGCGTGAGCTGGACCTCGAGCCGCTCGATCCGCGAACGCTCGACCTCCAGAACCTTGAAGCGGCAGCCGTCGGACTCGACCTCGTCGCCCGGTTCCGGGGCGCGGCCCAGCATCCCGAAGACGAAGCCGCCGATCGTGTGGAAGTCCTCGATCGGCAGCGAGCGGCCGAACTGCTCGTTGAAGTCGTCGATCGGGAAGGTGCCGTGGATGCGGATGCGTCCGTCCTCGAGGCGCTCGACCGACTCGTCGGGCAGGTCGAACTCGTCCTCGATCTCGCCGACGATCTCCTCGAGCAGGTCCTCGAGCGTGACGATGCCCTCGAGCTCGCCGTACTCGTCGACCACGATCGCCATGTGCTGGTTCGTTCGCCGGAACTCCGTCAGCAGCGCAGCCAGATCCTTGTTCTCGGGGACGATGTGCGCCGGCCGCAGCAGCTCCTCGAGCTGGACTCCCGCGATCCCGCGGTCGACGAGCGCCGAGAACAGGTTGCGCACGTGCAGGATGCCGACGACGTCGTCGAGCGCGCCGCGGTAGACGGGGTAGCGCGTGTACGGCGATTCGATCACGGCCGCCAGCGCCTCCTCCGGCGGCAGGTCGACCGACAGCGCCACCACCTCGGGCCTCGGCACCATCACCGTCGAGACCTCCTTGTCGGCGAAGTCGAAGACCTTGTAGAGCATCTCCTGCTCCTGCTGCTCGAGCTCGCCCTCCTCCGTCGAGCGCGAGAGCAACATCTTCAGCTCCGCTTCCGAGTACACCTCCATCTCACCGCCTGGAGGCGTGAGGCCGAGCGAGCGCAGGATGAGGTCGCTCGAGCGCTGCAGGATCCAGATCAGCGGCTTGAAGACCACGAAGAAGGCGCGCACCGGCGTCGAGACGGCCAGGGCAGTGGGCTCCGAGTACCCAAGCGCAACGCCCTTCGGCACGAGCTCGCCGACGACGACGTGCAGGTAGGTGATGATCAGGAAGGCGAAGATGACCGCGATCACGCCGGCGACGAGCGGGTCGAATGCCTTCGCGAGCGCGTGCTCGCCGAGAGCACCGATGCCCAGGCTGGTGGCGGTCACGCCGAGCTGCATCGCGGCTATGAACCGCGGCGGGTTGCTCACGATCCGCAGCACGGCCCGCGCTCGGCGGTCGCCGCGCTGCGCGAGCTCCTGCATCCGGGTCCGCCGCGCCGTGACGAGCGCGTACTCGCCGGCCACGAAGAAGCCGTTGAGCAAGATGAGCGCCGCGACGCCGAGAAGTTCGAGAGAGATGCTCACGCCGGCCCCGCTACGGGGGGACGTCTAGGGATGTCGTCGTCGTCCAACAGGATCTACGGCTCAGTATAGGCGGTGACCTGGCCGTCTCCTGCCCGCGCGGCGCGCCCCTCGAACACGAGCCGCTCGAGGTGCGCAAGCGTCTCTGCAAGGGCGAAGCGGCGGTTGTTCGGGTCGAGGTCCGCGCCGAACAGCTCGAGCGAGACCTCGTAGGCGGTTCGCGGGTCCTCGCCGAGCGCGGCGGCAGTCGCGTCGAGCCGCTGTTCGTGGTGCTCGAGGATCTCGCGGGCGCGCTCGGCGGGCCGCTCGACCGGCTCGCCGTGGCCGGGGAGCGCGATGCGCGGGTCGAGCTCGAGCGTCCGGCGGAGGCTCGACTGGTAGTCGCCGAGCGGGTCGGGCCGTGACTCGGGGTAGAGGCCGACCGTCGGCGTGATCGCGCCGAGCAGGTGGTCGCCTGCGACGAGCACGCCGTCGCGCTCCAGGCAGATGTGGCCGTCGGCGTGGCCGGGCAGCTCGAGCACGCGCCAGCCGGCGACCTCGTCACCTTCGCGCAGCAGCTGGGGCCCGCGGGCATAGCGGATGAACGGCGCGAAGGTCGCGGACTCGTGGCGCAGCTCGCCCGCCGTCTCCGTTGGCAGGCCGTGACGCTCGAGGTAGTCGGCGAGCCGCTCCGACCAGTCCGGGCTCCCCCACACGCGCTCGCACTGCGCGTAGTCGTCCGCGCCCTGGAAGACCTGCGCGCCGGTGAGGCCCCGCGCGTCCTCGCCGCCGCCCGCGTGGTCGGGATGGAAGTGCGTGACGACGATGCGGCCGACCTCGATCTCGCCCAGCAAGGGGGCCCAGCGCGCCTCGGCGTCAGGCAGGCCGAGCCCGGTATCGACGAGCGTCCAGCCGTCGTCGCCGGGAAGCAGGTAGCAGTGAACGTGCCGGATCCCCATCGGCAACGGGAACGTGAGGCGGCGGATTCCTGCGGGCAGCTCGGTCGTCACGAACGTACGTTCTATACTTGCAGGATGCGGGTCGAGTACCGCGAGGAACCCTGCAAGGTCGCGCTGAACCGGGTCAAGGGGATGGGCTTCAAGTGGTCGCTGAACCCGTACATGGGCTGTGTCCACCGCTGCACGTTCTGCTACGTCCGCGCCTTCGAGCGACGGGCAGACCGGCCGTCCGGCCACCGCTACGGCAGCTCGATCCGCGTGAAGACGAACGTCGCGGACGTGCTGCGCCGCGAGCTCGCGAAGGCCAGCTGGGAGCCGGAGACGATCGCGATCGGCGCCGCCACCGACCCCTATCAGCCGGCTGAAGGGCGCTACCGGCTGACGCGCGCCTGCGTCGAAGCGCTGGGAGAGGCCAACAATCCGTTCAGCATCATCACGCGCGGCCCGCTGATCGTCCGCGACGTCGACGTGCTCGCCGAGGCCGCCCGGCGCGCCGACGTGTCAGTGACGTTCTCGGTGCCCACGCTCGACGACACGGTCTGGAAGCGCACCGAGCCGTCGACCGCCCACCCGCGCCAGCGGCTGCGGGCGCTGAAGACGCTCGTCGACGCGGGCATCCGCGCGAGCGTCGGCATGGCGCCGATCCTCCCCGGTCTCAGCGACAAGCCCGAGCTGCTCGAGCAGGTCGTCCGCGAGGCGCGCGAGGCCGGCGCCTGCGGCGTCTGGGCGAACTTGCTCAACCTCAAGCCCGGCACGCGCGAGCACTTCCTCGAGGCGCTCGCCGAGGACTTCCCCGAGCAGCTGCCGCTCTACGAGCGCCTCTATGCCCGCAACCGCGCGTACCTGCCGGCGGACGAGACGAAGCCCGTGCGGGCGCTCGTCGGCGAGCTGACCCGCAAGCACGGCATCCAGGACCGGCGCACGACCCCGCTCGCGCCCGAGCCGGAGCCCGAGCAGCTGGCGCTCGCCTTCTAGAGCTCTTCGCGCACGTAGGGCGTGCCTAAGGCCGCGGGCGCGCCGAGGCCGCGTTTCGTCCAGCCCATCGAGACGATCACGAGCACGACCACCGTCGCGACGTACGGCAGCGCCTGGAAGAGCTCGGGCGCGACCGTCACGCCGCGCGCCTGCAGCGTGAACGGCAGCGCCGAGAAGGCCCCGAAGAAGTACGCCCCGACGAGGCACAGTTCGGGCCGCCAGAACGCGAAGATCACGAGCGCGATCGCGATCCAGCCGGCGCCCTGCGTCAGCCCGTCGACCCACTGCGGCGTGATCATGAGGCTGAAGCAGGCGCCGCCGACACCCGCAAAGGCGCCGCCGACGATGGTGTGCGCGTAGCGGTACCTCGCGACGTTGATCCCCATCGCGTCCGCGGCGGCGGGCGACTCGCCGACCGCGCGGACGTTCAGCCCGGGCCGCGTGCGCGACAGGTAGAGCGCGATCAGGATCACGCAGACCCACGAGATGTAGACCAGGAGCGGCTGCCCGAACAGGATCGGGCCGACGACCGGCAGCTTCTGCAGGCCGAAGGGGCTGATCTGGTCGAACGCATGCTTGGCCGGCTTGTCCGCCAGGTTCAGGTCGTTGCCGAGGTAGGACGAGAGCCCGACCGCGCCCGCGAAGATCGTCAGAGCCAGGCCGGAGACGATCTGGTTCGCGCGCAGCGTGACCACGAGGAACGCGTGGATCAGCGCCATGGCCGCGCCGGCGAGCGCCGCGACGAAGATCGCCGCGGTGAGCACGATCGCCGAGTCGCCGTGCACGCGCTGGACGGCCCAGAAGCCCATCACCGCGCCGACCAGCATCATCCCCTCGACGCCGAGGTTCAGCACGCCCGAGCGTTCCGCTAGCAGCTCCCCGAGCGCCGCGAACAGCAGCGGAGTCCCGTAGAGCACGCCCGAGGCCGCGACCACGACGACGATTCCGTTGTTCACGACGTCGGCTCCGTAGCGGGTACGGTCGGCTCGTGTCCCGTCCTGCGGACGACGCGCACTCGGTAACGCCGCAGCAGCTCGCACCCGAGCGCGGAGAAGAGGATCAGCCCCTCCATCACGCCCACGAGCCCGGACGGAAAGTCGGCGCCCTGCAGCGCGTACCCGGCGTTCTGGAGCCCGCCGAGCAGCACCGAGATCAGCACGACCGCGAACGGGTTGTACCGGCCGAGCGCGGCGACGACGATCCCGGCGTAGCCGTACCCCGCCTGTTGCAGCCCGCGCGGGTCGAGCAGGTGGCGGAAGTCGCCGTCCTGGCTCGCGCCGCCGATGCCGGCGATCGCACCGGAGAGGCACATCACCGCGAGGATCTTGCGGCGGGTCCTGATGCCGGCGTAGCGAGCCGCTCGCGGCGAGTCCCCGAGCACCTGCACCTCGAAGCCGAAGCGCGTCCGCGAGTAGAGCGCCCACAGCCCGACTGCGACGAGCACCGCGACGCCGAAGCCGAGCGGGATCACCAGGCCGGGGCCGGAGTGGACGATCCCCCACGACGGCCAGTTGGCCCCGCCCGGGAGCATTTTGCCCTGCGGGAAGACCTTCGCCTCGGGCGTCGAGGTGTCGCGCCAGTACGAGAGGCTGTCGAAGATCAGGTAGTTGAGGATCAGCGCGGCGACGTAGTTGAGCATCAGCGACGTGATGATCTCGTTGGTGCGGCAGAACGCCCGCAGCACGCCGGGGATCGCTGCCCACGCGGCCCCGCCTACGGCGCCCGCGACGACCATCGCCGCGATCAGCAGCGCGGACGGCCACGAGTGCAGGAAGAGCGCGGTCGCGGCGGCGAAGATCGCCCCGAAGTAGAGCTGGCCCTCGGCGCCGATGTTGAAGAGCTGCATGCGGAAGGCTGCCGCCGCCGCGAGGCCGGTGAACGCGAGCGGCGTCGCCGAGACGAGTGTCTGTGTCAGCGCGTCCTTGCCGACGAACGCCGCGTCGAACAACCGGTGGTAGGCGTGCACCGGGTCGTGCCCGGTCACGAGCAGGACCGCCCCGGTGAGCAGCAGCGCGAGCACGATCGAGGCGCTCGGCACCGCGACCGCGAGCCAGTGCGGCTGCTCGAGCCGCCGCTCGATCCGGATCGTCATGCGCGGCTCCCGCCGGCCATCAGCAGGCCGATCTCGTTGACGGTCGCGCCGTGCGGGTCGACCTCGCCTGCCAGCTCGCCCTCGTAGAGGACGACGACCCGGTGGGCCAGGGCGAGGATCTCGTCCAGGTCCTCGCTGATCAGCAGGATCGCCATTCCTTCGGCTGCGGCCTCGCGCAGGTACCCGTGCACGCTGGCCATCGCGGCGACGTCGAGCCCGCGCGTCGGCGAGGCGGCCACGAGCACGGTCGGCTTCGCCGAGAACTCGCGCCCGAGCACGACCTTCTGCAGGTTGCCGCCGGAGAGCTGCCGCGCCGGCGTCGCGTGGGTCGCGCCGCGCACGTCGAAGGTGCGGATCAGCTCGTCGGCACGGCGGCGGATCAGGCGGCGGCGCAGGAACGGCCCTTGCCCGCGGTACGACTTCAGCGCCGCGTTCGAGGCGACGTCGAGGCTCGGCGCGACGCCGGTGCCGAGCCTGTCCTCCGGCACGTGCGCGATGCCGGCGCGGATCGCCCGCCGCGGGTCGCCGCCCCGCAGCCGCTTCCCGCGCACCGAGACCAGTCCGCGTGTCGCCGGGCGCAGCCCGGTGATCGTCTCGGCGAGCTCGCGCTGACCGTTCCCGGCGACTCCCGCTACCGCGAGGATCTCGCCGGCCCGGATCCGTAGCGAGACCCCGCGCAGAGCGGTCTCGCCGCGGTCGCCGTCGGCCCACAGGTCCTCGACCTCGAGCAGCGTCTCGTCCTCCACCGGAACCTCCACCCGCTCGGGCCTGATGGCGGCGAGCTCGCGGCCCACCATCAGCTCCGCGAGGGACTGGGGTGTCGCATCCGCGGTGGACGCGGTCGCGACCGAACGGCCGCCGCGCAGGATGGTCACACGCTCGGCGACCGCCTTCACCTCGTTCAGCTTGTGCGAGATGAAGACGATCGTCCGGCCGTCATCCGCCATCGAGCGGAGCGTGACGAACAGCGTCTCCGCCTCCTGGGGCGTCAGCACGGCCGTCGGCTCGTCGAGGATCAGCACGCGCGACTCGCGGTAGAGCGCCTTCAGGATCTCGACGCGCTGCTGCTCGCCGAGCGACAGCTGCCAGATCTTCGCGCGCGGGTTCACCGCGAGCCCGTACTGCTCGCCAAGCTCTGCCACGCGGCGCTCGATCCGCCGCGGGCGGAGCCGGAACGTCCGGGCCTCGCCGCGGTGGTCGCCGAGCACGACGTTCTCGGCGACCGTGAACGCGCCGACGAGCCGGAAGTGCTGGTGC
>Ga0247691_1000242_pt1 | contig 12333 bp, 12 predicted proteins | sample CNK32_metaG_FD_182721 | JGI IMG/M metagenome (GOLD analysis project Ga0247691, IMG submission 182721) | Soil microbial communities from Purdue University Martell Research Forest, Indiana, United States - CNK32 | ecosystem: Environmental > Terrestrial > Soil > Temperate forest > Bulk soil...
TTGTCAAATCCTTTACATTGAAAAATAAAGGTTTTGCAGCTGTGAAGTTAGAGGGCGTGGATTCCGAAAACGATGCCAAAATCATCCTTCGAAAAAGTTGTTACCTTCCATTATCGATTCTTCCCGAACTCGATGACATGCATTTTTACGACCACGAAATCGTTGGTTTTAAATTGATAGACACGCGTTATGGTGAGACCGGAATTATTGAACAGGTTGTCGATAACAGCGTAAATCCGTTGATCGTAGTGATGAATGGTGAAAAGGAGATCCTTATTCCATTTATAGATGGACTTGTTCAAAAGGTAGACCGAAAATCAAAAACATTACATGTAACTTCTCCGGCAGGATTGATTGAAATGTATATGGGAGAATGAGTGTTTTCCAATTCAAGCACTTTCAAATTCACCAAGAAAACACAGCCCTAAAAGTCGGTACCGATTCCATGCTTCTCGGAGCAATCTGCCACTGGGAGAATCCGAAACGTTTACTGGATATAGGAACCGGAACAGGTGTTCTTGCTTTGATATGCGCTCAACGTTTTGCTTTTGAAGAAATTGTAGGACTTGAAATCTCGGAAAAAGCCCTAATTGATGCACAAATCAATGCTAAGAATTCTCCATTTTTCCCCAAGGTCTCCATTGTAAATCAAGCGATCCAGGATTATGATCCGAATGAGCAATTTGATGCAATCATCAGCAATCCCCCATTTTTCGAGAATAGCTCCAAAAATCAGAACGAACACAAATCACTAGCCAGACATACCGAAAGTCTTTCCTTTTCAGAATTACTCCAATCAATTACGAGGTTGTTAACCGCAGAAGGGAAAGCATGGATAATCATTCCCTTCGAAAGCACGGAAAATATTATTCAACTGGCAAAAGAAAACACTTTGTTTGTTGCCGATCTGATCACACTTTTCGGCAAACCAAACAGGCCTACAAGAGCAATTATTTCGTTCGGTAAACAGATTTCCGAAGTTCGATCCTCATCGATTTGTATCCGGACAGAAGACGGAGCTTATACGGAAGAATACAAGGTTCTTACACAAGAGTTCCACGATCGGTCTTTATAACAAAGCCGCAATCTCTTCCTGGATTTCCACTCCATGGTGCTCGTTGTACCAATTTTGAAGCTTTATTTTTACTTCTTCAAAAGGGGCTTTGCTTTCATGCATCTCTTTATACAACTGCTGACATTCAGCCGGTCTTGGTCCCCAGGTCGCTAAATCTTTTCCTTCTGAATTTTTGATAATCAACTTCGGGATGGCTTTTCCTCCATTCGTCAGATAATCCAGGATGCGATTCGGTTCTGCATCACGTAATTCGAAATCAATGTGGATCAATGGATTCAGATCCGCCATCATTTGGATGAAGGGTACAATATGTGAAGCATCACCACACCAGGGTTCCGTAATTACGATCCATTGTTGCGTTTCTTTGATAGATTGGATCTTTTCCTTCACATGAGGAAGGATTTCCCCTTTTTTCATCCAGCGGTTCATGCGCGACCAGTTCAATTTGGTGTAATTGAAATAATCGGGATTATCGTAAGGAGCTTGTGGATTGGATGAATTTAGAATTTGTTCGAATTGCTCCAGGTAAGTTTGAAAAGTCATGTCTGTAAATTTGAATGATCAAAGTTAGTTTCAATTCATTTGAAGTTGATACAAAAAATGATAAATTAACCAGGCAACTTAACAAATAGGATTTCAAGAATAAAAAAAGCTCTTCGTAATATAGCGAAATAATGATATCACGAAATAATGATATCACGAAATAGAGATATCATGAAATAGGAATATTATGAAATAGGGATAACATGAAATAAAGAAATAGTTATATCATGATATCACGAATCCTGCTTTACGTCATAGATCAGTTCAGAGATGTTCTCTTCTCTAAAATATGTTTGAGCGATTTCCTGCAATTCCTCACTCGTCAGCTTGTCAATACTTTGATACATCTCTTGAATCGTATCGATCTGATTGAATAATAGAAGTGACTTTCCTAAACCTTGCATCAATCCTACATTGGAATCCAAAGACAACGCAATATGACCTTTCAGCTGTTCCTTCGCCTGCTGCAATTGTTTGGTAGTTAATGGAACTTCACGCAGTTTCTTTAATTCGGCATAAATGATCTTCATGGTCTTAGCCAAATACTTTTGGTCTGTCCCGAAGTATATGGACCAATATCCCAGATCAGGATAAGGAGAATACTGTGCTTCGATATTATAAGTATACCCGTATTTCTCGCGAACCGACAAAACCAACCGTGAATTCATCGCCGGACCGCCCAACACATTCGTCAACATGGTCATTCCTCTTCGATGCTCACTATTGTATCCCGGAGCAATTCCTCCAATGATCGCATGTGCCTGATAATTTCCTTCCTCCACTCTTTTCTTTACAGGCGAGTAATTATCAAAAGGCCTTGGAATAGCTTTCTTTTTCCCCGAAGGCATGGAATGAAAGTGTTTTTCCAGGCATTTCACCAAGGTATTCAATGGAATATCCCCAACAAATGAAACAACCGTGTTTTCTGTGAAAAAGAATTTCTCCACGTAGCTTTTCAAAGATTCCCTGCCAAAAGACTGGACAAATTCCGGAGTTCCCAGGATATTATTCCCCAGTGGGTGATTGGGGAAAATCAATGCTTCATAATCATCAAAGATCTTATCGCTCGGATTATCCAAATACGAATTCAATTCGTCCAATACGATCTCTTTTTCCTTTTGGATCTCTTTCTCCGGGAAATTACTGTTGATCACAATATCCGAAAGTAGCTCAGCCGCACGATTCATGTGTGTTTTCACAAAGGAAGCATACAAGCAAATTTCTTCTTTTGTGGTATAAGCGTTCAATTCACCTCCAACAGAATCCAATCGGGATAAAATGTGAAAGGCCCGCCGTTTTTCTGTTCCTTTGAATATGCTGTGTTCCAGGAAGTGAGCCAAACCAACTTCATGATCTTCTTCAAATCTGGAACCGGCAAGAACCGTTACTCCCAAATGGGCAACTGGCGCGCTGGCATGTAAATAAACCAATCTCAACCCATTTGAAAGGGTATGAATATGAGGTAATAATTCTATCATTTGTTAAGGATTCTTGCGATATAATTCCCAAGAATTGTCAGGCTTCAAATTAAAAACAATGCGGTCATGCAAACGAGATGGTCTTCCTTGCCAAAACTCCACATTGATCGGTCGGATCAAATAACCTCCCCAATGTGCCGGTCTTGGAATGAAGTCGGGAAATTTCTCGGAATATGCCTCCACTCTTTTCTCCAATTCCTCCCTTGAATCAAGTACATCACTTTGGTGAGATGCCCAGGCACCCAGTTTGCTTCCTCGTGGCCGCGATTCAAAATAAGCATCGCTCATTTCGGTAGGAACTTTTTCTGCAAATCCGGTAATACTGATTTGCCGCTCCAATTCAGGCCAATACAACAAGGCATTTATTTGCGGATTCGCTTCAATCGCTTTTCCTTTGTCGCTGGTATAGTTGGTGTAAAAAACAATTCCTTCTTCCAGTAATTCTTTCCAGTAAACCACACGAGCCCTTGGGAAACCATCCAACCCTAAGGTTGAAACGATCATTGCATTGGGTTCACTAGCCGGTTTTTCGATGGCTTCTCTCATCCATTTTGCCAAAAGCGCAAACGGCTCATCACCATAGTGATCTTCCAATTTTCCTTTATCAAATTGATGATGGTCGTTTCGAATTACATTCAGAAAGTCGTCCATTTCTTATTCCTCTTCTCCGAATTGGTCATCGATCACGCTATCCTCGTCGTCACCTTCAAATTCGTCCACATCAGATCCAGGAGCGGAAAAAACCGTTTTCGTACCAAGTGCATGTTCAGCCACTTCTGCTTTCACTTGCTTCTCAATATCCACTGCTACACGATCTTCAGACTCATCTCCAAAAGGAAAAACATCCACGATCGGAGAAATGATAATGGAAGGGATCACATAATCGATCATCATCCCACCCAGGCTTTCTTTTAAACGTTCGTAAGCATCCTTTACGGAATGAGCCGTTACAATAAAATTCTGTGATACTTTTTTAGCTTTCGCTCCTTCTTCTCCACCATCAGCTCCGGCTTCATAAGTGATCTTGCATTTGTACCAAACATCTGCATCTTCGTAATGAAAGATATCGTGGAAATCTGTTCGGGTAATTCCTGTTACAACAAACTCTCCACGGATCAAGCTTCCAAGCTCTTCGTAAATTCGTGCCTCCGCATCAGTGAACGTCATTGCAGCCACTAAATACGGTTCTGAAACACGCTTGAAAGTACCATCTTCCAACTGCTTTGTATATTTAACCTTAACGGTAAACCAACTATTCATTTATCAATTTTTTTAGAGAAACAAAGATACTACTAATTCAAAATGTAAAATGCAAAATTCAAAAGTGATTACGTTAAAATTCTGAAAGTTGACTTCCTTGTTTTTGAATTTTGCGTTTTGAATTTTGAATTGTTTTTAATCCCGGAAGATCTGTCCGTTATATAAAACGATCACAGCCCTATTGGGAAGCGTCACCATAACTCCATGTCCATTGATGATGAAATCCGTATTGTTAATAGTTGTCACTTCCTTATAAACTCCGCCTACAGAAGCTCCTACTCCACCCATCAGAGTCCGGAAGGCAACGACATCATTTTTCATTTGCCATTCCTTCACGACAAAATTTGCCAGGTTTTTCTTTTCACCTTTATAATATTGATAGGTCGTATTGGCATCTCCCCAAACGACGAGGTCATCTTTAGCATCCCAAAACTGGGCAAAAGAACTCAAAGTTTCCCTTTTACCTTTTCCATAATATTTCAGGTTTCCCTGTAAGTCTTCATAAGCCACAAAACCTCTCCCAGCCTTCACTTTGGGAGCCCTAAATTCCTCCACATCCAAAAACTCACCGTCCTGGAACACAGCAAATGTGCGTGTCTGCGGATCATTAAATCCTAAGATATCTGTTCCTGCAAAAAATTCGAAATCCGTTCCATTATAAGTTCCCAAATCATAGGTCTGACCTTTGTAAAAAACTTTGTAAATGTCCCCGTTATCCTTAAACACCAATAAATTATCTCCCTGGACAACCGGAACCGGAAGGTCTGTTGTACTTTGAACAAGTGTTGAAATTTTCCCCTGGTAAACTACATTCAATGAATTGTAACGGATATCCTGAAAAGTGATCAATGAATCCGTCACCCAATAATCACCTCCGAAAGAAGTCATGTTATGTGGCTTTCCGTTTTCATAGTAGAACAATAACTGTCCGATATTCCAAGCCGCCAGGTGATCTGAAATTTTGAAAGTTGCGGGTTGATTGGTCATCACACGTGCAAAGGTGCCATCGTAAATTTTAAAATCCCGCTGATTGTTGTAATAGGCAATCACTTCGTCACCGTAAGCAATACCTGTCACCGCTTGGTGATCCACCTGGTTGAAATAACCATCCTTGAACGAGTGGAAAAAATTGTTGTAATCCATGTATGCAAAAACCGTCTGTTTTTGAGCAAAAAGGCCGGTTGAAAGAAGCAAAAAGCAAAAAGTCAAAAATTTCATAGTCTCGAAGATAACAAAAACCGTGCAAACAATTCCGAATTACGAATGCCTAATTACGAATTAGTGATTCGGCATTGGTGATCAATTATTCGTGCTTGAATTCGGAATTAAAAGCGCATTCGGAACCCGGAATTAGGAATTCGTAATTGGCTAAAGCCGTTCGTCCGTATTTATACCCGAAATTCATCTAATTGATTGTAAAGCAATTTTTGTTGTTATTTTCGTACAAACAAGTCGAAAAATTCAACATGAGAAAAAGTCTTTTTACAGCATTGTTGCTTTCGTCTTCGATCTATAGCTTCTCCCAGGAGAAAGTGAAGTACATCGAATACGACCTGGCAAACGGAATGCATGTTATTTTGCATGAAGAACACGCTACTCCGATCGTAGCTGTTTCAGTAATGTATCACGTAGGTTCCAAAAATGAAAATCCTTCTAGAACAGGATTTGCTCACTTTTTTGAACATTTATTATTTGAAGGTTCCACAAACATCAAACGAGGAGAATACTCCGAATTAGTTGAAAAAAATGGTGGTGCTTTAAATGCAAACACAAGTCAGGACAGAACGTATTACTACGAAATTCTCCCTTCCAATCAATTGGAATTGGGATTGTGGTTGGAAAGTGAGCGTTTGTTGCATGCAAAAGTGGATCAAACAGGTGTCGAAACTCAGCGTGAGGTTGTAAAAGAGGAAAAAAGACAACGTGTAGACAATCAGCCGTATGCTACTTTCATGGAAAACCTGTTCAAGCTGGCCTACAAAAACCATCCTTACCGTTGGGTACCGATCGGAAGTATGGAAGATTTGAATGCAGCACAGGAAATTGATTATGTTAATTTCTATCACACATTCTATGTTCCTTCAAATGCAGTTCTTTCGATTGCAGGAGATATCAACATCGAGCAAACAAAAAAATGGATCGACAAATACTTCGCTTCCGTTCCAAAAGGAGAAGCAATTAACCTGTTCCGCGATTTTGAGAACCTGGGAGAAGGTGATTTCAAAACGAAATACGGTGTAGAGAAATTGGCTTTTGACGCAAAGAACTTCAATAATCCAACGGATGCAAAAGCAAAAGAGCTATTGAAGAAATACAGCGCAATGCCTTCTGTCGTTCCAAAACCGGCTTCAACTTTTGAACCGATCAACGGAGTTGTCAGAGAAACTGTTTACGACAACATTCAATTGCCTGCAGTATTTATGGGTTACAAGTTCCCGAAAGAAACAGACAAGGATTTTGCTGCTATCGAATTCCTGAATTCAGTTCTATCCGGAAGTAACTCTTCCCGTATGAACAAGGAAATCGTTGAGAAAAAACAACAAGCTGTTGCCGCTTTCTCTTTCGCGTTCAACATGGAAGATCCGGGATTGGGAATTGTTGCTGCAATCGCTGCTAACGGAACGAAAGTGGAAGACCTGGAGAAATCATTGGACGAACAAATTAAATCGATCCAGGATAACCTGATCTCTGAAGAAGAATTTCAAGCGGTTCGCAACCAGTTTGAAAACCAAATCGTGAGTTCAAACTCAACTGTAGCCGGAATCGCTGAGAACCTGGCTCAAAACAGAATGTATTTCGGAAGTACGGAATTGATCAACAAACAAATGGAAATCTACATGAGCATTACTCGTGAGGATATTCAACGTGTTGCTAAGAAGTACCTAACACAGGACAACCGAATCATTTTATATTATTTACCAAAGGCAAACTAACAGAATAGCGTCATGAAAAAGTTAATTACACTGGTTGCTTTAACAGCATTTACAGGGGTTCACGGACAAATTGATCGTTCTGTAAGACCCGCTGCAGCTGCAGCACCAACTATTAATATTAAGAACTCCGAAGTTTTCAAATTGAGTAACGGGATTACTGTTATCCTTTCTGAAAATCATAAATTACCTCGCGTTTCTTTTTCGCTTACAATGGGAGCTTCACCGATGATTGAAGGTTCCAAAGCAGGAACAAACAACATGATGGGGCAATTGCTTACTTCCGGAACTGCTAAGCGTTCAAAAGACGTTTTGGACAAGGAAGTAGACAACATGGGTGCAGACCTGAATGCAGACGGACATTCCATTTATTTCTCTTGCTTAACGAAGCATATTGAAACAGGATTGGATATCATGCAGGATGTAACGATCAATGCAGCATTCCCGCAAAGCGAGTTCGACCGTATCAAAAAGCAAAACGAATCCGGTTTGTTGTCTGCGAAATCAGATCCGAACACAATGGCTTCCAATGCTGAATCCAAAGCTGATTTCCCGAATCACCCGCTTGGCGAAGTGATGAACGAAGCGTCTTTGGCAGCAATCAGCCTGGATGATGTGAAAAACAACTACAAACAAGTATTCACTCCAAACGGAGCGTACCTTGTAATTGTAGGTGATATCACGAAAGACAATGCAATGAAACTGGCTGAGAAGTATTTTGGTACTTGGAAAGGTGGACAAGCTTACAAGGAAGATTTCGGAAACGGATTGAAAGCAAAAGGAAACCGTGTGATCTTTGTAAACAAACCGGGAGCTGTACAATCGGTAATCTCGATTACTTTCCCGATCGAAATGAAACCGGGAGCTTCCGATCAAATTGCCTTGAATGTGATGAATAGCATTTTAGGTGGTGGATCATTCGGAGCCCGTTTGATGCAAAACCTGCGCGAGGACAAAGCATATACTTACGGAACTTACTCTTCCTTTGAAGTGACAAGAGACGGTAGCTGGTTCGGAACATCGGGTAGCTTCAGAAATGAGGTCACTGATTCTGCAATCACAGAGATCTTAGGTGAAATTTCAAAGATCAGCGACAGTTATGTAACGGACGATGAATTGAACCTGGCTAAATCAGCAATGGCTGGAAGCTTTGCACGTTCATTGGAAAGACCGCAAACAGTTGCTCGTTTCGCATTGAATATCATCCGTGATAATTTGCCTGCTGATTACTACCAAACGTATTTGAAACGCCTGGATGCAATCTCTAAAGACGATGTGTTGACAGTAGCACAGAAATATTTCAAAAAAGGATTCAACATTGTAGTTGTCGGAAACGAAGACATCTTGCCAAAATTGAAAGCATTTGACAGCGACGGAGTAATTGAAAAATTGGACCCGTTCGGAAATGCGGTGATCGAAATGAAGAAAGCGGATATTTCTGCTGACCAATTGATCGAAAGATATATCAATACGGTTACTAAAACAGCTTCTGCAAAGGATTTGGCTAAAAAAATGAAGAAGGTGAAATCGGTAGTTAAGAAAATTGAACTTTCTTCTCCTCAGATTCCTGTAGTTATTTCCATGACTGATGCATTTGTTGCTCCAAATAAGGAAGCAATGAAAATTGAAGCTCAAGGAATGGTTTTCCAAAGTTCTTATTACGACGGTACAAAAGGTTCTGAAATGAATATGCAGACCGGAAAGAAAGAAATGACCGCTGAAGAGTTGGCTTCTAAAAAGAAAGGTGAAGGTTTGTTCCCGGAAGCGAATTACAAAACATCCGGAATGAAATACGAAATCAAAGGAATTGAAACGATCGCCGGAAAAGACTATTATGTCTTGACTACGAACGATGGTGAAAAAGAAGCTTTTGATTATTTCGATGTAACTACAAACTTGAAATTCAAAACTGTTTCCATCACAAAACAAGGTGAAGAAACAATGGAATCAACTATTATCTTCGATGATTACAAAGATGTGAACGGGTTCCTATTTGCGCACAAATTGACCCAGGTAATGGGTGAAATGACGCTTTCAGGAGCTGTGAAATCCATTGAATTCAACACGGAAGTTGATAAAGCATTGTTCGAATAAGATATTCTTAAAAACAATTGAAAGGGCTTTGCAGAAATGTGAAGCCCTTTTTAATTTTCTCCCACGGAGGAACACAGAGGTACACGGATGTTTATTCGTTCGATATATAATCCAACTTCCGTGTTCATCCGTGCATGTCCGTGGGAAATAAGTTTTTATCCATTCTGTAAACCACCTGTGTGCAAAAAAACAACTGTCTGCAGAGTTTGGAAATCCTGCTTCGCCAGCCAGTTCATTAATGCGTAGAACGCTTTCCCGGTATAGATCTTATCCAGTGGCAGATTGTATTCTTTTTCGCAGTTCGAGATGAAGTCCAACAACTCTTGATTCCACTTTCCATAACCTCCGAAATGAGCTTCCGAATGCACCTCCACCCGATTCAAATATTCCTGGATGCTTTCATCATCAATCAGGAAAGGAAAAAGTTGTTTGGTCATTTCCCCTTTCGCATCAAAACCTTTCAAGACAGGGACTACATGCAGTTTCGTATTTTCGTCTAATCCTACCAATAATCCACAACTGGTGGCAGTGGTTCCTTGTGCAACAAACAGGTGATCGATTCCATCGGGCAATTCCTTCCGGATTTCCTGGCAACCGACCATTCCGTAATAGTTTGCTCCGCCTTCGGGAACCAATAAATAAAAAGGATACTCTTCTTTCCACGTTTCCTGGACGAATTTCTCATTCCTCGCATCGTATTCTTCCCTCGGAACGAACTTCAATTCCATTCCCAATTCTGCGCAGCGTTTCAGGTTGCTATTACTGGACTCCGTAAGTTCTTCTCCCCTCACAACCCCGATCGATTTCAATCCGGCTAATTGGCAAGCTGCAGCAGTAGCTAACAAATGATTGGAGTATGCTCCGCCAAAGGTGAGAATTCCATCTTTCTTCTGGAACTGAACCAGCTCGATGTTGTATTTCAGTTTACGCCATTTATTTCCCGAAACTTCCGGATGGATCAAATCATCCCGTTTTACCAGCAAGCGCACATTCCTGAATCTGGAATCCAACTTGATTTCCTGTAAAATGGATTTTGAAGTATCGAATAGCTCCATGAAATGTGTAATTTTGTAGTATGAATGATGATTTTCGTCCACTTCCCAAAAATAATGCTTTAGATCCGGAAGACTTTTATTATACACCGGAAGGTTATATCGTTTTTACGGAAAAGTATCATTTAAAACGTGGACATTGTTGCAAAAGCGGCTGTCGGCACTGTCCTTATGGATACGATAAACGAACAGATTCGTTTAAAAAGTGAAAAGTTAAAAGTGAGAAGTTAGAAGTTAAAATTTTAAGTTCTCAAAATTTGCAATTCTTTTTAACTTTTACCTTTTCAATTTTAACTTCAAGAAACGAATTCTACCACCTGGTTTGGCGCCACTCTTTTTGTTCTGGTTTAGAAAGAAAAGTCCAGGCTACGATTCGACTGGATTTGTTCCCAGTTCCCATGGCCAGCGTTTTGATCTGAATCGCGCCATTTTTTTCCAATGACTGATAAATTCCTTTCAGATTCGATTGTTTGGACACCAAAGTTGAAAACCAAAAACAGTTTTTCGCAACCATCTTGCTATCCGAAATCATATTCTGAATGAACTGAAATTCGCCACCATTAAAGACTAATTCATTCCCATTACCCGCAAAATTGAGTACAGGTGTTTTTTCTGTTTTTCCGGATAGATTCTTGATTTTTCTACGAGTTCCTTCCTGAGCATCTTCCAACGTAGTATGAAACGGGGGATTACAAACCGTTAAATCAATTTTATCAGAATCGGCAATGATTCCCCGAAAAACAGCCCTTGGATTTTTCTGCAGCCTGAACGAAACCTTATTTTTAAGAGACTCATTCACATCAACAATATGCTGCGCTGACTCAATTGATTTTGGATCAATATCACTTCCAATAAATTTCCAGGCAAATTCTGTAATTCCAATAATGGGATAAATACAGCTTGCTCCAACTCCAACATCCAAACAGATAAAGGTTTCTCCCGTTGGAATAACGCCAAAATTGTTTTCAGCCAATAAATCAGCTATGTGATGAAGGTAATCCGCTCGCCCGGGGATTGGTGGACATAAATTCTCATCAGGAAAATCCCAGTTCGCTATTCCGTAATAATGGTTGAGTAAGGATTTATTCAATAATTTCACTGCCATCGGACTTGAAAAATCGATAGAATCATCCCCAAAATGATTGGGTTTCACATGTTCTTTCAGTTCAGGATTAGAAATCAAAAGCGCGTTCAAATCGTACCGGTCCCGGTTTCTGTTCCTTACATGTAACCTTTTTGAAGCGTGTTCTTTTTTTTCTGACGGCATGTTTTTTGAGAATTGTAAACTTAAATTTCCAGTTAGCTAACTATTGTTCCTTTTTTATCCCACATACTCCACAAACAATCGCTCCACTTCCTTCTCCAAATCATTCGTCTTCCCAGGATGTGGCCTGGAGGTCTGAATAACCGAGCTTCTGACTGCTGTTAGCCAACGGAAACGCTCCGGCAATTCTTCGCAGGCAATCGGTCCGCCGGCTTTCGATCCCGCACTGATAAGTTCAAACGCATTCAGGTTTGCTTTTATCTGGTCCAGGTCCATTTCACATTGGAACAACTTCAGGCGTTCTTCCGGAAGTTCAATCCTGGCGCGAATATATTTCTCTTTTTTAGAAAACAAAATGACCCCCACATTGATGAATTCTTCGCGTTCCACTTGAGGGACCAGGCGAATTACAGCATATTCATATAAGAACATTGCGGGCGTTTTTAGCTTCGTTTACAAAATTGGTCGAATTATTTAAGCGAATCGTTAAAAACTGCTTGTAAACATTCCGTATTTCATAGGGAGTTGCATCCAGGTCTTCCCAAACCAACCAGGATTCAGGAATGGCATCTACCAACCGATGGAGTTCTTCCTCCGTCAACCTGGAACGGCAAAAGCTATCTGCTTCATCCATTTG
>Ga0247691_1000244_pt1 | contig 12293 bp, 10 predicted proteins | sample CNK32_metaG_FD_182721 | JGI IMG/M metagenome (GOLD analysis project Ga0247691, IMG submission 182721) | Soil microbial communities from Purdue University Martell Research Forest, Indiana, United States - CNK32 | ecosystem: Environmental > Terrestrial > Soil > Temperate forest > Bulk soil...
TTCTGTTCCGAAATCTCCTGCCCAAAATACTTCTTGTTCGGTTTTATATTGTTTATCCATGTTTTATATTTGAATCTTAACTAATTGGTTATGCATAAAATTGTCTTATGGACAAAATAACAAAATCTAAATCTTCCTTTGTCAATGAAGGATACATTGGAATACTAATGCATCTTGAATAATAGGTTTCCGCATGCGGAAAATCACCAACTTTAAATCCTTGGTTTTTATAGTAAGGCATCAAATGCACAGGAATATAATGGATTTGGGCAAAGATATTCTGAGATCTTAAATAATCATAGAAACCTTTGCGATCTTCTACCTCCAGCACAAAAAGGTGATATGCATGCCCTTCAACTATTCCGGAGTGTTGGAAGATTTGCGGAATAGTCTCAAAAGCTTCAGTATAGTATTTGGCAATTGCTTTTCGTTTGTTTAAGTTCTGATCTGCACGTTTTAGTTGTGAAAGACCTAAAGCAGCCTGAAAATCAGTTAACCTATAATTGTATCCCAACTCTTGCATTTCCATATACCATGTCGGGTAAGAGTTGTGGTCAGAGCTATTTCCAACTGCAAATTCAATTGAATTTTCAAATAAATCAGTATCCCGTGTGATTCCATGTGTTCGAAGAGTCATTAATCGCTGATACAAGACTTCATCATTGGTAGTAATCATACCACCTTCTCCGGTAGCAATGTGTTTTACAGGGTGAAATGAAAAAACAGATAGATTAGCGAACAGACCATTTCCAGCATGTTGTTGTTTGTTGTTTTTATCAATGAAGTATCCTCCGGGAGCGTGACATGCATCTTCAATAATCCACAGGTTATGTTCATCTGCTAATTGACGGAAGTGATCCAATTGAGGAACTCGTCCGGCAAAATCGACTGGAATGATTCCTTTGATTTTTTTATCCGGATTGTTCTTGATAACCATTTTAACGGATTCAAGATCCATTAAATAGGTTTGGGGATCAATATCTGCAAAAAGCACTTGACCTTTGCAGTATTTCACACAATTTGCAGAAGCAGAAAAGGTGATAGGTGTACAAATAACATATTCATTCTCTTGCAGCCCTAAACTGATAACTGCTAAGTGCAGAGCTGCAGTACCATTGCTAACGGCAATGGCATATTTTGAGCCAACGTATTTTGCAAATTCACTTTCGAATTCTGCAATTTTTGGTCCTTGTGTCAAAAAATCAGATTGAAGTGTTTCCACCACAGCTTGAATATCTTCAGGTGTTATTTCTTGCTTTCCATATGGAATCGCTTTTCTCATAGTTCAAACGTTGGTTCTACATGTTTGATAATCAATTCGCGTAAGCTCTGGACAGTTTCCCAATCAGTGTTTTTATCAGAAGAATATGCAAATCCTTCTGCAACTTTTGAAGCGCTAAAATGAGTGATGAACTGGTCAATATTCCAATTTGGAGTTTGAGGTAGAATAGTGTAATACTTCCCTAAATCATAGGTGAAAAATGAATCCGATGAGGTAATCATTTCTTCGTGTATTTTTTCACCAGGTCGAATTCCAATAACAGGTTTTTCACATTCCGGTCCTATAGCTTCAGCGACATCTAAAATGCGATAAGATGGTATTTTCGGGACAAAAATCTCTCCACCCCAGGCCGTTTCAAGCGCATGCATGACCATATCTACACCACCTTGTAACGAAATATTGAAACGAGTCATTGCTTCAACCGTTATAGGTAATATTCCATCCGTTTTTTTCTTTTTTAAGAAGAAAGGAATCACAGAACCATTCGATCCCATTACGTTTCCGTAGCGAACTACAGAGAATTTGACATTTTTTTTTCCGCGAATATTGTTAGCAGAAACAAATAATTTATCCGAAGTTAGTTTAGTAGCTCCATACAAGTTTATAGGCGCACACGCTTTATCCGTTGATAGTGCAACTACATGTTCAACGCTTGTTTTTAAAGCTGCTTTTATCACATTTTCAGCTCCTCCGACATTTGTTTTAACACATTCGTCAGGATTGTATTCTGCAATATGAACATGTTTCATCGCAGCAGCGTGAATAACGTAATCAATCCCGGAAAAAGCTCTTTCAAGACGTTCGAAATCACGCACGTCTCCAATGAAATAACGAATTTGAGGGTAGATTTTCACCGGAAAGTCTTGTTCCATCTCAAACTGCTTTTGCTCATCTCTTGAAAATATGACAAGTCTTTTAACATCTGGATAAAGTGTTAAGATATGTTTCGTAAGTGCCTTCCCAAGAGAGCCAGTTCCTCCCGTTATGAGTATTGATTTGTCTTTCACAATGTATATTAATATGATATCACAAATATACTTAAATCCATTTACCCAAATAAGGGACGTGATTGGATTCTGAAATCAATGGAAATCACTGGTCTAATCTATGTGTATTGAAGTTGGAATAGGCGCTGGGGATAAAAAAAGTATTAATGACTGCAAGATTGTTTTCAGAGGAACCCAATTAAAAGTGATTTCTTGGTCTATAAAATGTTACTCCAATTAGTGTTTACTGAATTTGTCATCTATAAAAACAGTATCTTTGATAGCCAAAATAAATTGAATGAAGATTGCGCTAATTACAGGTATTACTGGTCAGGACGGGTCATATTTAGCAGAACTACTTCTTGAGAAAGGATACGTGGTTCATGGAATTATTCGAAGAGCTAGTGTTTTTAATACAGAACGTATCGATCATTTGATCGGAAGAGAACATTTCGTCCTGCATCATGGAGATGTTACGGATAGTTCGAATATCAATAAACTGATGTCGACTATTCAGCCTGACGAAGTTTATAATTTGGCAGCGCAAAGTCATGTTCAGGTTTCATTTGAGGTTCCGGAATATACTGCTCAAGTGGATGCTATGGGAACATTGAGAATTCTGGATGCGTTGCGGAATTATTGTCCGAAAGCTCGTTTTTATCAAGCGTCAACTTCGGAGTTATATGGTAAAGTGCAAGAAATTCCTCAAACAGAGAATACCCCATTTTATCCAAGAAGTCCTTACGGAGTTGCCAAAATATACGGTTTTTGGATTGTGAAGAATTTCCGTGAAGCTTACAATCTATATGCATGCAACGGAATTTTGTTTAACCACGAAAGTGAGCGCAGAGGTAAAACGTTTGTGACTCGAAAAATTACGATTGGATTGGCTGAAGTTGCCCAAGGTGTGAGAGGTACTCTAGCGTTAGGTAATTTGGATTCAAAACGCGATTGGGGTTATGCAAAGGAATACGTAGAAGCGATGTGGCTCATGCTTCAACAAGATGAACCGGAGGATTTTGTGATTGCAACCGGAAAAACCTATACGGTAAGAGACTTTATCGAAAGAGCGGCAAAGTATGTCGGATTTGATATTGTCTGGGAAGGAACAGGAGTTGATGAAGTTGGAATTGACCGGAATACAGGTAAAAAAATAATTGAAATCAACCCAAAATATTTCAGACCAACAGAAGTGGATTTATTGATTGGTGATGCAACCAAAGCGTTCAATCAGCTGGGCTGGAAAGCAAAAGTGGAGATAGATGAATTGGTCAAGATTATGATGGAAAATGATATTGAACTAGTTCGGAACAGTAAGCGCTAGGAAGATGGAAAAACACGACAAAATATATATAGCTGGCCATAATGGAATGGTTGGAAGTAGCATTGTCAGAAAATTACAGCGTGAGGGATTTACGAATCTGATCACTCGATCTTCGAAGGAACTCAATCTAATTAATCAAGCGGATGTGCTGGCTTTTTTTGAAGAAACAAAACCCGATTATGTATTTATGGCAGCAGCCAAAGTAGGAGGGATTCAAGCAAATAACACCTATAAAGGTGATTTCTTGTATGACAATCTAATGATTCAGACGAATGTCATTCATGCCTCATATCTGAATCAAGTGAAAAAAATGTTGTTTTTGGGTAGTTCTTGTATTTATCCCAAGTTTGCACAACAACCCATTTCTGAAGATAGTTTATTGACAGGAACCCTGGAACCGACGAATGAACCTTATGCGATTGCTAAAATTGCCGGAATCAAATTGTGTGATGCTTATAGGGATCAGCACGGTTGCAATTTCATATCTGCAATGCCTACGAACTTGTACGGACCAAATGATAACTACGATTTGTCGAATTCTCATGTATTACCTGCAATGATCCGCAAATTCCATGAAGCCAAATTGAATAATGGAAAAGAAGTGGTTGTTTGGGGAACCGGTAAACCGATGAGAGAGTTCCTTTACGTGGATGATTTGGCGGATGCATGTTATTTCCTGATGGAAAATTACAGCGATCCAGGGGCTATCAATGTGGGGACAGGAAGTGATATAACGATTGAAGACTTGGCACATTTGGTGAAGCGAATCGTTGGCTTTGAAGGTGAGATTGTATTTGATACATCCAAACCGGACGGTACACCGAAGAAACAGCTGAATGTGAGTAAAATCAATCAATTGGGATGGAGTGCGAAGATTCCTTTGGAAGAAGGGATTCGATTGGCTTATGCCTCATTTTTAAATAATTGGAAAAACTGACCGGTTTTGAAGAGAATTAGTATCGTTTCCAGGCATTATCCCCCAAATAAGAATATCAATGGAGTTCTTGCCAATCAAATGGCTAAATACCTGATAAAGGATTCCAATGTGGACGTCACAATCTTTTGTATGGATGCGGATGCGGATGGAAATACCTCTTCCATTGAAGTGTTTGGGAAAGTGGTTCGTTTGAAACAACGGTTCAGTCCTGAAAACAAAATCGGGAAGTTGCTCAATATGTTTTACGATGGATATATTCTGATCAAAAAAAGCAAGAAATATCCTTCGGATTTGATCATTTGCACTTCAAGTCCTCCCTTGCTTCCTTTTTGGGCTTCAAGCATGTTGAAAAAGAAACGGAAATGGGCTTTTTGGTCTTTGGATCTTTTTCCGGAAGGATTTGTGTCTGCGAATACGGTCAAGGAAAGCAACTTGGGATACCGTTTTTTAAAGAAGCGAACTTATCGTCATGCACCTGATTTACTGATTGCTCTCGGAGAAGAACAAGCAAGGCACATTCAACAGAATTATCAGCATCCTATTCCGACAATCATATTGCCGGCAGGAGTTACTTTGGACGAAACCATAAATGAATCAGTTCTAGATGACAAACCAACTTGGTATAATCCTGAGTTGATCACATTGGGATATTTTGGGAATGTAGGGCAGGCACACAACCCGGAATTCATTAAAGGAATGATCTCAGCCTCAGCTCGTGAAGGTTTTCAATTTGTGTTGTCCGTTTACGGGATCAATGCACAGGAGGTCAAGGAATATGCACGTAATTTCAAGCATGTAGTACTAGTGGAGAATGGACTTGCTCAACATCATTTGAAATATATTGATATTCATTTGGTTTCATTAAGAACCACTTGGACACATGCAGCTGTTCCATCTAAAGCAGTAACTGCAATTTCAACTGGTCGACCAATCTTGTTTTGTGGAAGTAAAGAAAGCGACAACTGGCAGATGTTTAAAGAAGCAGCTTGGTTTATTCCTGAAACGGAAGTTATGAATCAGGAAATTGAACGTTTGTTAGTTGAAATTGATCATGAGCAAATCGAATCAAAAGCTGCTTTGACAAAAAATATTGTAATCAAACTGAAACAGCAGGTACTAAACACATATACCCAAATAGGCAAATATGATTAATAAATTCTTTCAGACTATTTTTACTCTTGCAAAGGTTGTATTTAAAAGTAACTACTTCATCAAAATGAAGAAATCCACTGCTCAGGATATAATCGTCTTAGGGAATGGACCTTCACTTCAGCAGGATATTTTGAACAATTGGGAGATTTTTGAAAAAAAAGAACTGGCGGTAGTGAATCATTTTTGTCATTCTGAGTTCTTTTTTCAATTGAAACCCAAAAGTTATTTTTTATTGGATCCTGCTTTTTTTAACAATTCAAACTCGTTGGAGAACGTAGAAAAAACATTCCAAATCCTGACAAATGAGGTAGATTGGGATATAGCGTTTTATATTCCATACCGAAGCAGAAAATCCGCTTTAGCACAAGCTCTTAAAGAGATAAATCAATTCAAAGTACATTTTGTAAATTATGTTCCTGCAAAGGGTGGTTTTCAGCGCATAAATCACCTGTTATTTGATTTGAACTTAGCAATGCCACAGTGTCAGAATGTGATTGTATACACTCTTTTTATAGTTGCAAAGAAGAAACCGGAACAAATTTTTTTGTTTGGAGCTGAAAATGATTGGCATACAAATGTGAAGGTGAATAAGGACAATTATTTAGTTCTTCACGATTCCCATTTGTATGAAGAAAAAAAATCAGCAATTGAGAGAATTCTCTATAATTCACGTGATAAATCGAAAAGAACCACCATGGTTGATTTATTGGAGAGTTCTGTAAAGGTGTTTAAAGGATATATGGAGGTAAGGAAATATGCACAAAAGAAAAAAGTTCAAATTTATAATTGTTCAAAGAATAGTTTCATAGACACCTTTGAAAGACTGAATGACGAAGAATTCGCGAAAACTATATCCAACTGAAAATATTCGTGATTATGATTAGTACTCAAACTTGCATTATTACATTGAAATAACAGGCTTTGGATTCGTATCTGCAAATAGGTAATTGTAGAATAAACCGTAATCCACTCCACACGTCAAAGAAAGAATTTATGAAAGTAGCAATAATCAGTACTTATGAAACGCATGGAGGTGGATCAATTGCCGCTAAAAGGCTTTCAATTGCGCTAAACAAAACTTCAGAAGTGGATGCAAAGCTGCTTGTAAATACTGCTCAAACGAAAGATCCGCAAGTTATTGAAGTGGCAGACACCAAACGGAAGCAGCGGATGCGTAAACTTCGGTTTATCCTGGAAAGAATACTTTTTATTCCTTATGAACTTTCGAAAAAAGAACGCTACTCCTTTTCTACCGCTTATTTCGGAACCGATATCAGTAAACATCCCGCAGTTGGCGAAGCAGATATTTTACACCTTCACTGGATCAATCAGGGCTTTTTATCACATAAAAATTTGCGGCAGTTAATTGAATTGGGTAAACCGATTGTTGTGACTATGCACGATGTATGGTATTTCACTGGTGGATGTCATTACACAAGAGAATGTGATCATTTTACGGGGAGTTGCGGAAATTGTATCCTGATAAAACACGGACAGCCAAACGATGTCTCTCACAAGGCTTGGATGATCAAGAACAGTATGTATTCCGATCAAATGAAATTTGTTGCCTGCAGTAACTGGCTGGCAAATCTGGCCAGAACCAGCAGTTTATTGAAACCGGAACAAGTGAGCTGCATTCCGAATCCGATCGATCGCTCTGTTTTTAACCGAAGAGACAAAATGCTTTCCCGAAAAGTCTTCAACTTGCCGGAAGACAAGATTTTAATCCTGTATGTCGCAGTGAAAGTGGATAACGAACGAAAGGGGTATCATTACTTGTCGGCTGCGCTTAAAACCCTGTTCGAATCCAATTCCCCGATCAAAAAAGACATCGAGATCGTCGTAATGGGTGGAGTGGACGATCCTTCTTTGATCAATTTCTATTTCCCGACCCATTTTCTAGGAAGACTCAGTAATGTCGATTCGATCGTTTCCTGCTACAACGCGGCAGATTTGTTTATTGCACCCTCTTTGGAAGATAACTTGCCAAACACTATCGTGGAAAGCATTGCTTGCGGAACACCGGTTGTTGCATTCAATATCGGGGGAATACCGGATATTATCGATCACAAACAGAACGGCTACCTAGCGGCTTATAAAGATACTTCCGACCTGATCAATGGAATAGAGTGGGTGCTTGCACAACCGGATATTTCAGAAAAATGTCTGGAAAAAGCGGAGAATACGTTTTCAGAAGGAGTTGTTTCTCCTCAGTTCATCAATCTGTACAAATCACTTCTGTGATACTTTTCCTTTTAGGACAATAAGTGGTGAAAGGGCTTTGCTTTCTCTGGGAATTATCCGTGTTGCTACCTTTCCTGCTACAAACAGCATTTTGAAAAAAGCCCTTACAAAGATGGATTTTGTCTTGTAATTCTCCAGCCAAATACTGAATCGTCCTACGTAATAGGTAGAAGCATCTTCGATCTTCAATTCATCGGCAATGGATTTTAAGAGATCCAGGTCCATCGATTGGATATTGTGAACATCGTAGTTGGCTTTGTCGAATTTACGCTGCAGCCAACCATTGATCCCTCTGAAATTCGGTAGTATGATCAACAACTCTCCATCCGGATTGATGTAATCCAGGTGGCGCTTGATAATTGCTTTCGTATCTACAAAGTGCTCGATCAAACCGATGGAGAAAACCAAATCATATTTTTTCTCAATTGCATGGTCCAGGGTCAAATCGTCCTCAATCAAATGAATAGCATTTTTATCCAAACCATTTGCTGCAAGCAAGTCATCCACTATCGATTGATCGATGAAATAATCCAATAGGGTGGTGTCCAGGTTGTATTTCTTCTTGACATAAATCGAGAATGTTCCCGGAAAACCTCCAAGCTCAATGGACGTTTTAAGGTTGCTATTTGCAATAACGGAATCCAATACCCGGTTGTGAAAGCCGGTTTCATGAACCGGACCGATGAGTGAATCGCGTTTATTGTTCCAATAATCTTCCCAGAACTTTCTTTCGGTTAACAGGTCTTTTTCCTTCATCGTTGAATCCATTAGTTCAGGTGTTTGGTATTCAGGAATATGCCGTCTACTTGCAATAAGTGCTTGGTTTTCACATCGCTAAACCCGTTTTCCAAGGAAATTAGAGTAAATCCTTTTTCATCCAGGTAATCAATAATTTCCCGGTAAAGGACTTCATTTTGATACAACTGCACCAAAGACATCTCCAATTGAATAAGCGTGATTTGTTCAAGCACTGCTTCTGAACCGATCAATACATTTTTCTCATAACCCTGGGTGTCAATTTTCAGCATGACTTTATTCCCTTTTTCGTGGAAAGATTGAAAAACCTCGTTTAATGTTTTGATCTCGATTTCTTCCGTTCCGATGTATTTTGATTCAGGTGCGCCTTCCACATGTGCATCTTCCATCTCCAGAATGGAACTGCTGAAAGAGTTTCCTGAAACATTGATTGTTATTTTCCCCGCAATATCTCCCAATGCATATCGGTTGATTGTCCATTTCGAGTCCTTGGCAGAAGCCTTTTCCAATCGCTGATAAGCATCGGTTACCGGTTCGAATGAAACGATTTTCCCTTTGTAGCCCAGCATACGGGACATTTCGCCATACTGACCTGCATTTGCTCCTACGTCAAACAACAGATCAATGCCGTGATATTTTAAGATTTGAGATCTCCTAAGCCAATCCGGCTTAAAATACTTAAGAACAGGGATTCCCATATTGATAAGAGTCCGAGCCATTTTCATCTTAAAATTCATATGAGGGAATATTGATTGAAATTAGAATGTTTCCGCTTGATTTGCAGCATTTTTTAAGAAAGGCCGAATTTAGCAAAAAGTTTAAATATAATAGGGACCCGGAAAGCTAAAATAGCAAATTCGGAGATTCATTGCACGGGTAATTCATGCTGTAAAAGCAGGAGGGGAGTCTTTTGCGGGAAAATATTACTTAATTTCGCAATAATGGGTTTGGTACAAAAAGATGCTTTTCGAACAGCCGTAATTTCGTATGTGGGAATTCTTATTGGTTATCTCAATAAAGGTGTCTTGTTCTTGATCATTCTTTCCACAGCACAAATCGGCTTGATCAACTTGATTATTTCCATAGGAACTTTATTTGCCCAATTGGCGAATTTAGGAAGTGTTTACGTCACTTGGAAGTTTTTTCCGTTTCTGAAAAATGAAGAGAAAAAACATCATGGTTTTCTGCCATTTGTAATGTTAATTGTCGGTATTGGAATAGTGATCTACACCGGACTTTACATTCTTTTCAGAACACAGATTCAGCATGGATATATTGAAAAATCTCCTTTGTTCCTCGATTATTATTATTGGACATTGCCAATTGGAATCTCTTACGTAATCTTCATAGTGTTGGAGATTTATTTGCGGAGTCTGTACAAAAATATCATTTCGGTTTTTGCTTTTGAGGTGGTCTTAAGACTTGCTACAACTGTTATCTTGATTTTGAAATGGGTTAATCTGATTTCATTTGATTTATTTGTGATTCTGCACAGCCTTCTGTATATCATCCCGACATTGATTCTCATCTTTTATTTGAGAAGTCTCGGAGAATTGAATTTGAGGTTTTCGACCATTAAAATACCCAAGCGATTTAAAAAAATCGTGTTTTATTTTTCTTCGTTTTCCTATATCAATACTTTGGGTGCTGTTTGGGTAAATTCTTTGGATGTGTTAATGATTGCTCAATTTGTAGGCTTGAAAGGAACGGGGATATTCACAACAGTCATTTTTCTGACGAGTGTTTTACAAGTGCCTTATAAGTCAATAACAAGAGTCAGTGCACCGCTAATCTCTGATTATTGGAAACACCGGCAGTTTGATAAAATGAAGGAATTGTATACAAAAGTAAGTTCGATTTCATTAGTGATCGGTTTGGCAATGTTTCTTTTATGCTGGGTCAATATTGACTTTTTGTTTTCGTTTATCAAATCGGAATTCCGTGAGGGAATCTGGGTGTTTTTCTTCATTATGATGGGAAGATTGGTGGATATGTATTTCGGATTGAACGGATCTATATTTTCTACCTCTAAGAAGTATAGATACGATATCTTCTTCACGGTATTCCTAATTATAGCAGTGTATTTACTGAATTATTGGCTTATTCCGATTTGGGGAATTGTAGGAGCAGCGATTTCCACGTCCATTGCATTAGTGGTTTATAATGTCGGAAGATTACTATTTGTATGGTTTGCTTACAAATTGCATCCTTTTCATCGAAATCAGCTTGTAATTATCGGATTATTTGTGATTGCCATGATGGTGGGACATTTCACCCAAGGTCTTATAAATAACAAGTGGATCCAATTTTTGTTTGAATCCACTTTAGTTATTGTATTATTTTTTGTTCCGATCTTTTTACTCTCTTTAGAGAAAGAAACCGTGAATTATATTAAAAAGGGAATGGCATTTGTCCGCTCCAAATTCAGACGCAATTAAGCAATCGTTTGTTTGATCGTTTCAATAGCCTGAACCAATCCATCTGCATTTTTCCCACCTGCCGTAGCAAAGAAAGCTTGTCCGCCTCCACCTCCCTGGATCAGGGATGCAACGGATTTTACCAGGTTTCCGGCATTCCATCCTTTAGAAGAAACCAAGGTCTCATCGACCAAAACGCTGATAGCACATTTGTCTTCTTCTTTTGATCCGATAACAGCAACCAGGTTCGGAACTTCACCTTTCAATTGGAATAAGATATCCTTTACCGAACCTGCGTCCAGGTCAATCAGCGCATCCAGGTAAGAGAAATCTCCTTTGGAAACGATTTTCGCCTTCAAATCGGCTTTCACCAATTTCGCGTGTTCTTTTTTGAAGTTCTCAACCTGCTTCTGAAGTTGATTGTTTCTGGAGATCAGGTCTTCCACCGCTTTTGAAACATCTTTCGGATTCTTCAATAACTCGTTGACCGATTTCAATTTCGATTCCTGATCGGTATAATATCCTTCAACTGCGACATTGGTAATTGCCTCGATACGACGAATACCTGCAGCAACTGCAGATTCAGCCTGGATTTTGAATAAGCCGATCTGCCCTGTGTTCTGAACGTGAGTTCCTCCGCATAATTCCACTGAATCACCGAATTTAATTACACGAACCGTATCGCCATATTTTTCACCGAACAAAGCCATTGCACCCATTTCGGTTGCCACTTCGATCGGAACATTGCGTCTTTCATCCAAATCTATGCTTGCGCGAATTGCTTCACTCACCAAAGACTCGATTTTTGCCAATTCTTCATCCGTCACTTTCGAAAAATGAGAGAAGTCGAATCGTAAATAGTTCGGATTGACTAATGATCCCTTTTGTTCTACGTGTGTTCCCAATACGCTTCTTAAAGCATGGTGCAATAAGTGTGTCGCCGAGTGATTGTAAGCGGATAATTTGCGCTTGCTTTCGTTTATTTCAGCTGTAAAGGGTTTATTCGGATTGCCTGGTAATGTCTCAGACAAATGAACAATAAGGTTGTTTTCTTTCTTCGTGTCGAAAATGATCACCGATTCCGAATCGTTGTAAATTCTTCCGGTATCGCCAACTTGTCCACCACCTTCCGGGTAGAAAGGAGTTTTTGAGAATACCAATTGGTAAAATGTCTTCTGTTTTTGGGAAACCTTGC
>Ga0247691_1000245_pt1 | contig 12277 bp, 6 predicted proteins | sample CNK32_metaG_FD_182721 | JGI IMG/M metagenome (GOLD analysis project Ga0247691, IMG submission 182721) | Soil microbial communities from Purdue University Martell Research Forest, Indiana, United States - CNK32 | ecosystem: Environmental > Terrestrial > Soil > Temperate forest > Bulk soil | place...
CTGCTTTGCAATTTTCTCCTTATCGAAATTCAAAGCAGTGAAATCCAGTCGCTCTCCTTTATAATTCAAATAGCAGTGAGCTTCCGGGATTGCGGAATAGGATTTATCACTAAAGAAAGCCTCCAATGAAGGATTTGTTTCGGGACTCATCAGATAGATCCCGACGATCAATTCCACGTGTTCCACCCCGTTTTCCAAAGCCAGTGAAGCAAGCAACGCATGCTTGGAAGAACAAGTCCCTTTTTCTTCACTCATTACCAACAAAAAGTCGGACCGATTGGCATTCCTACCATATGGCAATTGATGGATAAAAGTACAGGCTTCTGAGAAAGTATGAATCCCACGCTCCCAAAAAGCAGTTGAAAAGGGTTCGTTGGATGTGAGTTTGAAATCTATCATAATTCCGAATTCCTAATTACGAGTTCCGAATGAATTCCAATTCGTAATTCGTAATTTACCTACATTCCCGGCATTCCGCCTTTCATGCCCTTCATTTGTTTCATCATACCCATCATGTTCTTCGGATTACTCATCATTTTCATCATTTTCTTCGTATCCTCGAACTGTTTAAGCAATTTGTTCACTTCCTGGATATTTGTTCCGGAACCGTTTGCAATCCGTGTTTTCCGCTGACCGTTCATCAAAGTCGGATTTGCGCGTTCCTTCGGAGTCATGGAATAAATGATCGCTTCAATGTGTTTGAATGCATCATCCTGGATATCGACATCTTTCACAGCTTTTCCCATTCCCGGGATCATTCCCATCAAATCCTTGACATTCCCCATCTTTTTGATTTGCTGGATCTGTCCAAGGAAATCATTGAAATCAAACTGATCCTTTTGGATGCGTTTCTGTAATTTGCGAGCCTCTTCTTCGTTAAATTGTTCCTGAGCACGTTCTACCAATGAGACAACGTCACCCATTCCCAATATACGATCTGCCATACGTGTCGGATAGAAAACATCCAGCGCATCCATCTTTTCACCCGTACCTACAAACTTGATCGGTTTATCAACAATCGTTTTGATCGACAAAGCAGCTCCACCGCGTGTATCACCATCCAACTTGGTTAATACAACCCCATCAAAATTGATTCGGTCATTAAATGCTTTTGCCGTATTGACCGCATCCTGTCCTGTCATGGAATCCACAACAAACAAAGTTTCTGTCGGATTGATCGCTTGCTTAACGCGTGCAATCTCATCCATCATCATCTCATCGATCGCCAAACGACCCGCTGTATCGACAATCACTACGTTAAATCCTTTGCTTTTAGCAAAAATGATTGCATCTGTGGCAATTTTAACCGGATCTTTTTGTTCCTTATCTGAGTAAACATCAATTCCCAATTGCTCACCAAGAACATGAAGCTGATCTATCGCTGCCGGACGATAAACGTCACAAGCAACCAACAAAGGTTTTTTATTCTTTTTTGTTTTTAAGTAGTTCGCCAATTTCCCCGAGAAGGTAGTTTTCCCCGAACCCTGAAGACCGGACATCAATACGATTCCCGGATTCCCCTGAATTTGGATCTCACTTTCGTTTCCACCCATCAACTCAACCAATTCCTCATGACAAATTTTGATCATCAATTGGCTTGGAGAGATCGCTGTTAACACGTTCGCACCCATTGCCTTGTCTTTCACACGAACGGTGAAATCTTTGGCAGTTTTAAAGTTAACATCGGCATCAAGCAAAGCTCTGCGAACTTCTTTCAATGTTTCTGCAACGTTTATTTCAGTAATTTGTCCTTGTCCTTTTAAGACTTTAAAGGCGCGTTCAAACTTATCGGTAAGATTATCAAACATGCTATTGAGCGTTTTTTTTGGAATACAAAGATACGACTAATTCAAAATGCAAAATTCAAAATGCGAAATTATTGTCAAAGCAAAAATTCCCAAAATTCAATCTTAAATCATTTTTTGAATTTTGCCTTTTGAATTCAGAATTTAACTAAAGCGCTGTATCCGACCAAACCAAGAGATTGGGTCATTACTCCGCCAATAAACGTTGAATCATTGATAAAAGAAAGTGTTCCTGCAAGACGATAACTATTCACGCTTTGTGGATGATTTTTCATATTCATGTAGGTCAAACGCTTTTTATTACCTCCATTTGCATCCATTATCCACCAATCCGCTCCTTGCAGTTGTCCGGGAAAAATATCGCAACCTGCACCCGACATATAAACGATTCGCTGTCCGTTTGGCGTATAAGTCGGTGCTTGGGAAAAGCTTTCGGTTGTGAGTTTGGTGGTATTTCCACTCGCCAGATCGACGCGGTAAATCGGAGTTGCCACCAGGTTATGGGATTCAAATGTACTGTAGATCAAGATGTCCGTTTTGGATGGACTGATACTTTCTACTTCTCCACCGGCAAGTTCCCCACCAGGTTGATAAGTCCTGATATTGTAAAAAACCGGATTCGGATTCCAACTCACATCTGCAACTTTAAAGACATAAGCTCCAGCCGTCAGGTTCAGATCCAGAAACACAGGAGCCTGGATTCGTTCCGTCCAGGAAAACATTGTCCCATCGTTTGAAATTGCACCATGAATGATTCCTTTGTCGTAGTCATTTGCCAGATTTGTCATTTGCCACGCCTGGCTTCCATCCCGTTTGATGATCCACAGATCCGTATATGCTCCATATCCCGGAATTGCATCACTCGGAGTTCGTGTGTGATCGCTTTCCGTTATATAATCCGTTTTTTCAACATAACAATAAAGGTATTGGCCCGTTGGGTCCCATTCTTCAGCCCATTGATGCCTGGTTGAACCCCAACCGGGATAAGTCAGCTGGACCTCTCCTGTTCCGTCGTAATTGGAAATATAGATCTTGTACGTTCCATCCGGATCAGGTTTATTGTACGCCACACTATTGGTTGCCTGGTTGTAGATCACGCCCATTGCATCGTTCTTATACACTTCCATCGAAGCGTAGCTGGATCCGTCATTATCGGGATCAACCTCTTTCTTTTTACAAGAACTCAATAAAAAGCTAGCAAATAAAAAAGGAAGTAAAACAGTAGTAAATCTCATAATCAATCAGTTATAGCATGAACGAATATATTTATTAATTACGAATTACGAGTGACGAATTACGAATTAGAACTCACGTATTTATACACTAAGACCGAGCCAACTGTCAAAAAGTTACAGCCATTCAAAGAGTTAAATCCTCCGCGGAGGAAACATTTTAACTATTGAACCTTTTGAACCTCCTGAGCTTTCAAACCGAGCTTCGAATTCTTTCTACTGTAAACGAAATAGATCACCAAACCGACACAAAGCCAGATCACGAATGCAATCCAATTCCGCAATTCAATCTGGCTCATCATGTATAGACAGGAGAGCAATCCAAGCAATGGGATCAGGGACAAGTTCTTGCGGATGGTTACAATTGTAATGAATAAAGTAAACAAGATAAAAATCCAGGTTGGAATCTTGTGTGCGAAATGTGAGAACCCACTGTTATACAATCGTTTTCCGGAGATATCGATTGTTTTCAAAGCCTGATCGATCGGAACCTTCGGACCTTGTGCGTAGTATTTTTCCAAATTGGAATCCATTAATTTGAATCCTTTCTCATCATATCCTCCAAGGAAATGTCTTAAGTGATCTTTGGTTTTCGGATCCAATTCATCCACTGTTTTTGCTTTAGATGAACTCTTAATTCCTTTCAGGGAACTTTCCAAATCAATTTTCGGTGCTTGTTCAAAATAAGCCAACAGATCCGACCCAACAAGTGATAGGCCCTTCTGGTCCACTGAAACAATATTTCCTTTCAGTCGAGCTGCTTCCGTTTCTGATAAATCCACAATCAGGTCCTTGGTTTCCTTCAACTCTGATTTATTGGCCAGGAATCCCATAAAGTCACCTTTGTACTCGCTGGTAAACCCGAAAATAATTGCTCCAGCTACTAAAAAAGGCAATACATATTTCCCATTGACATAAGGTGTCCGGAACTTTCCTCGTGGAATATCCGTTCGGTTTTGCAGGATCAATACGCCTCCACAAACCAGTACAAATGCAAACAAGGTCCCGATACTGCACAGATCCGTTACCATTGTCAGGTTCATGAACAATGCCGGAACAGCAACCACAAAACCTACCACAATCGTAGCGAAAGAAGGCGTCTTGTATTTCGGATGTACCTTGGAGAATTTCTTTGGTAAAAGCCCATCCCGGCTCATCGACATCCAGATCCGCGGTTGCCCCATCTGGAAAACGAGCAATACAGAAGCCATCGCTATCACCGCTGAAACAGCAATGATTCCCGACATCCATTTCAAATCTATTTCGCGGAAAACAAATGCCAGCGGATCTCCGACAGCCAACACTTTGTAATTCACCAACCCGGTCAATATCAAGGAGATGACCACATATAAAACCGTACAGATAATAATAGCCCACATCATTCCCCTTGGAAGGTCTCGTTGCGGATTCTCGCATTCTTCTGCCGTTGTAGAAATTGCATCAAATCCGATATAAGCAAAGAAAACAGCCGAAACTCCTTTTAAAATCCCGGAAACTCCATTGGGTGCAAAGGGACTCCAATTATCAGTATCTACGTAAAAAATCCCAACTGCAATGACCAATAGAATGATTGCCAGTTTAATGACTACCATGACATTACTTGCATTCCGGCTTTCCTTCATTCCGCGATAAACCAACCAGGTAATCAATACGATAATGAATAATGCAGGTAAATCGAAAATGATGTGAAAATTGAAAATGGTCGGTGAAGTTTTCCAAGCAGTATGAGCAGCTTGTAAACCAGTATCTAAGTTTTCAAAAAGTTTCCCACCCCGTATAAGTGCTTCTGCTTCATTGAATCCGTTATGTGCAGTCAGGTAATCCGTTTGGATCCATTGAGGCAGGTGAATGTGCAGCCCTTCCAGCATTCCAGTGAAATAATCACTCCAGCTGATTGCAACGGTAATATTCCCGATGGCGTATTCCATGATGAGTGCCCATCCGATTATCCAGGCAATGATCTCTCCGAATGCAACATAGGAATACGTATATGCAGAACCGGCAACCGGAACCATAGAAGCAAACTCAGCATAGGCAAAAGCAGCAAATCCGCAGGCAACCGCAGTAAAAAGGAACAAGAAGATCACAGCCGGACCACCGTTGGAACTCGCTTCTCCGATAGTTGAGAAAATACCAGCCCCAATAATTGCTGCAATTCCAAAAGCTGCCAAATCCCTTACCTTGAGGTGTTTCCCAAGTGCTTCATGTCCATCAGCATGTCCCTCCTGTGTGGAGGCAAGAATATCCTGAACTGTTTTTTTCCGGAAGAGTGAATTTCGTTTCATAGTATTTCGCAAGGGAAGCAAAAATAAGAAGAAAAAGCATAGCTTTTGAAGACCAAATCACGACAAACGTCAGTGCGAAGGTGATTTGGGAGCGTGAGCTTTTGATACTGGCAAGCGTTAGTGCAGCCATTATTGTTCATTATCCAGGTAGATTATCCTTTTCAAGTGAATGATTTTAATATTTAAAAACATAAAAAAGCATAGCTTTTGAAGACCAAATCACCCGTACATACGGGATCAGTGCGAAGGTGATTTGGGAGCGCATAGCTTTTGATAAATGGTTAGCCACGGCCATTTCCTATTCATTAATGAAGTAGTCGCACTCAGAAATATCATTCATATCCACCGATATTTTAAGGGATTCATTACTTTTGACACCAATTACCTAAAAAACTGGTTATGTTTAAAAAAACAATCATACTAACTTACCTGATTTCAATCACTGTTTCCAGCGGATTATTGGCCCAAGGCAAGACGGACTTCAACCATTATAAAACCTTAACATCAGCCGGCTCCATTCCGGAAGATTTTAGCCTTTCCACCTATCAAAAAGTGGATCGAGACATGAAAGTAGATCGTCCGGAACTTGCAGTTTCACTCAGACGGAAATTCTACACAGGGATCCACACGGCTATTGATGAGATCATTCATTCGGAAGTCTGTATTTTTGGTGACCCCATTTCCGAATACGTGAAGGATATCGCCAGAAAATTGTTAAAGGATGATCCGGAAACATTCAATATGCTTCGTTTTTACACCTTGAAATCCAATGAAACAAATGCCTTTTCCACTGACCAGGGAATCATTTTTGTGACAACCGGATTAGTTTCACAAGTAAGTTCCGAAGCTCAGATTGCATATGTACTTGCTCATGAAATTGCTCACTACAAGCGTAAACACGTATTGGAGCGATTCAAACAAAAAACCGTCCTTAAAAATGCAAATTATTACGAATTAAGCTCTTACAGCAAGGAACGTGAACTGGAAGCGGATTCCGATGCCATTGAATTGTACAAGAAAGCCGGATACGATGAGGCATTGATCGAACCTACTTTCGATGTGTTGATGTATTCCTACCTTCCTTTTGACGAAGTGAGAATCCCGGAGAACTTTTTCAACTCAAAGGATTTTTATGTGCCGAACTTTAAGTTCCCCAAAGAGATCTTTGCAATTACAGCAGAGGAAAACTATAACGACAGCAAGAGTTCACATCCCAACATTTCAAAAAGAAAAAAACAAGTGTTGGAGGTACTTGAAAAAGGGACCGGCTGGACAGGAAGCCCGAACCTATTGGGTGCGGAACGCTTCACTGAAATCAGAATGATTGCACGTTTCGAATCCATCCGAAACAGCATTTTGTCTTTAGACCTTACGAATGCACTGTATTCCGTATTTGTTTTGGAAAGAGAATTTCCCAATTCTTCTTACTTAACGGCAATGAAAGCGAAAACCTGGTTGGCATTGGCCCAAACAAAATCGGCATCCATATCCAAACCGTACGAGTCCAAACTACATAAGGAAGGTGAAATCGCTACGCTTCATGCCATGTTGAAGAAAATGGATAAATTGGAAATGTCTTCCATTGCATTGAGACAAATCTATGATATCCGTTCAGCAAATGCTTCGGAATTGGAAATCCAGGCTATTTACGACCGAATGGTAGAAACGGCTGCAAATACCAAGCAATTTACATTGGAATCATTCTCAAAATACGATTACCATCAGGCCATTATCAAAAACAAAGCATATAATGATTCGATAGCTAAGATCCCTGTTGATAGTTTGGCGAAAGTGGAAGCTTCCAAACCAGCAGAATCCAAGTATGATAAGATCAAGAAAAAAAGATCTGCGGATGGAAACATCGATGCACAGGTTTTTGACTCCACCACCTATTATTTGTATGGGATGAAGGATATTATGTCGGATAGTAGTTTTGTCAGATCATTCAAAGCCGCTTATGCGAAAACACTAGCTGAAAAAGACAACCTAAACAACACGGACAAGTCTAAATTAATTCCTGCAATCCCTGATCTGAAAACAAAAAGCATTGCTTTGGTTGAACCGGAAGTTGAAATCGTAGAATCTTCTAAAAAGACCATTCAATTATCAGAATCCATTAAGGAAAAATCGACTGAATTGATTATTCAGGAAGGCGCTGACAATGGGTACAACATTAGTACCGACAATGCGCCGAGTAATTTGACAATTGAAGGGATCAATGCATTTATGTATCTCAAATCGGCTTTAAGACAGAACGATGGGTATTCCAAAGTGAATTTCTTTCCGATTGATTATGCCGAAATGGAAAACATGTCTAAAAAATATAGTTCGGATGTGATCATGATCCCAACTATTTTCTACATCGACAATAAGAAAAGTAATCCTATGGAGATTGCAAGGCCCGTATTGGCAACCTGGTATGTTCCACCAATGGCCTTGATCCTTCTTACCGGTAAGTTATTGGATTCGCAAAGAACGCTGATCCATTTTATCGGCGTTGATTTAAAAAATGGTCATGCTGATTACTCCAACGTGTACATGATTAGCGGCAGACCGTCCAAAATTCTTTTGGGGTCAAAATTCTACGAAATTTTCAAATCAACTAACTAAATCAATATGTTACGAATTAGTTTCATTTTAATTGCAGTATCTCTGTTGAATGCTGCAAACTCTTTAGCTCAAACGAAAAACACTTCCGATCCGGCAAAGAAAAAGAACCAAACTACCGGCTTCTACGGAAAGCGATTTGTGCTGCAACTTGGTGCAGGATTTCATCATAATTCAGTCTTGAAATTAGCAAGTAGTTACGAACGAGGTTTCAGGGAGCAGCATCCGGCATTGAACAAGTCAATTGGAACAGATCAGTTCAATTACAGCTTTTATGCAAATGCCGGAGTTGTATTGAAAGAGCATCTGATATTGTCCCTTGATGTAAAATATTACTCCGGAAACATAGTGCTAGATGATTATGGTTACAATGAGTTTTACGACAATAATACGGGAAATTACACCATCACTTTAGGCAGGACCACACGTGTAAAGTACAATACAATAGGGATTATGCCCCGGATCGAGTTTGGCTCAGGCGGGTCAAATTCACCAGTTGGTTTGCACAATGTATTGGGTCTTGGAATTGAGCTGACAAAAGCAAAATCAGGAAATTACGATGCAATTATCCACGATCCTTATTACAATTCTCCCGACTATACCATTAAAAACTCAAAATTTGATTTCACTACCGAATCAGCGATCAGTTTAACAGTGTTGTATGGTTTGGAATACCGATTACCCATCAGTAAAAATATTGCGTGGAATTTTGGAGGATATGTACATCTGAATCTCCCGGTTCAAATAGCAATAGAATCCGAGTTTAACGGCTACTACGGATCGTCTTATTACGGAACGGATTGGGATGCTGAAATGAAGTTAAGACTTGCCAAAAACAGATTTCAGAACATATTCAGCTTACGAACAGGATTAGTTATCATGCTTTAAATGCAAAAGAATTTTCCAACCTTTTTGTTAAATAAGTATTCAATAAGTAAACAAACGTTACCATTTAAATAAAAATGGATTTGGTAACCTTGTAAAATTGTAATTTTAGAAAAAAATAAACTATGAAATTAAATTTACTCTTAGCTACTAGCTTAATTACAGGAGCTGCTTTTGGTCAGTTCACAGACTTAAACAAACCTGTAATCGGAACAAGCACAACCATGTACATCCTGGATTCAAATGCGGTTGACTTTGCTGCCATGACCGGAACATCTCAAACTTGGGATTACAGTACAACACCAGGAATTTATGGTCAAACCAAAGTGGTTTCTGTTGTTGCACCGGCTTCTACACCTAACGCTGCAGATTACCCTTCTTCACAATTTGCAATTGACATCCCAGGATTTGTAACTTCATTTTACACTTCATCTGCCGGTACACGCAACTCCCAAGGATTTGTATTTGATGCAGGAAGTTTCGGAGGAACTGCTGTTGTCAAATTGGCTGCAAACGATGAGTTATTAATGAATTACCCATATGCTCAAGGAAATACATTAACAGATGCTTTCTCAGGAACTGCAAACGTTCAGGGAACAGATTACCCAACTACTGGAACAGTAACAACTATAGTTGATGGTTCAGGAACATTAAAATTAAATGCTGCAACTACTGTAACAGGTGTTTTACGTTATAAATCACATGATGTTGCGACTGTGACTATTCCATTTGTTGGAGCAATTACAATGGATCGTACGCAGTATGAGTACTATGATTTAGCAAATTCTTCTCTTCCGATTTTTGTTCACGCGAAATTGGTTATCACGCTTGCTGGTTCACCAACTACTCAGAATATCGTTATGAGCAGTGTAGCTCCGGATGAGTACTTAGGACTTTCTGAAAACGACAAAGCTACATTCGGTTTATATCCGAACCCTGCAAATGAATCAGTGGTTATCAATGGTTTGTCAGGAAACGAAACCATTTCAATTGTTGATATGGCTGGAAGAACCGTACTAACAACTCAAAATGCTGGTACTTCCCAAACATTGAATGTTTCTGATTTCAATACTGGTGTTTACAATGTAGTTGTAATCGCTAACGGAAACAAAACAGTTAAAAAATTGACTATCAACTAAGAAATAGTCATCCAAATACTTGAAAAAAGTCTCGCACATGCGGGACTTTTTTTTTGCTCCCTCAGGAATGTTTTCTTTTTTACTTTTAATTCCATAAATTAGCCACCAATAGTTTGAAAGACAATTACTATTACTACAATTGAGGTATTTGAGGTTTGGAATTTATTTTCATCCTTTGTACCAACTACTCAGAATGAAAATGAAGCTCTCTCTTCTTCTACTTACATTATACTTGTTTATTCAAACCGGTTTGTTTGCTCAATGCAATGCAGATGCAGGACCCGATTCAACAGTTTGTATCGGTGCATCCATCCAATTGGGAGGAACACCTGCAGGAACAGGAGCAGGTACACTCTCTTATTCCTGGTCCCCGGCAACCGGGCTTTCATGCACGAATTGTCCCAATCCAACTCTCACAGCAACTACCAATCAAACTTATACACTCACTGTCAGTTCATCTTTAGGCTGTACGGACAATAACAATGTGAATATCTCCGTTGCTCCACTACCAACCGCCTCATTTAACGTTATTGGAAACAACGGTTGCTCCAATATTCCCATTCAATTCAACAATACCTCATCCGGAAGCGGGCTAACTTATTCCTGGAATTTCGGTGATCCGGGTTCAGGCAGCCAAAACACCAGCAATCTCATAAATCCGGTCCATCAGTACAATGCCATTGGGTCCGGAACACAAAATTATACCGCCACATTAGTCGTTACGAATTCAAATGGATGTACTGCAAGTTTCAGCCAAACAGTCACAGTCAATGCTCTTCCAAACCCTGCATTGATAGATCCGATAGCCGGAATGCGAAACTGCGACGGTTCAAACTTCGCACTGACAGTCTTTGATGCTTCATCCACCACATTGATATCAAACTATACCATTCAATGGGGAGATGGATCTCCAAACTTCAACTCAAGCACTTTCCCCGGAGCCGGAGTTTTGCATAATTACATAACAGCAGATATTTTCACACTGAATTACACAATCACCGGGAACAATGGTTGTGTACAATCCGTTTCATACAACATTGCAAATATCACCAACCCTGCGATCGGTGCAGCAAACCCCGGTGCAACAACCGGTTGTGGGCCAGTCACCCTTTGTTTTCCATTAAGTAATTATTCTTCCAATCACAATACTACTTTTTATGTGGTCGATTACGGTGATGGATCTCCAAAAGATACGCTTTCTCACCCACCACCGGCAACAATTTGTCATACTTATACTACCTCTTCCTGCGGACAAGCCGGTAATCAATTTGTATTTAAGATTAAAGCAATTAATTTATGTGATAGCAGTGAGGCATCGATCTCACCTATTCGTGTTTATACAGGTCCCGTGGCCAACTTTAATCCTGCTGCAACAAACAATTGTGTTGGTTCACCGGTTTTATTTCTGAATACAACACAAGCCGGATTTAATAGTGCCTGTAGCTCCAGCACTTTATTCCAATGGAATTTTGGCGATGGACAAACCCTGACAACTGCAACAGCTACAAATCCGACACATGTTTATGCGGCTCCGGGAACTTACACCGTCACATTAACAACAACAAATAGCTGCAGTGTCAATGTAATAACACGAACAGTCTGTATCGAGAGTCCTCCGACACCTTCATTTACAGTTACGCCAACCACAGCTTGTATCCCATTCATAGCACAGGTAACGGATGCCTCAAGCTTGCTAAACACTTGTAATGTAACACGGGTTTGGACGGTTCTTTTCAATGGAAGTCCCTGCTTACCTTCTTCGGGAACCTTTTCATTTGTGGGAGGAACAAATGCCTCATCGGTCAATCCTCAAATTCAATTTACGCAACCGGGAAATTATACCATCCGGTTAACGTTGACCAATTCGTGTGGTTCTTTCATTTCAAACCAGGCTATCGTTGCCCAAAAACCACCTCAAGTCACCATCAATAACGTTCCAAGTATCTGTGCCGGCTTAAATGTCAGTCCAACAGCTGTTGTCAATGATTGTCTGGAACCATCCGATTCGTACGCGTGGTCATTTACCGGTGGAACACCATCGAGTGCAACAACACTTATTCCGGGATCAGTCACTTATCCGACAGCCGGTACTTTTCCGATTTCTTTAGCGGTAACAAACGCTTGTGGAACAACAACCGCCAATACTTCAGTAGTCATCAAACCAATTCCCCCACTCCTCAATCCACAGGTCAATAGTCCTGTATGTGCAGGAGGTACGGCCAATTTCACATCGGATGCTTCGGCTTCCACAACCTATTCCTGGTCCGGACCGAATTCATTTACGAGTAACCAACAAAATTTCAACCTCACGAATGTTACGACAG
>Ga0247691_1000246_pt1 | contig 12225 bp, 7 predicted proteins | sample CNK32_metaG_FD_182721 | JGI IMG/M metagenome (GOLD analysis project Ga0247691, IMG submission 182721) | Soil microbial communities from Purdue University Martell Research Forest, Indiana, United States - CNK32 | ecosystem: Environmental > Terrestrial > Soil > Temperate forest > Bulk soil | place...
TCATAGAATCAGCAACTTTTACGAAACCTGCAATGTTTGCACCTTTCACATAGTCCACATTTCCTTTAGCGTCTTTACCGTATTTCACACAAGCATCGTGGATAGAAACCATGATACTGTGTAGTTTAGCGTCTACTTCTTCAGCAGTCCAGCTTAAACGTAAAGAGTTTTGAGACATTTCCAAACCTGAAGTTGCCACACCACCAGCATTGGATGCTTTTCCTGGTGAGAACAATACATTAGCAGCCTGGAATGCAGCAATACCTTCCGGTGTAGTTGGCATGTTAGCTCCTTCAGCAACACAGATCACTCCGTTTGCGATCAAAGCTTTTGCCTCATCACCGTTCAATTCGTTTTGAGTAGCACAAGGCAACGCGATATCAGCTTTCACTTCCCAAGGGCGTTTTCCAGCGATAAATTTAGCAGAAGAGTATTGTTTAACGTATTCTTCGATACGGCCACGTTTCACGTTTTTCAATTCCATTACGAAAGCCAGTTTCGCTGCATCGATACCTTCAGCATCGTAGATATATCCTGATGAATCAGAAAGTGTAACTACTTTACCACCCAATTGAGTAGCTTTTTCACAAGCATACTGAGCTACGTTTCCTGAACCTGAAACCACAACAGTTTTACCTAGGAAAGAATCTTCTTTGGTAGCCAACATTTCTTTAGCGAAATAAACAGTTCCATAACCTGTAGCTTCCGGACGGATCAACGATCCACCCCAGTTACGAGCTTTACCAGTTAAGACACCTGTAAATTCGTTACGAATACGTTTGTATTGTCCGAACATGTAACCGATCTCACGTCCACCAACTCCGATATCCCCAGCAGGTACATCCGTGTCAGCTCCGATATGACGAGAAAGCTCAGTCATGAATGATTGACAGAATTTCATTACTTCGTTATCTGATTTTCCTTTCGGATCGAAATCAGAACCACCTTTACCACCTCCCATTGGAAGAGTAGTCAAAGAGTTTTTGAAGATTTGCTCGAATCCTAAGAATTTCAAGATAGAAAGGTTCACGGAAGGGTGGAAACGAAGTCCTCCTTTGTATGGTCCGATCGCAGAGTTGAATTCTACACGGTAACCGCGGTTCACCTGAATCTCTCCTTTGTCATCCAACCAAGGAACTCGGAACAAGATCGTTCTTTCCGGCTCAACAATGCGATCCAAAATTTTTGCAGTTTTGTATTTAGGGTTTTCTTCCATAAAAGGAATAACTGCTTCAGCAACTTCATGTACAGCTTGCAAAAATTCTGTTTCATGACTGTTGGTAGCCTTTACTTTATCCATAAAAGCGTCAATCTGTGCTTGGTATTTACTTGACATATTATTAAGTGCTTTTGTTTTACTTGGGGCAAATGTAACTAATTTTAAAAATGAAGTCGAAATTTTATGGAACAATCTAATTAATCTGGAATTAATCGACGTGAGACCCGTTTTGTTTGTTCAAATGTCGCAATTGATAATATTTCGCAAAGGTACAGACAACTAAATCTTAATAATTCCGTCTTTTGCATGTATTACAATAATCCAAAATGAAGAAATATTTACTACTAATCGCATTAAGCACCGTTTTTTTGACTTTCAAATCCTTTGGTCAGGTATATGAAAAAATATACAGTCTGGCTGGTTCTGAAGTTCAAAATCAGATAAATCAGAACAAGATCGCTGGTGTTGAAATTTTATCCGGTGTGAAAACACATCATGTTATTGGGTTGACCGGAATTGGTCTTTCTCAAAAATCTGCTTTGGAAACATTATTAACAAATGATTCCCGAGTTATTTCTTTTGTATTAAGTGACGACGCAACATCGTTGGTGCTTGATTCAAAAGCGGTATTGACCAGAGAAGAATTCCAGATCTTACTTCAGCAGCTAAACGGTACAATTACCGGCTACGCTGCAGAATACTCAATTTAACCCAACTTACATAAGAGATTTTGATATGAAAACATTAAGAATTTTTCAATTTATAGTTTTATTGCTGGTAAGCTCGTCCTTGTATGGACAGATATCGCCTGGAACCACACCATGTAATTCAAGTTGTGCAACTTCCGGATCTTATCCAAGTGGAACTGGGACTGCTGGAATGGGGTCTTGGAATTGTCTCGGATCAACTCCTAACCCAAACTGGGTAGCAATTGGTGCCGGGAGTAACGGATTGATTACACTTCAGTTGACGCAAACGACATCTAGTGGTGGTGGTATCGATGTCGACTTTGCGGCTTTCGGGCCATTTACCAGTATTTCGTCTGGTTGTGGTACGCTTGTTACAGGAGTTACGATACCGGTATCTTGTTCATATTCCGGATCATCGGTTGAAACAATTACGATTCCAAATGCGGTAATTGGACAAATTTACATCATTTTGATTACAAACTTCAGCGGGCAGCCAGGAACTATTTCACTTACACCTACTTCTGGAATAGTGAACTGTAATGGTATTAGCTTCAATGCGACTGCAACGATGACTCCTGCTACTTGTAATCAGGCAACGGGATCCGTAACAGTAACTCCAAACGGAGGATTTGCACCTTATACGTATTTATGGAATACTCCGGGTAACCCAACTACTCAAACAGTGAGTAATGTTGCCCCAGGAACTTATACTGTTCAAGTGACTTCAAGTCCAAACCCACTTAACGGGGTGGCTGTACCTCCAACAACAGCGACGGTAACAGTTACAAATATCAATGCATCTTTTAGTGGAACGACTACAAATGCTTCTTGTCCGATGGGTCATAACGGAACTGCTACAGCAAATTATTCTGTTCCTGGGAATCCTCCGGGAATAACAGCTACTTATCTTTGGAATGATCCGGCTGCTCAGACAACACAAACTGCTACCGGGCTTTTACCGGGGACTTATGTTTGTACGGTTACTTTGTCGAACGGATGTACCGGAACGGTAACCAAAACGGTTGCTGCAAACCCGGTTGCATATTCTGCAACTTCAACATTGGTTTCTTGTCCGGGTGGTTCGGATGGTACAGCAACAGCAGCGATGGCACCGGTAGTCGGATCGTTATCCTATGCATGGAACGATCCGGGAACTCAAACTTCACAAACTGCGACTGGTTTATCTGCAGGATCTTATTCATGTGTGATCACTTCCAATATCGGATGTACAGGAACTGTAAATGTCACAGTGACGGAAATCCCCGGGATGACTGCAACTTTTACTAACATTACGGATGTATCATGTAACTCAGCTAATAATGGAATCTTAACGATTTCTGTTGCGGCTGGTACACCTCCTTATAGTTATTCTTGGGATCATTCGGCTTCCACATCAAATACTGCAAATGATCTATTTGTAGGAATGAGTACCGTAACAGTTACAGATAACCTGGGTTGTGTAATTACGAAGAGTCAGGCTTTAAATCAACCTCCTCCATTACAAATCAGCTTCCTGACTCAAGACACGATTATCTGTCCTGAATCAGCTGTTACATTGAGCGTGGTAGGTATTGGTGGTAACGGTCCAGCAAATTCAAACTATACTTTCACGTGGAAAGAGAACGGAACAGTTATCGGAACAGGGACTTCAATTACGGTTGATCCATTAACTACAGCTACACAGTATTGCGTGGAGTTGACAGAAGTATGTGGTTCACCAAGTGCTGATTCGTGTATGATGGTTAATTTCCCAACGCCTATTGTACCGCTTTACCATGCTAACAAACCATATTCTTGTTTACCAGGAGATTTGATCTTCTATAATGACATGAATAATGACCATGATGATGAAATTGATTCGGTAGTGGTTACGTTTGGAAACGGAGCTATGGGGGTTGTCTATGGAAATGATAGCATTCACTATATCTATACGGAAGCAGGGATCTATACAATTGATGTTACGGTAACTTCGGAACGTGGTTGTGTCACTACAGGTACTTTCCCCGGAATTGCGAATGTAATTGCAAACCCGGTGGCTGATTTCACAATGTCTGCAAATCCAACTACATTTTTTGAAACGGTTGTGAAAATGCAGGATAAATCAAGTCCTACTGTTGTTCAGTGGACTTGGTCTTCACCAGGATCTGACCCAAACAACAGTACTTATCAGAATCCGACATTCCATTTCCCTGAAGGTATTGTAGCAACATATCCGATTCAGTTGATTGTTGAAACTCCGGAAGGATGTGTTGACACAGTTGAGCGAGTTTTGACTGTAAACAGTGATATCATTTTCTACGCACCGAATGCATTTACTCCGGACGGAGATGAGTTCAATCAGACATGGAAATTCTATGTTTCGGGAATCGATGAGTATGATTTTGAATTAATGATCTTCAACCGTTGGGGAGAAGTGATCTGGGAAACACATGATGTGAATTCAGGATGGGATGGAACATACAATGGAACTCCTGTGAAAGAAGGAACTTATACCTGGATTGCTCGTGTGAAGGACCTTTACTGGGATAATATGAAAGTTTATAATGGAGTTATTAATCTTATTACTCATTAAGTAAAAAACAACAGACTACTTTAATATATCTGATAACCCTGATTCGCATGAGTGAATCAGGGTTATTTTTTTGTAATATATTTTTTAGAATAAGTTAAGATTTATAGTGGTGCTTCCAGAGATTTTGCACAAAAAAAACAATTACTTAAATTAATATTCAATCTGTTGTTTTTCAGTGATTTTAACGGGTTGTTCGTTGTTTTTTTTCTTTTCTTTTAATTTCAAGCAACCTGGGCTTAAAAATCCCGTTTTAAAGACAATACAATAAGTTAATTATGAAGAAGATAATTTTAATATGTATATTATTGTTTGTCTCAAACAATGTGTTAAACGCTCAGGTAACACTTTGTTTGGGTCAGGATGCAACAGTATGCGCAGGTCAGACAGTTCAGATAACAAATTGTACAGGGGGAGGACCGGTTTTAGGTTCCGGAATTACCCTGGACAATGCAGTCACTATTCCTCAACTTTCGGATGATTCATTCTCCGCGTTGATTCCAATGGGTTTTACGTTTAATTTTTATGGGACCAATTATACCAATTGTGTTATTGGTTCAAATGGTCTGATCAGTTTTACTGCATCGAATGCAAATTCGGGCTGTTCCTGGAGTTTAGTAGGTATGGGAACACTTCCGAATACCACATTGACAACTGCCAGAAACTCAGCAATGCTATTTTACTCGGATATTAACCCTTCTCAAACACCAATTGGACCGATCAAGTACCAAACTATAGGCACTGCACCAAATAGAAAGTTCGTGGTGTTGTTTGAAAGTGTGAATGCTTTCCAATGTCCGAATACTTGTTATTATGGAGCAATCGTATTTTACGAAACAAGTAATATGATCGATATGATGATCGGTCAAAAACCCAATTGTACAAGTTGGAACGGAGGTTTGGCTATTCAGGGAGTGGAGAATACAGCAGGTACTGTAGCAACAATTACTCCTGGAAGAAACAATACCTCTTGGAATGCAAATCAGGATGGGAAACGATTCACACCGATTGCACCGGGTAACACTTCTAATTATTCAGTAGCTACAGTTCAATATTATACGGTTACTTCGACATCGAATAACAGCATCCAATGGGCAAATACCATTGGAGGATTATTCCCATACAACAATGGAGTATTGAATATTACAACAATTCCACCCGGAACGACGGGATATTATTTAACTGCCACTGCTTGTAATGCTGCAGTTGGAGGGGTTAGTGATACTACGTTCATAACGCGCCAGGTGGTTACAGGAACAGCTACTGCAGTCACGGATTATTGTTTCGGAGGTGTTGGTTCAGCTACGGTTAACCCAACTCAGGGATCAGCTCCATTTACTTATACCTGGACTCCTGGAGGACAAACGACCCAAACTGCAACGAACTTGGTTTCCGGGCCTTACACAGTTCATATAACGGACGCGCTTGGTTGTGGTGTCAATGTGAATGTAAACGTTCCGAATACGAATGCAACATTCAGTGGTTCTTCCACTTTGGTAAGCTGTCCCGGAGGAAATGACGGAACTGCTACCGCAACAATGACACCTCCGCTTGGAGTTGTTTCCTACAATTGGTATGATGCAGGTGGCCAAACCACACAAACTGCAACAGGCTTAATTGCCGGAACATACCATTGTGTAGTTTCAACTTCAACTTCAACCGGTTGTACGGATACTGTTGAAGTGATTGTTTCAGAAATTCCGGGAATGGTCTCAACGATCATTAACCAGGTGGATGTGACTTGTAACAGTGCGAATGATGGAATCATTGAAGTGAGTGTGGTAGATGGAACAGCTCCATATACTTACTCCTGGAATGCTTCTCCTTCAACCGGACCTTTGGCAAATGACTTATTTGCGGGAACACATACGGTAACAATTACAGATGCTAACAACTGTGTGATAACAACAACAGCAACTATCGGTGAACCAACGGCATTAAAGATTACGAACTTAACTCCGGATACAATCATTTGTCCTGAATCATCCATTACATTGAATGTACAGGGAACGGGTGGTAGTTCACCGTATACTTTCACCTGGAAAGAGAATGGAGCAATGATAGGAACAGGAACTTCAATCAACGTTGACCCTGCAACTACGGCAACTTCTTATTGTGTCGAACTGACAGAGCAATGTGGGTCTCCGAGTACGGACTCGTGTATGGTGATCAATTTCCCAACACCTATTGTACCACTTTATCAAGCTAATAAACCTTATTCATGTTTACCCGGAGATTTGATTTTCCTGAATGCATTGAATAATGATCATGATGATGAAGTTGATTCAGTGGTTGTTGATTTCGGGAATGGAGATATGGGAGTTGTTTATGGCGACTCAAATATTCCTTATATCTATACGGAAGCTGGTATTTATACGATCAGTGTGGTGACAACTTCCATGAGAGGTTGTGTTACGACAGCCACATTCCCGGGAATAGCGAATGTGATTGCGAATCCGGTTGCAGATTTTTCGATGTCGGCGAATCCGACAACTATTTTCGAAACAGTAGTGAAAATGCAGGATAAGTCAAGTCCGGGAGTGATTAATTGGACCTGGTCTTCTCCGGGATCAACACCGAACAGTAGTACTTATCAGAATCCGACATTCCATTATCCCGAAGGAGTTGTTGGATCATATACCATTCAGTTGATCGTTGAAACTCCGGAAGGGTGTGTTGACACAGTTGAGCGAATTTTGAATGTAAATAGTGACATCATTTTCTATGCACCGAATGCATTTACACCCGATGGAGATGAATTCAACCAAACATGGAAGTTCTATGTTTCAGGAATTGATGTGTTTAATTTTGAATTGATGATTTTTGATCGTTGGGGAGAAGTTATCTGGGAAACACACGATCCGAGTGCAGCTTGGGATGGCACCTACAATGGTAAGGTTGTTCCGGCCGGAGCCTATACATGGATTGCAAGAGTAAAGGATACTTACTCTGATAAGAAGCAAACATTTACCGGAGTAATTAATGCCTTCAGATAGATATTACCGACTACTTTAATTAGATAGAGGAAAGTCCTGATCCCGTATATACGGATCGGGACTTTTTGATTTTAGCAATAAATCTCCAAAATTATTGTGATCCGAAGTTGGAAGCTATCTTCTCATGCTTATTCTTGTTTGTTTCAAACAACTAGTTGTTTTCCTGGTGAAATCGAAGTTGTCAAACAAAATTAGGATGAAAAACTTACTTGTATTATTCCATGTATTCGCATTTTCGGTGGGTCTGAATGCTGAAACAAAAGATTCAGTATTCCCCCAAGCCTTAAAAGATCCGTCTGTGATGCTTGAAGCTGGAATTAACTGGTTGATCCATGGTACTCACGGGGCCAAGTTGTCTTTGGGATTACAGAACAGGCCTGTTTTTGAAAACAACTCACTGGGACAAGTCATTCAAACAATGCGGAAAAATATGTTGGTACTGCAATATCAAATTGCATTTTAACTTTTCTATATTTATGTATTATACTATCAACATCACAAATATGAAGTATTTAAGCATTTTGGTATTTGCACTTTTGATTTCTTTCCATGGAAGGACACAAAAAATTGAAGCATGCGATTCTGTTCCTGCATTGAATTCTAAAATACTGGAAGTTCTGGAACCGTATATGGGACAGAAAATTTTAAGGGGTGAATGTTGGGACGTGCTTAGTTTGGCTCTAAATGAGGTTCATGCGACATGGAATGGTTACGATGTTTTCGGGACCCGCTATGATTACAAAAAGGAATGCATTTCTCCCGGAGATATTATTGCGTTCAAAGGAGTGAAATTCGGAGGTGTTCAAAACGGAGTGAAGTATTTTGAGGATATGGAAAAACATTTCGCCGTTGTGAAGGAAGTAAAGGAAAATGGTGAGTTGGTTTTATGGCATCAGAATACAGGACGGTTCGGGAAGAAGTTAGGACAATCGAGTATCTTTATGGGGGATTTGAAGAAGGGAAAACTGGAATTCTTTCGTCCACAGAACTAATCGATCCGCATGCGGATCCGCCATTCTTTTGGAAAGAGGTTGTTGAACCTGTTTCCCAGGTGCTTGATCCAGCCAAGCTTTGTTCCCTCAAATGAAACTGTATGAAATCCTTGGATTCCTTCCAGGTTGAATGTTTCACCTTTTAAGTAGTGCAGCGCTTGGTCACGATCTAATTCAATGTTGGGGACCTGGTCTGAAAGAATAGACGGATCAAGTGCCAGGGCTTCATTCGGAATCAATCCTTTCCGAGAAATTTCTCCTAATTCGGTTCCCATTTTAATGATCCGCAAATGAGTATGCAATGTTTCCACCAATTCGCTTTTCCCTTCAGGAATTGCAAACAGGTAATTGTTCCATTGGATAAACTCCGATTTTGAATCGCCAACCCACTGATTGAACCAAGCCTCCGGTTTTAATTTCGTAAGGGTGCTTTTTTTCTTGAATTTGATTTTTTGGGTGCGTGCTTCTCCCAATTTTTGGATCACCACCACATAAAAACCTTCCGTTTTCAATATGGAGGGAAGTGCATAATAACCGATGTCCTTTCTTCCTTTTTTGGCAAATGGAATTTCCAGTGAATGGATTTGAGAATTGGTTTGGTCCAGGATCCACTGCACATTATCTTCGTTCTCCTGCGCATTGAAAGTACAGGTCGAATAAATCAAAAAACCTCCCGGTTTCAAGGAGTCCCAAACGTCCATCACAATTCTTTTTTGTCGTGCAGCGCATAAATTCACGGATTCTACAGACCATTCGTTTCGTGCTTCCTGGTCCTTCCGGAACATTCCTTCTCCGGAACATGGAGCATCTATCAGGATGCAGTCAAACACACTTTTAAGCGATTCAAAGTCTGAAGGGTCGTTATTGCTTACTAAACTGTTTTTAGCTCCCCATTTCGTCAGATTTTCCTTTAAGATTTTGGATCTATTCTGAATGACTTCGTTCGCTAAAAGCAATCCGTGTCCATCCAGGAAATCTGCAATTAATGTGCTCTTTCCGCCAGGAGCGGCACACAAGTCCAATAAAACCGGTTCGTCCGGAAGATCGAGTTGTCGTAAAATGCAATCGATAAACTGGGAGCCTGCTTCCTGCGGATAGTAACTTCCTCCGTGAAAATGTGGGTCCAGGGTAAAAATGGGACGTTCTTTCAGGTAAAAACCATTTTTTGACCAGGGAATCGGTTCCAGGTTTTTGAAATCCGGGTCTTTTGATGAATTGATCCGGATGGCAATTGGTTGTTCTTCATTTAATGCCTGTAGTAAGGAATCGCCCAGGAACGGATCCTTGGATACGCGGTCTACAAATGCTGTCGGAAGTTCAACTTTTTTCATGGTTTTACAAATGGTAATCGTGCATTTGCACTAATTGTTTGAGACGCGAACTGATTGCTTTCAGCTAAAAATTTTCCCGCTATTGCGATCATTGCCGCATTGTCCGTGCAGTATTCAAATTTTGGGATAAACACATTCCATCCGCGCGCTTTTCCTTCTTCCTCCAATTTTGCTCTCAATCCTGAATTTGCAGAAACGCCACCGGCAATTGCAATGTCCTTGATCCCGGTATCCGTTGAAACTTTTCGGAGTTGTTTGAATAGTATTTCCAAAATGGTAGCTTGAATGGATGCACACAGATCTGCTCTGTTTTCTTCTATGAATGCTGGATTTTTTGCCAGTTCTTTTTGAATGAAATAGAGTACAGAAGTTTTCAGTCCGCTAAAGCTGAAATTGTAACCGTCAACTTGCGGTTTCGCAAATGCAAAAGCTGTAGGATTTCCCTCTTTGGCATATTTGTCGATCAAAGGTCCTCCCGGATAGGGAAAACCTAATATTTTCGCTGTTTTATCAAATGCTTCTCCGGCTGCGTCGTCAATAGTTGTTCCCAAAACATGCATTTCTACCGGAGAATCCACACGGACCAATTGCGTATGTCCCCCTGAAACAGTCATGCAAATAAATGGAAACAACGGCATGGGAACCCCTTCATCAATGAAATGTGCCAAAATATGCGCATGCATGTGATGAACAGCAACCATTGGTTTGTTTAATGCCAGGCTGAGTGATTTAGCGAAAGCCGTGCCGACAACCAGGGAGCCCATTAGGCCAGGTCCTTGCGTAAATGCAATCAGATCAATCTCTTGTAAGTCAATAGAAGCTTTCTTCAAAGCTGCATCGACTACCGGAATGATGTTTTGTTGATGCGCGCGGGAAGCCAGTTCGGGAACTACACCGCCATATTGTTCATGAATTGCCTGACTTGCCGTCACATTCGATAAAATGGTATTATCTTTGAGTATAGCAGCAGAAGTATCATCACAAGATGACTCGATTCCCAGAATTACTAACGATTGTTGGCTCAACTTTGTTAAATTTGTATTATAATACATGGCAAAAGTACTCAAAATACTAGGTAGAATAGTAGGGATTTCTTTTGAATGGGTGCTTTTGGTACTCATACTTTTTGCATTTGCCATACGTACCAGCCAATTCCAAACCTATTTAGGGTCGCTCGCAACTAATTTTTTATCCAAAGAATTAAATACAGAATTGCGTATCGGGAAAATCGACATTGTCTTCTTCGACAAGGTTTATCTGAAAGACGTTTTTGTTCGCGATTTACATGGTGATACCCTGGCTTCCCTGAATCAGATCATGATTCGTGTAAAAAGCTTTGATTTCGGAGGTGAATACATCCATCTGAAAAGTGTGGGACTTCTGAAGGGAAGAGTAGGCATCGAACGCGATTCCATTCATGGAGATTACAATTACGAATTTATTGCGGATTACTTCTCCGGGAAAAAGTCCAATAAACCCAAAAAGGATCCTCCTAAAGTGACCATTGAAAATGTGGATATCGAATGGGTCACGATTTCATATGATGACAACCGGAAAAGCAGGAACACTTACGGAATGGATTACGACCATTTGAGATTCAACGATGTGATTCTCCATATTGTTGATTTTAAAGAGGAAAACGGGATTCTTGCATTTCAATTGAAACACTTGCAAACGCAGGAAAAATCCGGATTTTGGTTGAACAGGCTTTTTGCCAATGCGGTTATTGATCCGGATAAGGGAGTTTTATTGAGTAATGTTGAAATCACCACTTCTCGGTCACAGATCTATGCCTCCAAACTGAATATGTTGATGAGTTCCTTGAAGGGATTCAATGAGTTTGTAGATAGCGTGTCATTTGATGCTGTATTGGATTCCTCTAGGGTCAGCTTTTGGGATATCTCCTTGTTTGGAACGGCTTTGGAGGGGATGAACGACATGGTTTCCCTGAGTGCAACGGTAACCAAAAAAGTGAAAGATCTAAGGATCTATAACCTGGATTTGCGCTTTGGGCGCCGAAGTGTTGTGCGTGGGGATTACTCCCTACCGGATTTCAGGAATCTCTCGGCCTCCAATTTTAACGAACACATAGATTATGCACTGATCGATTTTTCGGATGTGGAAAAGATCAGGCTTCCCAAAGATTCGGGTAGGAGAAGGGTGGATTTCGATGAAAAAGTCGATAGGCTTCAATATGCAGAGATTAAAAATACGTACGTCAAAGGTTCCGTTGATAAATTTGCCCTGAAAAGTGATAAGCTGCAATCCGTTTTGGGTTCTGTTCAACTGGATAATGAAATCACATTCAATAAGCTCAAAGAAGGAGGTTATTCTTTCGATCGGACGATGAACGAGAAGTATGATGTCATAGTCGATAGCTTTAATTTGGCCAAGTTCCTCGATAATACCTCTTTCGGTAGCGTTTCAGG
>Ga0247691_1000247_pt1 | contig 12176 bp, 11 predicted proteins | sample CNK32_metaG_FD_182721 | JGI IMG/M metagenome (GOLD analysis project Ga0247691, IMG submission 182721) | Soil microbial communities from Purdue University Martell Research Forest, Indiana, United States - CNK32 | ecosystem: Environmental > Terrestrial > Soil > Temperate forest > Bulk soil...
AAGGTCACACGGTAACTTGGTCGTCGATTCGGCCAGACATGCCGGCGACCGTCTACTACACGAATGTGGGTGATCGAGTTGTGGTGCGAAAAGTCGTGTTGAGCCAGCCCGCAACGGTCTACGAGAAGAAAGAGACCACGACAACAACGACAAAGCCTTAAGGGCTGTTCCAATAGTTAGTGGAAATTCAAAGCGCTCGCGGGATGCAATTCCGCGGGCGCTTTTTGCTGTTCTGAAACGTGGGAGCCGCCTTAGTGCGGCGACTTATTGAGACACTTAGGTCCCTCCCACTTTATCAATCTCCGTAGCCATGCGGAAATTTCTGGTGCCAGTTCCACGCGCTCTCGATAATCCGATCGAGAGATTGAAATTGGGGCTGCCAGCCAAGCTCGGTCTTGATTTTTTCCGAAGAGGCAATGAGCCGCGGTGGATCACCCGCGCGGCGCGGTTTTTCGACGGTATCAATGTTTCGGCCGGTAATTTTGCGACAGGCGGCGATCACTTCGCGAACGCTTGAGCCGCCGCCGGTACCAAGGTTGTAGAATTCGCTCCCGGCCGCCCCCAGAGCCAGAATATGCGCCCGCGCAAGATCGACAATGTGGATGTAGTCGCGAATGCACGTACCGTCGGGCGTCTCATAATCGGCGCCGAAAATTTCTATGTGCGCCTTCTGACCGAGCGCGACTTTCAGCACGTTGGGAATCAAATGTGTCTCGAGCCGGTGATCTTCCCCAAATTTGCCGGACGCTCCGGCGGCGTTGAAGTAACGCAGCGATACGAATTTTAAACCATGAATCTGGTCGTACCAGCGCAAGATTTTCTCAAAGGCGAGTTTCGATTCGCCATAGGGATTGATTGGTCGCGCCGGGGCAGTTTCGTCGATCGGCACATGTTCAGGTGGCCCGAAAAGCGCGCAAGTCGAAGAAAAAACGATCCGGTTCACCTGCGCTGCGACCATGCCGTCCAGCAGGTTTAGACCGTTAGAGATGTTGTTGCGAAAATATTTGGACGGATGCCGCATTGACTCAGCGACAAGCGCACTTGCGGCAAAATGCATCACGGCGTCCGGGCGTGCGCTGGAAAGCGCCGCCTCGATTTGCTTGCGGTCCGCCAGATCGCCTTGGATGAATCTTGCCCGCGGATCTATAGCGCGGCGATGGCCTTCGCTGAGATTATCGAAGACAGCGGCTTCATGGCCTTCATCGAGAAGCAATTCGGTGCAGATGCTCCCGATATAGCCGGCGCCCCCAACGACGAGAATTTTCATCCCGCGAAATTCCGGCGTGCCTGAGCCCCGTGTCAAAAGAAAGCGTAAGCGGCTACGTCTTTTTCTTTTGCTGAGGTTTCTTGGGATCCAAGCTGGCGATCAGCTCTTTCTGCTGCTGCGTTTTTTTCTGCTGCAAACTCGCGACCATCTGCCGGACACAACGATGCTTGGAGCGCGGTGCGAGCACTTTCAGGCTCTGTTCCTCCGAGCCCCATTGCAAAATATCGATATCGACGTGACGGACGCCCCAGCGTTGCATGTCGAGGCGGCTCGCCTTGTAAAGGTCGATGGTGTCAGTCCCGACGAGTGCGATTCCGTAGTCATCGATGACGTATTCATCGTTTGTACCGGCAAGCCGGAACCGGGTTCCGAGCGGGAAGCGCGACCAATCAGACGCAGCGCTCATCACGTGGCGGCTGGAAAGTCGGCAATCGAGTGCGTTGTGACATCCGCCGCTTTCGCTGTGCGTGTAGGCCGTGGTACGCACGTTTTGCATGTGCTGCCCACTGACGAGGGTTGGCTTCGATTGCGTCGCACAGCCAACGATCAGGCAAGCGACAATTCCTGCGATTGTAAGGTTAACGCACTTCAGCATTTGCAATGTCGCGCCCTCAATAACAACTGGACCTCCCGCCTGCAAGCACTAATTTTGCGGGTCGAATTACTCAGCCCCGAAAGTCTTCGGGGGTGATCCCAGCCGCTCTTCAGACTTTGATGTTCCGGCCGGCATCATCGATGCCGGCTACCGGCATTAGCGCGTGGCCGTTTGCGCTAGCTCCGTCGTGCAATGCGGACAGCGTGTCGCCTTGACCGGGATCTTCATTGCGCAGGCCGGGCATTCTTTCTTGTCGGGTTCTTTTTCGGCGGGTTGCCGGAGCCTGTTGATTGCGCGGACCAGCAGAAAAACTGCGCCAGCTATGATGAGAAAGTTGATCACGAGCGTGACGAAGTTCCCGTAATTCCAAGTGATCGCTCCGGCTTTCGCCGCGTCAGCGGGCGTGTGGAAAACAGCTGATCCATCTCGCGCCGTTCGCAGAATGATAAACTTGTTTGAGAAATCGAGTCCGCCGGTAAGGAGGCTGATCGGAGGCATGACCACATCTTTAACGAGCGAATTGACGATCGAACCGAAGGCTGCTCCGATAATCACGCCGACGGCGAGATCGACAGCGTTGCCTTTAATGGCGAATTCCTTGAATTCTTTCCAGAAGTTCTTCCAATTCATATGACCACGTTGACCAGTTTCTTCGGGACGACAACGATATTGCGGACAGTCTGGCCGGCAGTGAATTTTTGAATCTTTGGATTCGCGAGCGCAGCGGTTTTCATTTCCTCTTCCGTCGCCCGGATCGACATCTTCATTCGATCGCGCACTTTCCCATTTACTTGAATGACAACTTGGACTTCGTCTTCGACAAGCAGCCGCTCATCGTAGGATGGCCATTTCTGTTCTGTAATGTCGCCGATACTATCTTGAAACTTTGCGTTTAACTTTTCCCAGAGCTCGGAAGTGAGATGCGGCGCAAACGGATTGAGAAGGACAAGAAACGTTCGCATCGGAGACAACGGAATCGTTTCGGCGTTCGTAAATGCGTTTACGAAAATCATCATCTGAGAAAGCGCGGTGTTGAAAGAGAGCGATTCGATGTCTTCGGTCACTTTCTTGATCGTGGCGTGCATGATTTTCTGTTGCGCTTTGTCTGGATCGACATCTTTGAGTTTGGTGGATAATTTCCACTCGCCCGCCTGGTTCTCAGTCATCAGCAAACGCCAGACGCGCGCAAGAAAGCGCGCCACACCTTCCACACCGCGCATGTTCCACGGTTTCATCTGCTCGAGCGGCCCCATAAACATTTCGTAGCAGCGAAATGCGTCGGCGCCGTACTGATTGATGACGTCGTCCGGATTGACGATGTTTCCGCGCGATTTCGACATTTTCTGACTGTCTTCGCCGAGGATGACTCCCTGGTTTACTAAGCGCTGGAATGGCTCGGGCTTCGAGACATAACCGAGATCGAACAACACCTTGTGCCAGAAACGCGCGTAAAGCAGGTGCAGCACTGCATGCTCGGTACCGCCGACGTACAAGTCGACTCCTCCTGGTTTCTCGCCGCCCATCCAATAGCGCTCCGCCTCTTCGCCAACGAAGCGCGCATCGTTGTGCGGATCGCAAAAGCGCAGGTAATACCAGCACGAACCTGCCCACTGCGGCATGGTGTTAGTTTCGCGAATGGCCTTTTCCGAATAACGAACCCAATCTTTCGCTTTCGCCAGCGGCGGTTCGCCTGTCCCGGTTGGCTTATAATCATCGAGTGGCGGCGGCACAACTGGCAGTTCGTTTTCGTTCAAGGCCCGATGTTTCCTACCTTCCCAAATAATCGGGAACGGTTCGCCCCAATATCGCTGACGCGAGAACAGCCAATCTCGGAGTTTGTAAGTGATCGCGCCTTTTCCATGGCTGCGTTCTTCCAGCCACGCCGTGATTTTCTTTCTCGCTTCAGCGCTCGTTAGGCCGTTGATGATTGGCGAGTTGATTGCGATTCCATCGCCAGTGAATCCAATTGCCGGTTCATCTTTCGTCGGCTGAACAACAGCGACAATCGGCAGGTCGAATTTTTTCGCGAATTCCAGATCGCGCTCGTCGTGCGCTGGCACGCCTCCGATCGCGCCGGTGCCGTAACCAAGGAGCACATAATCAGCGATCCAGATCGGAATCTTCTCGTTATTTGCGGGATTGATCGCGAATGCGCCAGTGAAGACGCCTGTTTTCCCTTTCGCGAGATCAGTGCGGTCGAGTTCGCTTTTACGCGCGGTCCGTTCGCGATATTCGCGCACCGCCGGCCATTGCTCTTCAGTGACGATCAAATCGACAAGCGAATGTTCGGGTGCAAGGACCAAGAACGTCCCGCCGTAAAGCGTGTCGGGACGCGTCGTGAATACGCGAATTTTTTCCTGGTGATTGTCGATGTTGAAATCGATCTCGGCGCCTTCACTTTTTCCGATCCAATTGCGCTGGAGCAATTTGATTCCTTCCGGCCAATCGAGTCCCTCCAACTTGTTGAGCAATCGCTCGGCATACGCCGTGATGCGAAGCATCCATTGCCGCATCGGCCGGCGCACGACTGGGAAACCACCGACCTCGCTCTTACCATCGACAACTTCCTCATTCGCTAAAACGGTGCCGAGCTCAGGACACCAATTGACCGGAACCTCAGCGACGTAAGCGAGCCGAACGCTATCGGGATCAGTTCCGCGACAGGTTGAAATCGGCTCGGTCTTGTTGGTGGCCGGATTGAACCAGGAATTGTAAATCTGGAGAAAAATCCACTGCGTCCACTTGTAGTAGCGCGGATCGGTGGTGTTGATCTCGCGCTGCCAATCGTAGGAGAAACCGATCCGCTGGAGCTGTTTCTTAAATTTCGCCACGTTCTCGCGCGTGGTGATCGCCGGGTGTTGACCGCTCTTAATTGCATATTGCTCGGCGGGGAGGCCGAATGCGTCCCAGCCCATCGGATGCAGAACGTTGAAGCCGCACATGCGTTTGTAACGCGCGACGATGTCGGTGGCGGTGTAGCCTTCGGGATGTCCGACGTGCAAGCCCGCGCCGCTCGGGTACGGGAACATGTCGAGGATGTAAAATTTCGATTTTGAGCGATCGAAATTTTGCTCGCCGGGATTTGGCGCGTGAAAAAGCTGGCGTTCTTCCCAGATTTTCTGCCATTTCGGCTCGATCTGGTCGAACGGATACGGTTTTCGACGCGCGTTGTTCATCGGATTACGAATCAGGAAAGCAGGAAAACAGGAAAAAGAAATGGATTTGAGGAAAGCGCAAAAAGGTAGCGTAAGCGTCCCGCTTGCGACCTAAATCGAAGCAAGCTGAGAAGGTTGGCCTACTTTATTGGATGACACGGCTCCTGCTCGGGACGCGCAATGCGCATAAGGCGCGCGAGATTCAAGAGATTCTCGGGCCGGAGTTCGAGCTGCGCGATCTCATGGCGTATCCTGAGATTCCCGAGATAGTTGAAAGCGGAAAGTCCTTCGAAGAAAACGCAAAGCTGAAGGCAATTGCGGTTTCAAAAGAATTGCCTGCCTTGGTAATTGCGGATGATTCGGGGCTGGAGGTTGAGGCCCTCGGTGGCGCGCCGGGAATTTATTCAGCGCGTTACGTCGGCAAAAATGCAACCGATGAACAGAACGTCAAAAAGTTGCTCAGCGAGCTTACGCGAGCGGGCGCGAAAACTCATCAGCGAAAGGCGCGGTTTCGTTGCGTGATCGCGCTAGCGCGCGCGGGCAAATTGCTCGACACATTCAACGGCGCGGTCGAAGGAACAATTGCCGATTACCCCCGCGGGTCGCGCGGATTTGGCTACGATCCGATTTTTGTTCCGAATGGATTCGAACAGACTTTTGCTGAGTTGCCCGCGGGTGTGAAGAACAGGATCAGTCACCGGGCGAAAGCAATTCGCGCCCTTGCCGCTAAACTTGCAGCTCTTAAGCCGAGCGATTAAGGCGGGGGTGGCGGCGGTGGAGCGCCGGCAGGAGGAGGGCCGGCAGGCGGAGCCTGACCGCCGGGGCCAGCAGCTGCTCTGATCTGATACCCAACTTTTGTGATTCCGACCGACCGAACTTTGTCGAGGACTCCAATGACATCGCCGTACATGGCCATCGGCGCTGCGCTGAGCGAGATTTTGATGCCCGGATTTCCGCGGTGGAGTTGATAAAGTTGCGGGAGGACTTGGTCGTCTGCGACGTACTGGTTATCGAAAAACACAGCGTTTCCTTCCAGCACTTTTATGGAGACAAAGTCCTTTACGCCGCTTGGCGGAGGCCCCACCGCGGCCGGCAAATTGACGCGAATCCCTTTCATGTGGGTTTGGCTCAAGCTCACCATCATAAAGCTGGCAAGCAGAAAGAACATGATGTCGATCAATGGAATGATCTCGATGCGCGCTCGTTTGTGCGGAACTGGCGAAGATAGTCTCATAGTTCAGATTGGTAGAATTTAATACGAGGCGCCCGTCATCGTGAAGGTAATGGGAATTCTGACCTTTGAAACTGTCCCAGGTCTGAATCGCCACTGGCGGAAGGCGCTGAGGGCGGCGCTGTCCAGTATTGGACTTCCAATGCTCTGTGTCATCTCAGCGCTAGTTACGCTCCCGCTTCCCGGATCAACGTCGACGACACAAACCCCGCTCCCAGTGATCTTACGAGAACGCGCCTCGTAGGGATACTGGGGACGTGGGGCGTTTACGGCGAGGGCTTTTGCTCGGGACATTGTCATCGCCTGGGCTTTGATTGGCGTGAATTTTTGTTGCGCCGACGGTGGTGGCCGTGGTGGAGGCGTTCTCTCTTCGACAAACTCCGGCTTAATCTCTGGCGGCGGAGGGGGCTCGGGGAGGGGAATATCTTCCGGCGGCGGAGTGGCCTCAGGTGGCGCCAATGTCGCCTCAACGACGGTTGGTGCATTAGGAGGAAGCTCTACCGGCGGCGCCTCGTGCCTTTGAGCAAGCGCAACCGCGGTGAGGTGAATTGCCACTGCACCCCCCAGTGCCGCCCACAACTGCCAGTGTGGGGCTGGTCGGTAAAGTAACGGTTTTACTGGCGCTGTGGCCATATCAAAAAATTATCCCGGGGGCCCCGGGACTGCCTTGAGCGCTTCGCTCTTAATTTCAAACGAGATTTTGTAGTACCCGACTGAGCGGAGGTAATCAAGCAGATGGGCAACGTTTAGGTGAGCCGAGTCGCGATCACCGCGGACAAACACTTTCGCTTCAGGCGACGATTGATGCACCTTTATCAGGCGCGTCTGCAACTCCTGTTCGCTCACTTCGTCCTTGTCGAAGAAGTAATGGCCGTCTTTATCGACCGATACGCTGATGTATTCCCGCTTTGATTGGGTCTCACCCGAAACGCCCGTGGGGAGATTCACCTTAATCCCTTTCATGTGCACCTGGCTCAAGCTCACCATCATGAAGCTGGCGAGCAGAAAGAACATGATGTCGATCAAGGGAATGATCTCGATCCGCGCTTTCTTGTGAGGAATTGGCGAGCTTACGTACATTGGATACCTTTAGATCGAGGCGCCTTTCCCAGAGGTTGGGGCTCCCCCAATCTCCATCTCGCGCGCCGCGGTTTGTGCTCCCAACATGACTTCCAGGTTCGTGGCTGCCGTTTGCAGCTCGAACTCTAAGTTAGACACTCGGGAAGTGAAAAAGTTAAACGGTATCAGCGCGAAGATGGCGATACCAAGACCGCATGCCGTGGCAATGAGCGCTTCGGCAATACCTCCGGTGACGGCTTGCACTGCCAGTTCTTCGTTGCCGAGGAAGCTGAACGATCGAATTAAACCGGTGATCGTGCCCAACAGACCGAGCAACGGAGCCAGTGTAACCAGCGTGTCCATCACCACGAGAAACCGACCCGCGCGTTTAATCTCGATGCCGGCAGCAACTTGCAATGCACCCTGCAGCGAAGCGTGCTGGTGGTTGAGACCATTCCACATCATGCGCAAAACCGGGTCGCGCGATCCGCGGGAAAGTTTGGAGGCCTCAGTGAGATCCCCGTTTTCAATTGCCGTGAACACTTTCTCGATCCGCTTCGGATCTCGTCGGAACCAGCGGGCAGTCCACCAAAAGATTCGCTCGATGACCACTGTGAGCCCAATAATCGACACGATCAAAATCGGCCACATAATGGGGCCACCCTTGTGAAACTTGTCGATCAACCAATTACTGCCGACCAGGCCGCCGCTGGATTTTTCTTCGGCAGCCGGCGAAGGGCTTTGGGCAGTGGCCGGTGCAGGGCTTAACGTGGCGGTAACCGTCGCGCCTGGCTCGGCAGGTCCCGCTGGAGGTGCGCTCCCAGTCGGCAGCTGCGCCGGCGCGGCTGGATTGACGGCTGCTGGGGCACCCGGACTCGCAGCTTGAGGAGGAGCTCCAGGCGGAGGCGCTTGCGGCGGCGCGGGAGATTGCGCGAGCGAAGTCAACGCAAGCGCGAGCGAGCATAGGCAGATAATAAGTAATGTTTTCATAATTGAAGAAGTTTGGTGACCGGTTTGGTTCCAGTACGAGTTTTCTCTTATCGCAAACGGTTTACTTGGAAGTCGAGCAAAACTTTTCACTTTTTTTAGGGGACACTTCGCTCCTCGAAGGTCGCATCTCTAATTCGAAATATCTCTGTTGCGGGGATGTAAGGCAAGACTATCAAATTTGCGTCGCCGAAATTTCATCAATTCTGCCAATCCAAATCCCGAGGCGGCGCGTTAACGACACTGTTCCGCAAGGGTGGCCAATTGCCGATGATCGCCTCCAACTGGTCGCCGGCATGAATCGGGCCGACACCGGCAGGCGTTCCAGTTAGAATAACGTCGCCGCGCAGCAACGTCATGGACTGACTGGCGAACGCAACGATTTGCGCGACCGAGTAAATCATCTGGCTGGTGCGCGCCTGCTGTCGTAGCTCTCCGTTTTGCCAAAGTTCAAGCGAGAGATCGCTGACGTCGACGTCGCTATATACAAAAGGTCCCACTGGTGTGTAAGTGTCGAACGATTTGCAACGGCCAAATTGCTTTTCGGCTTTTTGTAAATCGCGATCGCTAATATCCAGGCCAATTGTGTAACCAAAAACAGAATCGAGCGCATCTTTCACGGTCACATTTTTTGCCGGGGCGCCGATCACGATTGCAAGTTCCACCTCGAAATCGGTGCGATGCTCCGGCAATGTGATCTCGATCGCGCCGCCATGCGGCAGAAGCGAGCTGGGCGCCTTAAACCAGATCAACGGCGTCCCCAGCGGAGTCCGTTTCATTTCCGCGATGTGATCGGAATAGTTCAGACCGACTGCGATCAATTTGGACGGCGCAACGGGAAGATCGACATCTACATCTGCGAGTTTGTGCACTTCGCCCGTCGGCTCGATGTCGATCCAATAAGGTCTTGCCAAGGCGTGCACGTCGTTGCCACGCACTTCGCCGTAGAAAAATTTATCGTCTGACCTGAATCCACCGAACGTGCGCATTTAACTTATCATCCCGAATGAAATGAGGCTCACAATTGAGCTCAGAATACACAAGCTAATGAGCGTGATCCACGAGCTTGTGAGAGGTCCCTCGCTGCGCTCGGGATGACCGCGCATTTTATCTTGCGATCACACCGACAAAATCGCGCACGGGTTTTTGCTCGGGGATTGAAAACGCGCTGCCGTTCTCCTGTGCGAACCAAAATGCGCTAGATGAGCCGCCATCGAGATTTAATGAGCGCTCAATTTTTAAGTCATCGGCCAATCGCGTTGTTGCCAGGATCTTTGCCAATTTCGCGAGCGAAATCTCCGAACAAACACCGAGCTCGATGCGGTCATTGGTTCCGGTCGCTGCGAAAGTTCGCCGCGCCGAGCGTGAATCATCAAGTCCGTGCACGCGCTGGCCAAGATCGACAAGAAACGGACCACATTGGATCGCAGCATTAAGTTTTTGTTGTCGCGAAAATTCACGGGTGCGCACGATCTCTACTCCGCGCGATGACCCAGCCAGCACACCAGTCAACAACTTTGCTCGTTGCAGCGACGCAACCATGTTTCCGCCGGCAATCAGTAAACCAATCGGCCTGTAATCGGGATCGAAGTAGCCACCGTTCACACCGGCTAGACATCTTTGCTGCCGCATCGCGTGCGCAAGGTCGTGGCGTGGCGGGGCCGGCTGATCGATCAGCTGCAGAGTGCACGACTTTGTCGAAAACAATGCGAGATCAATCGTGGCGCGCTCATTCGTTTCAGAATCTTCCAGAACAACGTGTCGATGCACAACGTCTGCGCGTCCCGGTTCTGAATTCGCGGAGAGAATCGACCACTCCGCGTGCGCCGTGGCGGCGACGGCGAGAAAAAGAAGCGCGGCGCTAGGCTTTCGCACCGTACTTGTCGATCAAAGCTTGAAAGCGCGGATCGTTTCGCAACGGGTCCCAAATCGGATTTATTTTCAGACCCGGCACGGTGACACCGCTCGGTCGGCTCAGCAATCCGTCTAGAATTTCGATCGCCCGACCGTTGTCGCCAAGAACGGCGTGAACTTCAGCCACCCCAGTGGCAATTTCCGGGCCGCCAAATGCGTCTTTGCTCTCCGGACGCAATTCGGTCGCGCGCCGCGCTTCAGCTAGCGCGGCATCTTTTTCTCCGAGATAGGCGAGAACTTTCGCGAGTTGAATATGCATGTCCTCCGCATCGGGACTTCCTTTCAGTTGTCCTTCGAGGAGGTCTTTTGCTTTCAGGAAGGCGGCTCGCGCGCCGGCTTCGTCCTGAAGCGCCTTTCGCGCAAAGCCGACGAGAAAATACTTCCCACTCAACTGCTGTTGGAACTCGTGGAAGAGATCGTCCGGCAGACTCTCGGCTTCGCGCAATCCTTCTTCATATTTCCGTTCCAGAAGAAAAACGTCCGCGCGCGCGCCGGCGATCCTAAGTTTTTCCTCATTGCTCATCGGCATCGATTTCAGCGTCTGAAATGCTTTCTCCGAAACGCTCAGATCGCCTTTTTCGGCGATAGCCAGCTTGGACTTGATCTCCCAAAGTCCCACGCCGTTTGGATTCATATTAAGCCCGCGGTCGATCGTTTTGTTAGCTGCATTGAAGTTCCGCAGCATTTGGTAATTGAAAGCAAGGTTTTGCAGCGGCCAGCTGTCCTTCGGATTTAAACTGACGGCCTTCTCGAGGTTCGCAGTCGATTCTGCCCATTTGCCCTGGCGGCGCTGGATCGCGCCGAGAGCGAGATAACCGTCGGCATCGTTAGGCAAGCCGCGCTGTGCGATTTCGAATTGTTTCAGCGCCGCTTCGTAATTGTTGTCACCATAGTAATACGAGAAGCCGAGCGCGAGATGCGCTTCGGGCAGATCGGGCTGCAATTGCAACGCTTGGTCCGCGAGCGCGCGCGCTTTTTCGCGGCGTTGCGGCGTGCGCTCGAATGTGTGTAGGATCCAGCTTTCCAACTGCGAGTACCACGCGAGGGCGAGCGCGAATTTCGGGTCGAGCTCGATTGCGCGTGCGTAAAGCTGTTCGCCTTGTTTCAGTTTGTCGAAATCCTCAAAAGCGCAGGAAAGATTATGCGCCTGGACAAAGGCGAGATAGGCTTCGCCATTCTCGGTGGGTTTGCGCTCTATTCGCGCTTGTTCGGCGGGTGACAATTTGGCCTGCAGTTCGCCCACGATCTTTTTTGCGAGATCGGTCTGAATTGCGAATACATCGGTCAAGTCCCGATCGTAATCTTCAGCCCAAATGTGTTGATCGTTGTCGGTGTTAATTAACTGCACGTTCACGCGCACCCGATTGCCAATGCGGCGAACGCTGCCTTCGAGAATGGTAGCCACACCCAGCGCCTTTCCGATCTCACGAACGTTGGATGCTTTCCCTCGATATGGCATAACCGATGTACGTGAAATCACTTTCAGGTCGCCGATTTTGGACAGATTCGTGAGCACGTCATCTTGAATGCCATCTGCAAAATAGGCGTTCTCTTTTTCGTCGCTCAGATTTTCAAATGGCAACACCGCAATCGACTTGTCGATTTTGTGCGCCGAAGCGCGAGGCAATAGAAAGAATCCTGCTACGATCAAAACCGGCACGGTCGAGCCGGCGAGTAATAAGGCGTTACGGCGGCGGCGCCTGCGCACTTCGGTTTCGGCTCGCTTCAATCGCGGAGGGCTCGGATTGCCGAGCTCTGTTGTATAGAGATTGACGATGGAGATCGTTTCGCCGTGCTTCACCTCGCATCGGCCGACATCGTGCAGGTAGGGACGCCATTCCGGATAATGCTGCAAATCTTCGGCGACGTGTTTTGAAAGCAGGATGTGCCCGGCATCGCCGCAATCCATCACCCGTTGCGCAATATTAATCCCAGCGCCCGCAATATTCGCACGCTCGTTGACGTCAG
>Ga0247691_1000248_pt1 | contig 12175 bp, 10 predicted proteins | sample CNK32_metaG_FD_182721 | JGI IMG/M metagenome (GOLD analysis project Ga0247691, IMG submission 182721) | Soil microbial communities from Purdue University Martell Research Forest, Indiana, United States - CNK32 | ecosystem: Environmental > Terrestrial > Soil > Temperate forest > Bulk soil...
CCGAGAAGCAAACAGGCTCCGATAATCAACGACGTGCGCCAGTTCGCCCAGCTCGATTTAACCATGCCTTGCGACCAAGCGATCGCGTACATGATCAAGCCGGCAAGGAGGAACCGGGTGCCCGCCATCAGAAATGGCGGAATCGTTTCAATCGAAAACCGAATCCCAAGGTAAGTCGAGCCCCAAATCAGATAAAGCGCGGCAAATGCGATAATGATCCGGATTCTTTTCGAGGCGGCCATGGAGCAATGACAATCTGCCATTCGCGCGACAGAGCAACCATCCGCCTCTTGCGAATGAAATATCAATCCCGTAGGGCACGCCTGTGGCGCGTCCAAAACGCCCTCGTTTACATCCTTCGCCTGAAAATCAATCGGTAGAGCAAGAGCAAAAGAATGGCACCAACCAGCGCGCCGATAAATCCCGCGGTCTGCCCCGGTTGGTACCAGCCAACTGCCTGACCGAGATAAGTGGCAACGAGCGCGCCTGCGATACCGAGGAGAATCGTCACGATGCAGCCGCCGGGATCCCTTCCCGGCATCAACAATTTCGCAATCGCGCCGATAACAAGACCGATAATCAAAATCCAGAGGATAGAGTGAGAGCTGAAGTCCATATGAGAACGAGGTTTATCGAATTAATTGCCTCCCGGCAAGGAATTGGTTTGAAGTTTTGCCGCTGGCACAGCCGATCGCTTCGCGGAATTTCTTAAAGCTCGATCACTTGTGCGGAGTGAATGTCTTCGCTGGCGCGAATCTCTTGGAGCAACGCTACATCTGGCGCAGTATCGAGATTCAGGACGGTGAGCGCGGTGCCACCGGCTTGATTCCGGCTTAATGACATGGTGGCGATGTTGACGCCGTGGTTACCGAGCAATGTCCCGATTCGCCCCACCATGCCGGGGCGATCGGTATTTTCCAACACGAGCACCACACCGTGCGGACGCGCTTCCACAGGGCGACTGTTCACGCTCACGATCCGCGGCGTTGCGCCGAAAAATGCGCCGCCCACGGACACCATTTTCCCTTCAGCGGTTGCCGAGAGTTCCAGCAGATCGCTGTAATCGCCCGGCGCGCTCAATCGCGATTCGGTAACTTTCAGACCGAGACTCTTGGCAAACGCCGGCGCATTCACTTCGTTCACGTCGCTACCGCCTGCGATCTGCAAAAAGCCTTTTAAAACCGAGCGTGTGATCGCGGTCGTGTCCACTTCGTTTACTTTTCCGCTGTAATTGATGTTCAATGTATCGACGCGTTTCGGCGCAATTTGCGAAAGGAACCGACCAAGTTTCTCGCCGAATCTCAAATGTGGCCCGATGATCGCCAGTGTCTTGGCGTCGAGGTTCGGCATGTTGACGGCGTTTCGGATCGTGCCTTCAAGCAGCGCCGCGCGAATCGATTGCGCGATCTCAATGCCGACGCTTTCCTGCGCTTCCGCCGTGGAAGCGCCGAGATGCGGCGTTAAAATCAAATTCGGCGTGGACCGAAGTGACGAATCGTTCGGCAAAGGCTCGATCTCAAAAACGTCAAGCGCGGCAGCGGCCACATGTCGATCTCGCAACGCGTTTGCCAACGCAGTCTCGTCGATCAATCCGCCTCGAGCACAATTAATAATGCGCACGCCGCGTTTTGTTCTTTGCAAACGCCCTGCATCGAGAATGTGTCGCGTTTCCGGTGTCAGCGGTGTGTGCAATGAAATGAAATCAGAAGTTGCAAGCAGATCGTCCAGCTCATCGACGAGCTCCACCTGCAAACTTCGCGCGCGCGTCGCGGAGAGATACGGATCGTAAGCGATCACTCGCATGCCGAACGCAATCGCGCGACGACTCAGCTCGCTCCCGATCCGACCCATGCCGATGACGCCGAGCGTCTTGTTGTAAAGCTCCACGCCTTCGAGATTTTTTCGATCCCATTTTCCAGCTCGCAAGGTTGCATCGGCTTGCGGGATTTTTCGCGCGACGGAGAGCAGAAGCGAAAAAGCATGTTCAGCAGTCGAAACAGTATTTCCTCCCGGCGCATTGAGCACAAGGACGCCGCGCTGGGTCGCCGCCTCAACATCTACATTGTCCACTCCAACCCCCGCCCGGCCGACGACTCGTAATTTGCCGCCGGCGTTTAAAACATCTGCGGTCACTTTCGTCTGACTGCGAACAACGATCGCGCTGAATTCGGGAATAATTTCGATTAAATCTGTTTCGCTCAGGCCCGGTTTAATCGTGATGTCGAGGGCGCCCTCTCGGCTGAGTTCATCAATTCCGCGCTGCGAGATGGAGTCAGCGATCAGAATCTTCGGTGCGGTCATACGACAACAGCAAACTCCAACGTCCAACCCGCCTCCGCAAGGCTACGGCACGGCAGGCGCTCAACGTCCAACGCTCAATGTTATAGCCACAGTCCTGTGGGCCGTCCATGATAACGAATATTCCGACGCGCTACAGGCGCGTGGGTACAGTTTATCCGAAAATGACGAGCTGAATAGAATCGGGCAATTGTTGGGCGACGCTCGTGGCCACACTGCCGCGAAGCAATTTTGCCATGGCCGTGCGTTGTGACGCGCCAATAATGAGATAATCGACGCCGAGCGTCGCGGATAGATCGAGAATGGTGGTCGCAGTATCTTCGCTCACGGCGTAAACCGGCTGAACGCAGATGTCGCGTTCGGCTCCCAGCTTGAGCATCAACGACATGATCGCATTCGCCTCAGGATTTTCCTGCCAACGCGTACGCCCGATCGGCGCAGGACCGCCACCGTAAAACACGGCGATCTCTTCAACATAGAGCACACAGAGCGTCGCTTTGCGCAGTTGTGCTTCATCGAGGGCGAAGCTCAGCACCGGTGTGATGCCGCGCGCCGCGACCATGATTTTTTGACCTTCTTGCAAGCGTGGTTGCATCGTCGCGACCAGATTGGGTGAAACCATCGCCGCAACCTGGCGGGTGACGGTGAGCGTGGTGAAGCCGGCACGTTTTTGGGTCCAGGCACGCAATGCCAAACCGACCCCGAGCACGCATACGACGAAGAAAAGCGCGTCCGGCTTGGTGCGCGCCAGACTCAACTCAACAAAAAACAGAACGATGAATGTGAAGCCGAATAACAGGCGGTCGTACCAAGTAAAGCCAATCGCGCGATTGAAGGTGCACGAACCCAGGTTGACCGTAATCGCTCCGACCACACCGATTGCATACAACCCGGCGAGCCCTTGGAAATTTGTCGCCGTCAATAAGACGATAGTAGGCAGTCCCACCGCGATGAGAAGCGGATACAGCGGGACGCCATGTCGGTTCAGCCGTTTAAAGTGCGGCGGCATTTCGCCATCGCGCGCCGTCAGGTAGAGCAAACCGATCATAGCCACGATCGCGGTGTTCGCGGCGCTCAGCAGCAGCAAGAGAAACACAATGCCGACAACCCAACCAAAGGCCTGGCCAAACCATAGTCCGACTGACGCGGTTCCGAATTGTTCGGCAATGAATCGCAGCATATCCTCGTGCCGCTTCGTCAGCGCGGCAGCGATGGCGCTCTTGCTGGTCAGTCCGAGCGTCTTTTCCATCACCGAAGGAAGCGAGAGCATCGCCCAGCCAAGCAGAGCCGTGCCGAGCACAACCTCGATGGCTACAGGCGTGATCGCTTTGACCGATTCGCGCGCCACGCTTGGCCGGTCCGGAGTCGAACCGGGATCAAGCTTCATGACGCCAGTCAGATTCGCGATTGCCTCCACGCCCGAGAGCGCGAGAATCACGCCAACAAATTGAACCCAGAGCGCGCGCAAACTTTCATGGCGCGGCTCGAGAAAATGCGTGGTCAAGTGCGGCGCGCTTACCGCAATCAGTGTCACAACCACGATCACAGTTGGCGCAGCCAGTGCGACCGCCAAACTGCCAGAGTGCTTTGGTCCAAACCAATTGATAAACCCGAGGAAAAGCAGAACGCCAATAGTGGTGAACGCAATGTGATCCTTGAGAAACTTCAGCCAGAAGATGTCTTCTGCGCCGGCAATGATATAGGTCAGACCGGACCACCCACTCAGCGCCGCTGTCACGGTAAGATCCGCGATGAGCAGCAGCGCACCGACAACGGCAAGCAATCGTCCTTGCGAGCGCGCGGCGGAATAAACGCCCCCGCCATCGGGAAAATAGCGGCAGATGACAGCATAATTGACTCCCACAAGACCCGTGAGCACGCAAACCGCGAGAATGATCGGCAGTGACGAGAAGCCAGCGGCGACGAAGGCAAGACCGATGACATAGGCTTTGCTCGTGCCCCAGTCACCGTAAAGCAGCGCGGCGGCACGCTTCCAATCCAGGTTGCGCGGGCGGTGCACGCCCGCGGTCTCAGTAACAATTAAGTCGGCCATCTCGCTTGGCGTTGACTCTTCATCGCGGGCTCAACCGGTGACAAGCCCTTTCTCAATTTGAGGTTTGCAAATGCGCTACCACTTCAATCTCAGCAGTCTGCGGAAACATATCGAGCGGCGTGACCGAATTGATCGTGAATTTGTTCTGCAATTCTTTTAAATCGCGCGCCAGCGTCGCTGGATTACAGGAAACGTAAATCAACGTTTGCGGTGCAAGATCGACAATCGCTTCGCGGATGTTGGCGGTGAGTCCAGTCGCGGGAGGATCGACGATCATTGTAGTGGCGCGTATCCCGACACGCAATCCCCCAAGGTCTGCCGCTGAGACAGCCGCTTTTACATCTTCGATATCGCCGGCGATGTAAATTTCCTTGGCCGTCGCATTTTGCTTCGCTGTTTCGATTGCAAAGCGATCCCAGTCGATTCCGATCACGCGCTCGAATTTGTCGAGCAGCGCTTTTGCGAAAAATCCGGCGCCGCAATAGGCGTCAATCAAGAGCTGCTGATTCGGCGCAACCAAAGTGTCGATCAAATCGAGCAGCGCATTTGCCACCGCGTTATTCGTTTGGGAAAAAATCCGCGGGCCCGATGAAACGCGCAATGTGTAATTCCCGTCGCGCACTCGTGGTTGAGCCCGCAACTCCGCCAACGCACGATTAACTTCGTCGCGCGAAATCGGGCAACGCTCGATGTCGAGCAAGCTATGCGAGTCGCGCCGGAAAAACCCGATCACGCCGTCCTGCGCGTGCACGGTGATGCGATTGCGATATGCGTACTGTTTGGGTGATGGGATGATCGGCCGCATGGGAAAAACACCCTTGAATTTTCCGATGCGTTGCAGAACATCCCGCACCTGCCGCCATTTGATCGCAAGCTGGTGTTCGTAGTCGATGTGTTGATAGGCGCAGCCGCCGCAACGGCCAAAGTATGGGCACTCTGGCGTAACGCGATGCGGCGAGCTTTCTTTAACATCGACAAGTTCTGCTTCGGCGAACTGGTTTTTGTCGCGCACGATCTCGGCGGAAACGGTTTCGCCATCGATCGTATACGGGACAAAGACGGCTTTGCCTTGTTCCCGTCCGACGCCTTTTCCGCCGAAAGCAATGTCTTCGATTTCTAGATCGACAATGCGCATATTATTAACACCCTGCTTTAGCTGGGTACCCAACGCCAACCAAACCCTGCTAACCGCTTAAGCGGTTTTCCACATGTAAGGAAACCGCTAAAGCGGTTCCCGGGTCATAGAGCTTCGAGTCACCGCGCTGAAGCGAGGTGTTAAGGAGCAGCTTCGATTTTCACGCGTCTGCAATGGTGCGCTCGATCGCGGCTTCGAGTTTTTCGAGCTTAATCCGCATCAACAGTGGGCGGACGCGCACAGGAGCCGCTTAACTCATCCGAACAACACGCCAAGTTCCACGAGAGCGAACGCTAGTTGAAATCCTGGTGCGAGTCGCGCACGTAGGGGTATTTCGACTCGTTACCGACCTCAGGCGGAAATTCCGGATAGCCGGCGTGGATGTAAGGAATCTCCGGCGGCAGTATGGGGTAATAGCTTTCCCGCCAAATGGGAAACGGAAATGTCAAAATCTCAATAAGACCCGCCACATGGCGTGTGGCTGAGCGCCCCAGGCCACGCCAAACGCCATAACCAGCTCCCGCGGAATTACCCTCTGTTTGGTTAACCTGGTTGACCGTCACAAAAAAATCAGTCGGAGCGAAGACAAAATTCGAAAGCCCGCGCCCGAGCTTGCGCGTTGGACCATAATCGTTCGAAGGCGGATCTTGAATGTCCCCGAATAAGCTTCCGGCAAGTCCGAGGGTTAGCGCGCCAACAATCAGGTTTTTCATAAAGCGTCCTTTCTTATAGCTAAACAGATTTTGGATGATTAGTGCAACACTTTATTTTCGATCCCCGGCGACAGCATGATTTCGTGTTGCAATCATTGAACTCGCAATTGTGACGGCGAGAACAAACACAATAACCCCCAGCGAGATCCAGTTAGAAATCACGTAATATTTGGCCACAATCATTTTAGTCCCGATAAACCCGAGCACAAAGGCAAGTCCGGTGCTGAGGTAAACGAAACGTTCCATCCAGGGCGCCAGCAAAAAATAGAGCGATCGCAAACCAATGATCGCGCAGATGTTCGACGTATAGACAATAAATGCGTTCTGAGTAATGGCGAAGACCGCAGGAATCGAATCGACCGCAAAAATGACGTCAGTGACTTCGATCACGATCATCGCCAGGGCCAGCGGCGTAAGCATCCATCGGCCATTCACGCGCGTTTTGAAATGCTCGCCATAAAATTCGGGCGTAACCCGAAACAGACGGCGGCACACTCGCATCACCCAAGTCTCACCAAAATCACGCGGCATGTGTTTGCCGAGAAGCATTCGCAACGCGGTGATCAACAGGAAAACGCCGAACAAGTAGAGAATAAAATGAAACCGTTGTACCAAAGCGATACCGCACAAGATCATGACTCCGCGCATGACTAGGGCGCCGACGATTCCCCACACCAGCGCTCGGTGCTGTGCCATCGGTGGCACGCGAAAGTAAGCAAAAATCAATACAAAAACGAAGATGTTATCGACGCTCAGCGAATATTCGACGAGGTAAGCAGTGAGAAAATCGAGGCCGGCTTGCGCTCCTTTAATGGACCAAACGAGCCCATTAAATCCAAGCGATACCAGCACCCACAATACGCTCCGCTGGCCGGCCGCACGCATGCTCAATTCCCGTCCGCGGCGCTTGAAGCTGACGAGATCGACCGTTATCGCGATAAAGACGCCGATGTGAAAGGCGATCCAAAACCAAATGCTGGTAGTCACCGCGGGCAGACTTTCACGCCGCAAGCCGTGCGGCAATCGGAAAGTGCAGCTACCACTGACGTTGCTAAACCCGCGCGGGCCGGTATAAGTCGTATGGGACTGATATGTCCTATAGATGGACGCCGAACTGCAAAAGCTTGTCGAATCAGCAAAGCTCACTTCCAAAGCCGCCGAAGAGCTCGAAAAATTGAAGCCGGGCACGTTCTGTTTGCACAAGAGTTGGGGATTCGGTCGCGTGGCCGACTGGAACCTGCTCCTCAATCAGATCGTGATCGATTTTGCCGGCAAGAAATCGCATGCCATGCAGGTCCAGTACGCGGCGGAAAACCTTACGCCGCTCGCGCCCAAACACTTCCTCGTGCGCAAGGCGAGCGATCTGTCATCGATCAAGAAGCTTGCAGCGGAGGATCCAGTCGCCGTGGTGCGAAGTATCATCGAGAGTCTTGGTGGCGCGGCTACCGCCGCACAGATCGGTGAATGGCTGGTCGGCGATGTTTTGACCGAACCAGAATGGAAACGCTGGTGGGAATCGACGAAAAAGTCACTCAAAGTGAGCGGCGCTTTTTCCATTCCTGCGAAAAAGACCGAACCAATCCAACTGCGCGGCGAAGGCGTGTCACACGCTGACGAGTTAATCGCCGCTTTCAACAAAGCTCGCCGGCCAAAAGAGCAGATCGCCGCAATCGAGCAGATCGTAAAATTCCACCAACAATTCAAAGAATCCGAAAAACAGCTGCAGCCGATCATCGCCACGATCGAAAACATGGCCGCCCGCAACCAGAAGATGCACCCCGAGCTCGCTTTCGAGCTTATCATCGCGCGGGACGATTTGCTCGAGCGCCTCCCGCAACTGCACACAACGCACACCGGTTTGATTCTTTCGAAACTAATTCTCGAGGAAGAGAAGCGTTTGACGTCGATCTTGCCGAAATTGCCCGCGGCAAAAGAGAGGGAAATTTTGCAAGTGTTGCCTTCCGCGCTCGGTCAGCGCTGGACGGAGCGCGCCTTGCAATTGCTGCAAGGAACTCACGGTCGCATAATGGCGCAAATAGCGCGCATCTTGAGCGAGGGAGGGCAACAGGAGGAGCTTCGGTCGATTCTCAAGCGCAGCATTCGCGAGCATTCCGCCACCAGCGAAATGCTGGCTTGGCTGTGCACCGAACGAGAGCGCTGGAGCGAACTGATCACGCCGGAATTGCTCGGCGCGATTCTCGCGGCGCTCGAACGCGAGCAACACAACACTCCTGGACGCGCCAGCAAGTTGCACCGCGCATTTGCCGAAGATCGACAATTGATTGGCCAAATGTTTGCGAACGCCGACATTGGGATCGCACGCGACGCCATGCGGCGCCTGCAATTGAGCCCGCTATTTGACGAGCTCACGAAACGTTCGCTTCTGGCCAGGATCATTAAGATTCATCCAGAACTGGAAAGCATGGTCACTGGAGGGCAACCGCAGGAAAAGGCCGCGTCGTTGATCGTTTCCTGGAGCAGCTTGGAAAAACGCAAAGCCGAATACGAAGAGCTCGTAAAGGTAAAGATTCCGGAGAACAGGAAGGAGATCGCCCTCGCAAGATCGTATGGCGACCTGAGCGAGAATTTTGAATTTAGGGCGGCCAAGCAAATGCAAAGCGTGCTGATGCGACGCAAAGCCGAGCTCGAACAAATGCTGCATAACGCGCGTGGAACTTCGTTTGAAAACGTCGATACCTCGCGTGTTTCCATCGGTACGGTCGTCAAGCTGCGTAACGCAGAGACGAACAACGAAGAGACCTACACTATTCTCGGCGCCTGGGACGGCGACCCTGACCGGCACGTGATTTCGTATCAAACCGCGATCGGTCAGGCGCTGCTTGGGCACAGTGTTGGTGAAGCGATTTCTCTCAACACCGACCATGGCGCCGCTCAATTTACAATTGTCTCGATCGAGCCGGCGCCACCCGACAACACTTCTCCCACGCCAACTCTTCCCACGAAATCCGGCCTCGAAGCGGCAATCGCTCAATAGCAGCAACATTGCTACATCAGCAATTCGTAGGAGAGAACGCTCAGGCAATAGATCGCGGCGGTTTCCACTCGCAAGATAATCGGGCCAAGCGTAATGGGCCGACATCCGTGGCGGCGTGCGAGGGCAAGCTCTGCAGGCGTGAAATCGCCTTCCGGTCCGATAAGCATCAACACACTCCGGGGCCGCTCCTGGTGTTCGCTCCAATAATCCGCGAGGATTTTTTTTAAGTGCTGCGCATCGGGCTGAAGCGAGCCGATCAGGCGAAGATCGGGTGTAGGGGCGGCTGTCCCTAGCCGCAGGTCGTTCGCAGTGCGCGTGGGGACTCGCGCCTCTACACCAAAAAAATCGTTGAGCCTCTGCGGGGCATGCACTTGCGGCAGCCAGTTCTGGCCGCATTGCTTGGCGGCCTCGATTGCAATCTGCTGCCATTTCACCTGTTTCTGCGCGGCACTTTCGGAATCGACCTGAACAATGGTGCGATCGGAAATGATCGGCGTAATCTCGGCTGCACCGATCTCGACTGCTTTCTGGACGATCAACTCCATGTTTTTCCCTTTTGGAATCGCCTGCCCGAGAACGATCCGGCAGCGCAGCGGCGGAGTTTCCGCTTCGTGCAATTTGCGCAATCGAATTTCGTCACTGCTAAGATCGACAATCTCGGCTGTGATTTCGCGTCCGCGTCCATTGAACAGAACAGCCTTCTCGCCAACGCCCATACGCAAGACGTCGCGCAAGTGGTGAACTTCCGATCCGCGTAAGGAGAGCGCGCTGGGATTCCAATTCTCCGGGGAAACGTAGAAGCGATGCATGGCGGAATATTTGACTGCTCAGGAATACTCGGAGGCGATCGCCAAATTCATCGCGAGCGGATGCGCGAGCGATTCGGCGACCGGCGACTCCACGCCGCGTTCGCGAAGCGCCTCGATCATAATTTCTGTCGGAATATTTCCGACCAATGCATCCTGCGCGAATGGGCATCCACCCAATCCGCCAAGGGCCGAGTCAATTCGGCGGCAACCGGCATCATAAGCGGCCAGCACTTTCGCTGCGGCATCGTTGCGTCTGCTGTGCATGTGCAGACCAATTTCGCAATTAGCGGTTTTGCTGAGGACGGACTTCACCACGCGGCTGATAACCAAAGGAGCAGCGAGACCAACTGTATCCGCGAGTGAGATCGAACGGATCCCGAGGTCCGCGATTTTCGCCACCGTAGCATGGAGCTTTTGACTATCCCACGGATCGCCATAGGGATTTCCGAAAGCCATGGAGATATAAACGACCAGATCACGTCCCGAATCGTCCGCTGTTGTTTTGATCAACTGCAAAATTTTGCAGGACTGCTCGGGCGACTGGTTCTGGTTCTTGCGGAGAAACGTTTCCGAAACGGAATAGGGATAGCCCAGGGTCGTCACCGCTGGCATCGCAACGGCGCGCTCCGCCCCTTTCTCGTTGACCACGATTCCGATAATTTCGACATCGGGTGACCGATCGATTTGCTCAAGCACGCTCTCGCTGTCGGCCATCTGTGGCACAGCTTTCGGAGAGACGAAGCTTACGGCATCAATGTGCTTGAACTTCGCTGCGATCAGCTCGCGAAGATATCGCGCCTTCAGGTCCGTTGGGATTTGTCTCTTCAGACCCTGCCAGGCGTCGCGGGGACACTCGATCAGTTTTACGGCATCGTTAACCATCGTTGAAAATATTCACAGTGAGAGATTTCTCGACTCCGCTGCGCTCCACTCGGAATGACGGAAGATTATTTGAAAAATTCTTTGGCGCGTTCGAAGAAGCTTTTACGCAACGGCGTGTTTTCGTCACCGCACAGTGCGGCGAATTCCTCGAGCTTGCGACGCTGTTCGGCATTGAGACGCGAGGGCACCTCGACAATTACGCGTGCGAACAAGTCGCCACGGTCGCGCCCGCTGATGTTCGCAATTCCTTTGCCCCGCAGCTTGAACATCTGCCCGCTTTGCGTGGCGGCCGGGACTTTTAGATGCGCTTTGCCTTCCAGTGTCGGTACATCCACCTCGCCGCCCAACGCCGCGACCGAAAAAGCAATCGGCAGTTCACAGTAAAGATCGTCTCCTTCGCGATGAAAGATTTTGTGCTCCTTGATGTGAATGACGACGTAAAGATCGCCCCGTGATCCACCACGAATACCTGCCTCGCCATTGCGCGAGGAACGCAACTGCGAACCCTCTCGAATTCCAGCCGGGATTTTCAACTTAACACGGCTCAGTTTTTCCACGCGTCCCTCGCCATGGCATTGCCGGCAGGGTTTCTCGATAATTTCGCCGGCACCGCGACAGCGGGGACAGGTCTGCGAAACCTGAAAGAACGCGCGCGAACTGATCACCTGACCACGACCACCGCAGGTGGGACAGGTCACGGTGCGCGAACCCGGCTCAGCGCCGCTGCCATGGCACTTATCGCAGATGTCGAGCTTTTCGATCTCAATTTCCTTCTCAACGCCGAAAGCCGCTTCCTCGAGCGTGATCTCCATGTCGTAACGCAAATCGGAACCACGCCGTCGATCTTCGGTGCGGGGGCCGGCGCCCCCGAAAAACGTTTCGAAGATTCCGCCGCCGAATCCTCCCCCGCCGAAAACTTCGCGGAAAATGTCGAATGGATCGTGAAAGCCGCCGCCGAAACCGGCACCACCCTGGGCAAATGCGGCGTGACCAAAACGATCGTAGGCGGCGCGTTTCTCCGAATCCATGAGCACATCGTATGCTTCGCCGAGTTCTTTGAATTTTTCCTCGGCGTGAGGGTCGTCTGGATTTTTGTCTGGATGAAACTTTACCGCGAGTTTGCGATAGGCGCGTTTGACGTCTTCTTCAGAAGCGTTTCGCCCAACTCCGAGAACTTCGTAGTAATCGCGTTTCTTCGTAGCCATTTTCTAAATCTTACTCTTACTCTTGCTCGTGCTCACGCCCCCGCTCGATAAAATCGACATCGAGCAAGAGTAAGAGCGGGAGCAA
>Ga0247691_1000249_pt1 | contig 12136 bp, 11 predicted proteins | sample CNK32_metaG_FD_182721 | JGI IMG/M metagenome (GOLD analysis project Ga0247691, IMG submission 182721) | Soil microbial communities from Purdue University Martell Research Forest, Indiana, United States - CNK32 | ecosystem: Environmental > Terrestrial > Soil > Temperate forest > Bulk soil...
TTTCTATAATTTTAATATCAGTTTGATTAAAACAACTACTCATTTGGAGCGTTAAGATACTTATTACAGAAATCAGTCAAACTTATTTGATGATAATTGAGTATTCGTAGCAATGTCCCTAACCTAAGATTTTTCCCATTTTCGTATGGGCCATATTGTGATCGCGCCATATCTAATTCATCTGCCAAAGCCTCATAGTTTGATATGCCTTTATCAATTCTCAATTGTTTCAGTGCCCGTCCAATTTGATACAATTGGGAATCCTCCAGCGACCTATTTAAAGTGTCTTTTTCCATGAAACAAATCACGGGTACACGAAGGATATACGTTACCCTACTATAATAGGTCTTTTTATTATATTTGTCTAAATTTTGAAGATCATGTACAAGGCCAGATATTCAGATTCCGAGAAGCAGGAAATATTGAAAGAGCGCAATACTACTGGAATTAGCGTAAGAGAAATTTGCGATAAGTATGGAATTACGGTTCAAACGTTCTATGCCTGGAGGACCAGACTATCTATCCCCTTGCCTGCTTTTAACTCTGAACCTGGAATGAAATCAAAATCCGATTTACCAAATCCGATTGAAGAAGAAAACAAAACTCTGAGAAGGCTTTACATCAACCTTTCAGAACACAATTATCAATTAGCTAAATTTTTAGAGAAATGAGATCAATAACCAAATTTTTAACCCTATTCCCTATCGTATTAATTCTGCTTTGCTCTGTAGGCTGTAAAGAGAAGCGTATGCTTAAATTAGCAAACGGAACCTTTGAAAAGCCCTACCCGTCTCCATGTATTTACACAGACAGCACTACTCAGATCTTGTACGAAGCAATTAAGGTCTGGATCGATAGCGAAAAAGAGACAATGTCCTGGAAAGGAGGAACTACTGAGGGAACTGTTGATATCAAATTAGCTAAATCGGACCGCGGAAATGACAATGAACTTAGATTGGGTATCACGGATTATAATGCGTACAAGGACATGCTTCCGACCGGTGCTTGGCCTAACCAGTCTTTGAATAATGCTAAGATCTACATTACCCCAAGTAAAAGAGCAATGACGATGAGTATTGTGATTGATGGGCAGGAGACGACTTATTATTTTGTGAATTATAGGTGATTCTCAGTATAAAGCAATTTTTTCTCCTGTAACTATTTCATAGATGAATATTTGTGGATCTTTTGTAGGAAGAATAGTCCTGCCCGCAGCAATTGCTACTGCGGCAGGAACCGCTGCAAATACATCAATTACACAGTCTTTCCCATTTTCAAGCTGGATTAGATTTAGGGCCTCCCTAAACTTGTCTGTAAATCCTTTGACATGATTTTTGTTTTTCACAAATCCTGGATGTGGGTTATCAATTGTTATGTGATATATACTGTATTCGTCATCCACCAAATTTTGATACTTATCCTCTGCGAGATAATCACTCAGAGCCATTAATAACAAGACTTTCGATCCTTTCTTCTGTACAATTGTTTCAAGCTTATAGTTAACTGGCTCCGCATCTGGATTCTCCCATGTAAAGTTACCTTTACCGTCCGCTGCCCTTCGAGCATGATAGACTTCTCCAGGTAGTGTATCACTAAATCTTAAACCGTAGTAAAAAAGCAAAGGAATAGGTCCAATACCAAAAATAGAAACATGATTCTTTACTCCACTCTTTTGTTTCTTATGTAGAATCTCTACTTCATAATCAATATCAGATTTAGCGGATTCCCAATCTGCTTGAGTGTATCTGAAATTTTGGACGCTTATCCTATGCCAAGCATGTGCTGCAGAGTCGGCATAGTTTGGAAGAATTGCATTTATTACACCTTCATCTTCAATATTAACTGGCTGAGACTTAATTGGACATGTGAATACGACCACCGATGTCTGATTCCTTTTACTATCAAGTAGATCTCTAACATGATTTTCATGTTCCGCCTTCATCTCCCGAAGTAATTCTACGGTGTAAGTTGCTACGTGTTCCTTTTTATCAATCAATGAGTGATGTTTGGAGCACAGCATAATAATATTCGCAGGATCGATTTCGTATCTTTCAGATTCTCCACCACCCCGTGGTCCATCTTCACTAGCTCCAATAATATGAGCTAACTCTCCGAACTTTGCAAATTTCAAGGTTAGATAATCTTGGAATAAGTGCTCACCACATCCCCGGAATTGGCACCTTCCCGCACTTTGCGCCCATAATAAGATTTGTGTTCCTTCTGGAACTTTCTTGCGTATTTTAGCCATTGTTATTTTCTGTTTTAATTTTTTTCAATTGTATAAATTTTAGTGCCTTGCGATCTCCTTCCCATACACCGATCTCATTGGTTCCAATAATTATGTAATAGAGACATTGAGAATCAAATTTGTCATATGAAAGCATCTTCTTCCAGCTTTTGACATCAATGAACGAAGGATTCGGGATGGGTTCTGGATGAGTGTGCCACTCCCCTAAGTAGTTAATCGTACCATTACTGATATACCAGTATTTATCGATAATTGCTTGGTGATTTTTCACACCTCTTTTAAACCTCGTTCTGGATCTCTTATCTCCTGGCATTGGTTCTGTAACAAAATCAATAACAATGTCGTTTGTTTCGATAATAAATCTTCCCAGAATTACACCACCACCTTCAGTTTTTTTTCGTTCGTCTTGAATGTATTTCGACATTTGCTCTAAAGCTTCTGAAGAAAGCTTCAATCTACCCCCATTGGGTAGTTCATATATGATGTCTTCAATTATCCACATACCTTACACTTTTCATCTTCGTTTAGATTTTTTAAGTTGAAACGCTTTTCGAACAAAGACTGGTCAGATAGTTCATAGCGACCTGATGTTTCAAAGCCACTTTCAACAAAATAACGACTCGCACCTTTCCAGGAAATAATCTGATTGTTAACTTCTAATCCAGTAAGAAAATCTTTGATCAAACCAAGTGTGAGCACTGCTGTACGCATAGAGTCTAATGATGAGAACGGAACAAAGGAAGTAGAACATCCTGCAAGCTTCTTATTGAAAGTTTGTCCTGGTTTACTAAAGGAGACCCGGCTTTGGAAAGTCGGATTTTCAATATATAAACACTGTAAGCACGAGCCTTGAGTTTCAGAAATTAGACATGCATGACCACCTATCCCAAGCGCCTCATTCCAACAATATATTACTGGCACAGAGAGAGTGTTGTCTTTCAAATACTTATTGAGAAACAGATTGACATTTGTGTCGCCTGTGGCACTGATGATTAAATCATATGAACGCAAATCTATTTTAGCCTTGCTGATACAATGCTCTAACTTTAAACAATGATGTTTAACTGTAGTATAAGGAAACTCTTTAGTAAGGATCATAGCAATAGCTTTAGCCTTATTCTGATTTAAGCTACTGACTCCTAATTCATGTCTATACAGATTAGATTCTTCTAAGTCATCGTCATCAATAATTGTTAATTCACCAATACCCAGTTTTATAACTTCATAAGCAAGTTTGCTCCCTACGGAGCCAGCACCGACAAGAAGTATTTTTTTCTTATCCATATCTTCTTCCGCGCCTCCTCGTTTCGATATTAGTTTTTTATCGGATCGAACAATAAGTATTGGTTTTATGCGACAATTTCCCCCATCCGGAAGCAAAGGATGGATATTTGATTTTAGACCTGAAAACTCTACTGCAACCAAAACTTTACCATTCTTGGATGGTATGCCCAAGATGAAATATTCTTTCGAATTAAGCCTTTTTATTAATCGAAGTTTTTGATGAAGCTGTTTAACCGAATTTTCATCCATGTTGGTTTCGAGAAACTCCCTAAGTTCCAGTATAGACCAAAAATTATCATACTTTGGCGGAGTTACATGGTATTCTTCGCTGATCGTTGCAATGAACAAGCTCTTCGATTTATCGGGTACCTGGCGATTAAAGAATCGATGTGCATATTTTTTTAACTCTTCATCTGTGCTCGCTACGACCAAATTATCTGGTTTTGGTCGTCGATTATTGAATCTTGCGTAACGTAATTCAATAATGTCTTCTGGGACTTCAGCACAAAATTGAATAAAAAGCTCTTTTTCTAAGTATTTGTTTCTATGCCAATATTCTGCAAATTCGTCATTAAAGTCTGACTTATTTGTTCCAGAAATCCCATCTCGTAAGGTTTTGCTTGCTTTGGCGAAAGTTTCTTCAATAATTTCCTTTGGTAATTCCGGGTTAACCATTGAATTTACATCTGAATAACAGATGTAGCCATCTGGCTCAACATGAGGAATAAATAAGTCTTCTACAAAGTATGTAGGCTTACTATTCGGAAATGCTCCGTCAAAAGCAATAAACATTTTGTTATCCGGGAATTCGTTCGAAGTAATTGAAAAAGCAAAGTGAATATCCCTTTTTTGGGAATATTCACTTTTTTCCATTATTCTTCTAACCTGAAACCCTTCAATTGACGAAAGTAATTCGTACAATTCAGAGTCCTTCATATTATGCTTGATCAGGTGAACTTACAAATGCTCTTGCTTTATTTTCAGCTGTCTGTTCCATCGGAATTTCAGGAAAATCACTACCAAAAATTTTCTTTAGAATTTTACTAGCCTTGTGAGGGTCAATCTCAGCTAATGCCTCGTCCAGGCTGTCCAAAAGAGATTCTAAAGTAGACTTCAGATTCTTTTTTTGTTCTGTAGTCATTTTACTGAATAGATCATTAAATGGTGCTACAGGGAGGGTCACTTGGATATCGTTTGTATATGCATTAAACTCACTAATAAAAGAAGAAACAAAATTTCTAATCGCCTTTAGATCATTTGGTTTGTAAGTATCATTGAGAAAATCCTTATTCACCACGGGTATAAATTTTTTATATGCCAACGCTGTTATTGCAATACCAGTAGGCTTTCCGTTTTTGGTACCCTTAAACTTTAGATCCTTCCAGCGTTTCATGTACGCGATGGTTCTTTTGAACTGATGACGTTCTTCATCATCAGTAAATTTACTTTTGATCAGCTCCTTTAATCTTTTTGGCTCAGATGCTTCCCATACTTCATCATCGGTTTTGTACTTCGGCTTCTTAGAAAGATATATACCATCCTTTGCAGCATATACTGCAAGATCAACATGAAAGGAAATTTCACCGGCTTTATGATACTGAACTCTTACACATGGCTTCAGAATTTCTACGGTTCTTGCTGTTGTCTTATTAAGTGCATCGTAAACCCAATTTTTGACCTCTTTCGCTGTATAATCATCCCTTTCAATATCAAAAAGCAACATTATATCGATGTCATAATCCTCTCCCTCAAGTGGTTTAACACCGGTTCCTAAATCGTAGCTTCCTTGGTTATTCCGAGTGAATTTAATGTCTGGTCCACCATCTGCCTTCATCTTGGCGAAATAGGTTTTGAGCTCTTCGATAAACATATCTCGTTTATCCATAAGAGCTTGGTTGTCTTCAATGTATAGTTTAACATTAGAGTGAAAATCTCTGAATGCTTGTTGTATTGTTTTTGCCATTGTATTTAAAATGTTTTTGTGTGATAATTGATTAAAATTCCCAACCTATGAGAATTAACTGTCGTAAGAAATTAGCTGCTCAGTTTATATTTTAATTAATGTTGTGATCCGAGAAACATTTTAAATAAGTCTTGTGAAATCAAATCAACTTATTACATTTGCGAACGCCAATTCTAAAATGTTAATGTCCTTTCGGATGTAGTAGTCACTTTAAATATGAAGGGGCAAGCAAAACCACTTTAAATTTTTGACAAAGTTCCCACTCTAATATTGTGCCGAGTCAAAGTTTTTTTCAACTTAAGTCGTAGTGCATCAAATAACTGTCAGTTTAACCTGTCTTCATTGCTAATTCAATAATTTTGTCAGGTCTATATGACTACTTGTCAGTATAATTGCAACGTTTATCGAAATTTACGTTTGCAATTAAACCCCGGACGTTATCCGCCCGGGATTCTGTTAAGCATACTGGATTAATTCCCAAGTCACACCTTTACCATCATAAGGAGGCATTGTATTCCCTTTAGATATCGGAGCAACTGTCGAAGGAGTTCCAAAGACCCTCCAGACACCGCTTTCAGGACAGATTTCTCCTGTGCTGGCTTTTGTGCCAAGTGGTTTACGTTCCATACTAATTGTATTGAATTCCTGACATAGGGCCAGTACCTGTGGAGATTATTACTAGTCGTTCTCCATACAACCAGTATCTTATTCGACTTTATTCTTCTGGCAATGGTGCTATTATGTGCATAAACTGCCTCATAACACCTTTTATTTTTTCATGATCTCTGTGGCGAAATCCATCCATGAGAACATCTAATGACAATTGACTATTACCATGTCCTAATGAGGTGAATCTGTTTTTATAAAAAATAGCGATACCAAGCTGTTCTTTTTTGTAGCCTTCTAGTTCTAATTCGAGTCGCTCATTGTCTGGTGAAGTGACTCCAACCATCCTCAATTCAATTAATGGTTTTTCAGAAAATGCTTTAAGAATATCATCGAATGTTTCACAATATTCAGTAATACGTAACAATTGAAAGTACCATATCAAATAGCGTCCAATTCTACGTACTTGCATCCGTGGACCTGGATTTAAATCATCAAATGCCCACATTGTATAGATTGCTAATTCAATTCTTTGCTGAAAAAAATCGATCACTTTATTTTTTCTGACAGACTTAAATTCGTATTCATGCAGTAAGGCATATACATCAGCCTGATAATCTGCCTCCTCAATTATTTTAGGGTATCGTCCTATCCCTTCTGTATTACCAGAATTTAGTCCATGTGAACGATCATGAATAACTTCGTGGAACCAAAATAAGCGAAAAGCGGATTTAAGATCTTCTTCATCTGGGATACGTGTGTGGAGTGTATGAATTAGAGAGTCGGATAAATACCATTTATTACTTACAAAGAACTGACTTTCTTCATCGTCAAATGGTTGATCTGAAAATTTCGATTTTAGTAATCGGGTTTCACACAGTGGAGCAAGATTTTTCCAATATGGTGTATGAAAAAATTCCTTGCCATCGGAATGAACAAACAACTCATCAATCCAATTTTCACCTTTTCTGTCTTGTAGGGTTTCAACAAATGCTTTAATGTCATCCTGCAAATGTGTGTGTAAGGTTGATCTGAAATCCCTAATCCATGGCTTTTTTTCTTCCGGTACATTCCGTTCAACAATCGGATCACGTTGTACTAAAAAGACTTGCTGATAGCATGGGGTTTCATCACGTTTGTAATCATAAACAGCAATATCTGGATGAATATTTTTTTGTATTTCTTGCCCAATTAGAAATGCTAAACCTGTAGGTAATCCACCGAATAAATGGATCGTGTCAACACCTGGTAATGCGTTTGCGATCTTATCTAGAATTCCCCTGAAAGCACTGGCGTATTCCTTTAGTGATTCTTCTGAAGTAAAAATATCTCTTTCAGGATTTTTTACTGAAAGAACGGTTTCTTTAATGGGATCGTTTACTATGTCTTGAACAGATTCTTTATGTACTGGATATGTTGCTGAACATCTTAATACGACCTCTCCTTTTCCTTTATAATAATCATTTGGCACATCTTCGGTAATTATTTCAATCAATGAGTCTGCTTGCTCCCACTTCCAATGTTTTTCATCGTGATGCTTTTGAAAAACACGCACATTTCTTACGCCCGAGACCAGATATCCTAAATGAATTGCTAATGGTATTGGAGCTATTCCAAAATAGACTATAATTGCTTCGGGGTTAGCATTTAACTTAGGTTGAATTATTTTCTGAAAGAATTCAAATTGCTTCGTCTTTCGGGCTTGCCAACCAAATCCCATAGTACTCCCGAGTTCCAAACGGATATCAAAATTCAAAATTTCAATTTGTTTGGGTGAAGCTTCTGCTTCTAATGCTTCATATATCTCACGATCACTGATCGGAGTGTGAATATCATGAGCGATAACTATATAATGTTGTTTGTTGTTTTTCATGACTTATGCTTGAATTTTGATGAATAACTCCCGTATGTGGATGCCATAAGGAGATAATTTACATGTCCCATTTTGTTTCATAGCAATCATAAGTGGCAAATTATCTGAACAGGTTATTAATCCAGCTTTTTCGAAGGCAGCTAATGCATATATTTCATCCGGACCAAATTCTCCAATGGTTTCTCCAATTAACATACGCTCATTAAGTTGGATGATCGATTTCGGTAAAGGAAAAAATGGAGCCACAAGAATTTTGCGAAGTATATCCTTTTTTTCTCTGGGAAGGCAAAATCGTAGTGGAGTCAATTGTTTTACAAATGATTTAAAAATTGGACGTTGCTCCCACGCTGAAAGAATAAATTCAGCATTCGTATATAAACTTGTAGTAGTTACATGGCCAAGTACATCCATTGCTGCACCTTTCAATCCATCATACAATATTGAAGTGAATGTGCCTTTACGAGCAAATTCTCCAGCGGTATCATTTTCACTAGTCGCTGCCAATATGGTAACACCTTTTCTAAGGCGAGTAAAGACTCCTTTTTTTGTTTTTTTACTTGAAAAACTTCCTGCATAACAACAGTCGAGAATAACCACTACCTCAGGTATTTCCGACTGATTTATTTGATCAGAAAGCCAATCCATAGATACTCCTGGATCGAATTTGGAAGTATCTTTTCCACAGATAAAACCCCCATTTTGGGTAATTTGTCCATGACCAGCAAAGTATAACAATACAGTTGTGGCATCTCGAGCAAGTAATTCTTCTACTTTATTTCGAATGTCATCATTGCAAATGTTTATTTCTGGGAGAACAGTAAAGTTAGGATTTCCATTCTCATGCTTTTGTAAAACTTCTGTCATTCGAACGACATCGTTCTTACATCCTTTCAGTTTTTTATAATGATCATATTCATCAATCCCAATCAGAAGTGCTTTTCGTTTTTCATACATTGACATTATCTTGATTTTTTAAGTATAGACAACATTAAGAATGTTGGAATCAATAAAAAATCAATAGTCAAATATTTAGGGTTTTCCCTATTTCAGACTTAAAAAAGATAGTGTTTTTCCTAAAAAAGCTTTGAATTATTATTTTGTAGCAAAGCCATTTCGCACAGCGAAAGCAACTAACCCTTTTTCAGATGTGGCGTTAGTTTTGTCACGTAATTTTTTCAAACGAGCTTCAATGGTCTTATGCGAAACGCACATTTTTTCTGCAATTTCTTTCGATGTTAATTCCAATGTTAGTAACTCTAATATTTTAGCGTCTTCATCCGAAATTGATTTGCGAATTTTCTCTTCCGGACTGGTGCTAATTGAGAAAAAGTCGGTTGCGAGGCCTTCAGCAAGCTTTTGTAAGATCTCTGCAGGAAAATACTTGTTCCCTGCAAGAATATGAGTTACTGCATCGATAACATATCTAGCACTTTCATTTTTGAGAATATAACCATGGGCTCCATGTCGCATCATCGCGGAAACGTTAGCTAGATCATCATGCATAGTTAGAACCAATACTTTCGTTCGTATACTTTTATCCTTAATGTATTTGAGGATTTCTAATCCATTAGGTTCGGGCATGCTTATATCGAGGATTAAAAGATCAATTTTTTTTTGATTTAGTACTTCAATAACTGCGTTACCATTTGTTGCAGATCCAAGGTAATGCAATGAGTCGCCGAAATCTTCCAACTCGGAACGAATAGCATCGATAACTATTTGATGATCGTCTGCAATAAATACGGATGGTCTTTCTTTAATCATATTATTGGTAGTTGAATAAATATTTTTGTTCCATTTCCTTTTTCTGATGCTACTTCGATTGTTCCCTTCATTGTTTCGATGCGTTCACGTGCATTTTGCAATCCAATTCCTTCAGCTTGTTTTAATGTGCTATCATCAAATCCAACACCATTATCTCGGACCACAATTGAAAGATTCTCTTCAGTTCCACCAACTATTACTATAGCCTCAGTTGCTTCCGAATGACTAAGAATATTATGCATGAGTAATGAGATGGTAGCTAAGATATTTTTCCGCCAGGTAACGTTCGAAAGTACAGGTTCTTTATCAGGGTGAAAGACTACTTTCAATGATGTATTTTCTGTAATATTGTTACACAAAGCGGCGATACTGTCAACTAATCCTGTTTCATTGACTCCAGCGTTAACTAGATTACGTGAAATAGTTCTAAGATCATTACAGGAGTCATCAACCAATTGTATGGCTTTAAGTAACTTTTCTTGAGTTTCATTACCTGAATCCTTCGATTTCCTCCGAAAAGATTCTAGCATTATCTGTACTACAGCGAGTTTACTGCCGAGATTATCATGAAGATCTTTTCCGATGTCTTTTCTTGTTTTGCTTTCTACAGTCAAAGATTCTTCTAAAACGCGAAGATCTGATTCATGGATAAGATCTGTCATTTCCTGCTGTAATAGCCGTTCATTTAGTTCAGTACGTTTTTTTTCAAGTCTCATCTTATAAATCAATGCGATTGTAATGACTGATAAAGAGAGTAATAACATTGCAATGGATATGATTATTAACCACATCTGAGTTTTACTTTCTTCTGCTTCTTCAGCTATTTTTATCCGTTTGAGTTTTTCATTGGCAATTTTCTCTTTGTTCTGGATCTTTTCTAAAAGTGATAAATTTTCAAGGTTATTTAATACCAGAAGATCTATACTATCCCCCACTTTAGATAAATCTTGATTGTATCGGAATGCTGACTCAAAATCTTCAATTATTTGACTGTACTTAATACACAATTCTAAAAAATCTTTCCGCAAGGAAAGGCTGAATAAAGAAAGGTTTTTCTCCAATTGGGCTTTCCAGTATGTAGCATCGTTTAATTTCTTGGTCCTAATGCTAGCATCCATTAACCCGAGCATAGATGAAATTTTCAATATGCTTTTGTCCCCAGCATTTGCATTCTGAAATGCTAACTTGTAAAGCATCAATGATCGATCGGGATCTTTTTCCAGATAGATCTCTGCACGATTGAACCAAATCGTTGAGAGATTGTCTAGGAAGTTCATTTTATGACTCAAATCTTCGGCGCTTTTATAAAGCCTATCCGCTTTAGATATTTCTCCGAGTTGCTGATATATGGAAGCTTGATTTATTATCGATTCCAGTATTCCATTTTGATTTGTAAGAGCCTTATAAATTTGTTCTGCGGTTCCGAACTCAGTCAATGCTAGTTTTGCAGCTCCTTGCTTTTCATAAATTACTCCCAGATTTTGATGCGATCGAGCAATAGATAAAGAATCATTTAAATTCTCAGCAATTTTTAACGATTGTGAAATATAGCGCTGAGAGCTTTGATATTTGCCAATATGCATTAAGCACATTCCCAAACCATCCATCAGACTGCCCTTTATTGCATTTTCATTCTTTGAGACAATTTTAATCCCTTTTTGGAAGTAAGTGATTGCAGAATTAAATTTTTCTTGTTGTTTTAATAGAATTCCTAATTGATTATAACCACTTGCTATATCGTTAGGATTTCCGAGGATTCTGCGAATACGTAAACTTTCCTTGAAATAGTAATAAGACTTCTCATATTTTTCAAGGTGTTTATAGTAGCTTCCAATATCAGAAAGACTATAGGCTTCCGTTTTTTTATCACCTAATTTGCGGGAAAGGTCTAATGCAATTTTTCCATATCTTAACGAAGAGTCCGGATTAATATCCCTCCATTTCCAAGCTAATTCTGACGCATAGACCAATTTCAGCTGTTTGGTTTTGGATTGAGCAAACTTTCTTGAAAATTCATCGATACCTTGACAAAAACATGATCCTGTAATTAACAAGAAAAGTATTATTAAAATTTTCATAGTGCTATAAGCTTAGGTACTTGCAAAATACAAAAAACAGCAGAATAAAAAGATTCTGCTGTTTGGTCTTAAATTTAACGTTCCTCAATCGGCCTCGTATCTTTTTGGGCCTCTTCTGTTCGAATCCGTTTTTTATCTAAATAGTTAGATTGCTCGTCGTAAAATTCTACATCGACGAAACCACCGCTATTAGCAAGAGGGATAGTACCCAGATCGACTTCAAGTTCGTCTCCCCCTCTTGAATTTCCTCCTACGGTGTAAGTAACAAGGTACCCGTTACTATCTTCAGGATGATTTTGAACATCTGAAACGGTAACAAA
>Ga0247691_1000250_pt1 | contig 12125 bp, 8 predicted proteins | sample CNK32_metaG_FD_182721 | JGI IMG/M metagenome (GOLD analysis project Ga0247691, IMG submission 182721) | Soil microbial communities from Purdue University Martell Research Forest, Indiana, United States - CNK32 | ecosystem: Environmental > Terrestrial > Soil > Temperate forest > Bulk soil | place...
AGTCGTGGACTTCGTCGGGGAAGACAAGTTGCTCGAGGTGTACGCCGCGAGCGCGAAGGCGGGCGACGAGGTCGACGGTCTGGGAAAAAATAACGTTGCGGTCGTCGTCGCCGTGGATAAAAAGGACCGGCGATTTCCAGGTGTCCACGGCGGAGACGGGAGAAGAGTCGTGGGCCAATTTATTGAGGTCAGGAGAAATGTTCTTGCCTTGCCAATTGTCGGTTGGCCAGTCGTGAACCCCGTGGGTGTCCACCCCGGCGGCAAAAATATCCGAGTTGCGGCCCAGTCCCAGTGCGGTGAGATAGCCTCCGTAGCTGCCGCCCCAGAGGCCAACGCGTTTGGGATCGACGTCGGCGCGGCTTTGCAGATATTTTCCGCCAGCGAGGACATCCTGATATTCAGAGGCGCCGCGGCCGGCTCGGCCGGGGGCTTCGCGGAAAGCGCGGCCATAGCCGATGCCACTGCGGTAATTGATGGCCAGCACGACGTAGCCGCGATTGGCGAGGAACTGGTTCATCGCGTACGTCTGGCAGTAATAACGCATATAGTGCCAGCCAAGGAGCATCTGGCGCATGGGTCCGCCGTGGAGAAACAACAGCGCAGGGCATTTTTCGCCCGCCCGCGAATTTCGGGGCAGAAAAAGTTGCGCGTGAATTTCCAGGCCATCGGGGGTTTTGAATGTGACGGGTTGTGGATTTACGAGATCGTTGACCGGGAAATCTTTAAAACTGGCCGCGTCACGGACCGGAGTGGCGACCGCATTGGGCGCGGCCGCTTGAGTGAAAGGCATACCGAAGTGAACAGCGTCGGAGCGGAGATAAGCGATGCTGCCGGCGTCACCGGCGAAGACGCCGCCCCACTCGATCGAGTCTCCTTTGGTGAGTTGCTGCGACGTGCCGTCGGGGAGATGGATTTGCCAAAGATGGCGGCGGTCGACGTCACCGCAGTTGGAATTGTAGATAACCGCGGAGCCATCGGAAGAGAGCGACCACTTCTCGACTTCGCAATTTCCGGGAGTGAGAAGTTTCGGCGCGCCACCGGAAAGTGGAAGGGCGTAGAGATGTTGCCAGCCATCCTGTTCACTGGCGATCAACAGCGTATCGCGAGCGCCCCAATTCAGAACGCCGCCGCCGGTGTCCGCAGCCATATAAGGATACGAGCCGCCGGGAGCGGTGCTGCTATGCCAGAGTTCGCGCGGGTGGACGGCGTCGGCATCGGCGACCCAGACCGCCCAGGGCTTCGGATGATCCGGCTCGATGAAATATCCGTCAGGAGAATCGCGCTGGACTGCAGGGCGACGGACAAACGCGATGTGCCTTCCGTCGAGCGACCAGACGGCGCCGGAATCGGAATCGACGGAAGGTGCGATAAAGGTTACGGATTTTCGCTCGGCGTCGTAGATGCCGATGAAGCTGTGGTCGCCGCGGGAGGAAGAAAAGAGCAAGCGGCGGCCGTCGGGAGCCCAACCGAGCGGTTCGTTTTTTCCGCGAGCGACAATCTGCACGGGCTTTTCCTCGGGATTGGAGCTGGCAAGCCAGACCTGATTGCCTTTGGCATAAGCGATGCGGCCTTGTGGAGAAACTTGCAAAGTGTCGCCGGTATCGATCTTGCGCGGAATTCCGCCGCCCCAGGATATGACGCAGATGTCTTCTTCCACGCCGACGGGATTGCTGGTGGGGTTGGGATATTCGCCGGCGGAATTTTTTCCTTCTCCGCGAACGTAAACTATGGCGTCGCCGCCAGGCAGGAAGCGGAGTTCGGAGAGTTCGCCGCCATCGTCCTGATTGTAATTGGTGAGCTGGCGAGCCTTAAAATCGGGGCCTTCGCCGGCCCAGATGTTCCAGTGGCCGCGGACGTTTTCGCTCCAGGCCAGGCGATGACCGGTTTTGGAGGCGGTCAGTTCATTCAAGAAGGGCGCGCCGAGGACCTGGTCCAGAGTGAAAGGCTGTTGCGCATTGACGGAGACGGCAAAAGTGAGGGCGAAAAGCTTGGCATAAACCTGTAATCGTTTCCAAGACATCTTGTGAGTGATCCTCCCAACTCAAAAAAATTGTTTACGGCTGCTTTCTCGCTTGCGCCACGGGCAGCACTTCGACGCTGGCGACGGGTTTTTCAAGCGGGCCGCGCAATTGAAAGAGCCGCGGGGCCGCCACGTTTTTCACGCCGCGTTTGTCCGGCGGGGCGGGCGCAAAAGTGAGCTTGATGTCCTGAGCGAAGTCGATGGCGCCGTCGAGCCGTGTTTTGACGCCCAAGTTTTCGAGGGTAAGCGCGTCAAAATGGAGCGCGCGGTCCGCTACGGAGAAATCCCCTTCGCCGGACGCCCATCGGGACGCGCCTGGGTGAAGAGCGCCGGTGTCGATGCTGGCGCCGACGTCCCAGCCGTGGAGTTCGATGTTCTTGAGTTGCAGCTCGCCGGTACCCGCAAGCTGCGAGACCAGCGCATCGCGGCCCACTCCCGAAGTCGCGAAGTGGAATTTCCCGGAAATGGAGCCCTTCCAATACTCAGACCAGTTCGCAGCCCAGGGAAGATCGGAAAGATTCGCTCGGTCGACCTCCACGGATATTTCATATTTGGGCGGCACGGAGAAATCGGCGCTTACGCTGCCGCGGGCTGTACCGCCGGCCCATTCGGCCTGTGCGTCGTGGACTTCCAGATGCAAATCGCGAAACGCCACGTGCGCGCGGGCGTGGACAAATTTGATTTTTTCGACGAGGAGCGCATCGGTTTCCAGGTCGCCTTCAGCGATGACGCGGCGGAGAAGTTCGCTGGGCTTGACGCCGGCGTCGGATTTGCCAAGCAGGGAAGGAAGCAGGCGTTGGAGCCAGTTCGGGCGGGCGCGCGGGCCGAACCAGAGATCGAGATCGGCCGCCTCCAGATGATCGGCGCGAAGCTGAAATGTCCAGTTCTCGCCCGCGGATTCTTCCAGTTGGGGCGCATCGCTGATGGTTCCTGACCAGGTGGAGCCGAATGCGGAAGCCCGCGCGATGGACGCGGTGCGATGGCCATTTTTCCAATCCAGGCGGGCATCGTCAAGCTTCAAGGGAAGATTCAAGCCGGCGGCTTGCAGCTGCGCTTTCGTGAATGTAATCGAACCGCTCCATCGGCCGTTGGCGGCGCCACGCTCCCATTCGCGTACGACATTTCCCGCGGTGCCACCGGTGATTTCCCAGCCGTGATTCAGTGTGCGGCCAAAGGCCGCCGCGGCTTTGAAAAAGTCGCCGGCATCGTCCAGCTTTCCGGTGACGCGCAGAGAGCCTTTGCCAGCTATGAAATCATCACGGAAGCGAAACTCGAGTTGATCGGTTGGGGCAGCCGCAACGGTGGATTTCGGCGCGTTTTTTTCCGGCTTTGCAGGCAGCTCTTTGCGCGGAATTTCCAGCGTCAGCTGAACCGGAAGCAGCTCGAAAAAATTATTGTGTGCCGCGCCCAATACCGGGCCGATGCGCAGCGGCTTCGCATAACCGGGGAGACGAAGTTCTCCGGCCGGGCTGGAGATTTGCACATCTTCCCACGACAGGGGGAAACCGTGGAGGGCAAAACTCGCTCTAAAAAGTTGCTTCGCGTCGAGCGATTCGGAAACGTCGGGCTGAAACGCCCGGTACCACGCGAGCAAATCCTGCGCCTGGATGCCGGAATCCAGAATGCGAAGATTCCAGTCTGACATTCCAGCAGTCATGAGCTTTGCCGAACCTTCGAAATGGGAATAGGGAAGATCGGCGGTCAGTATTTCGGCGCGAGCTTCGCCGGCGGCTACGTCCCAGAGCCCTTTCAGAATCAAGCTGACCGCGGGATTGTCGCCGCGTTCGGTGAGATCCCAGCGATGAATTTTCGCGGCGCTCGCATGCAGCGAAAATTTCCACGCGCCAGGAGGAGTGGATTCACCGGACTCAGGCCTGCCGATGCTGGCGTTGCCGTCGAGCGTGAAAGCGCCGCGGACGCCGAAATCATTGCCGGTGATCATCCGGAACAGATCGGCGATGGAAACTTTGTCCCAGTGCACCTGGATTTCGGCGGGTTGCAGGCGAGCGGAAGTGCCTGCGACTTCGCCGCGGACCTGCAATGTGCCGGTGGACTGAAGAGGGACGCCGCTGCGCCACGGCTGAGCTTCGAGACGCAATTGCCAGCGGCCGGGGCCCATCTGCTCGACGCTGCCGGAGACGTTCGTGAAAGCGAAGGGGCGCTTTTCGTCGCCGGTTTTGAAATTGATGCGTCCATCATCGAATTCGATTTTTTGCAGATGGTTGCCGGAATCGGCCGGGCGTTGCGGGCCGTAGGCAATTGCTGTCGAAGAAGATTTGGACGGGGCGGGAGGCAGCCAGCCTTCGAGATTCCAGCGGCCTTGCTGGTTGCGAACGAGGATCAAACTTGGACGGGACAGCGAGATCGTGCCGAAATCGAAGTGGCCGCGGAAAATGCCGAACCAGCGCACATTGGCCGTCATCCGGTCGGCGCGCAGGAAATATTCCTGGCCGAACGCTGGGTTTTCGCCGATGCTGACGCCCTCGACATCCACGCGGGGGAAAGGGAGGATGTCCACGGAAATGGCGCGGGCTTCGACGGGCCGGCCAAACGATTTTTGGAGATGGGCGAGAAGATAAGCGCGCATGAGACGGGTTTCGAGAAGGAACGGCAAGCCCAGTTGGGCGAGGAGCAGCAGGATGGCGAGCGCGGCGAGCCATTTGCCGTAAGTGCGAAGACGAGGCATGAGGTTGAAGTTTCTCAAAAGTATGGGCGAAAAAACAGGGGGTTGGAAGTGGCGATCATTGGAGCATTTTATTAAACAGTGACAAGCAGAAATATGAAGGCCGGTGGAAATGAAGATTGGGGCAACCTAAGAGGGAGGGGCGAGCCGCTCCCCTAGAAAGCGCTACAGAGAATTCAGGGCTTAATGAACGGTGTTGAGCATGCGACTCCACCGGGTTCTGGCGGGGAGGTGGGTGAGGGTATCGAAAATGGCGAGAATGCGTTGGCCGAAGGAGGATTCGGAATAGTCGTTACTCGTGGCGTCGACGGACCAGTAAATCAGAAAAGGGCGGCCCATGATGGCTTCGCGGTCGACGAAGCCCCAGTAGCGGCTGTCGGAGCTGTGGTCGCGATTGTCACCCATGGCGAAGTACTTTCCGGGAGGAACGACGAGTTCGTCCCCCTGAATGTATTTGCGGATTTCGTGGGCCCATTCGATCTGCACCGGCGGAATGAACAGTTGATTGCTGGGCGGCGGAAAAGTGTAATTGAGCGGATCGTAGCCGGAAACCGGATCGTGGACGATGTAAGGTTCGTTGAGCAGCTTACCGTTGATGAAGACCTGCTGATCGACAATCTTCAGGTGATCGCCGGGCAACCCGATAACGCGTTTCACGAAGTGGGGATGGTCCAGATAAGGATATTTGAAGACGATGATGTCGCCGCGTTTGAGGTCGCGATACGGCAGAAACTTTTCGTACCATTGGCCGCGGCCGCCGAAAATGAATTTGTTGACGAGGAGATGATCGCCGACGAGAAGAGTTTTTTCCATGGAAGGCGAAGGAATTTTAAAGGCCTGAACAACGAAGCTGGTTCCGAACAGGGCCAGGATCACGGTGACGAGAAGCGATTCGAGATATTCGGAAAGAGTGGTGGAGTTTTCATGGGCGGTTTCCGGGGCCGCGGGCGCCTGCGGCGGGCCAATGGGTTCCGGCGTTACGGCCGGCGAATCTTGTACCAGCGAATCATCCGGCATTCGGTCCAACCTCTTCCCCTTGTTTTGCCTCGGCGCTCAGAAGTTTTTCCAGCGCGCAGCGCGCGGCTTTCTGCTCCGCCTCTTTTTTGGTAGTGCCCTCCGCGCTGGACATGAATTCGCCTTTCACCCAGACTTCCACGCGGAACTTTTTCTGGTGGTCCGGGCCGGTCTCACCCGCAAGGCGATATTCGGCGGGCTGATCGCCCTTGGCCTGGAGAAATTCCTGCAATGCGCTTTTGCGGTCGGATTCGGAAATGCGATCGCCGTCTTCGAGCGCCTGCTCAAAGACGGTGCGCCTCAGAAGGTCGCGGGCAGGATTCAGGCCGCCATCCAGATACATGGCGGCGACGATGGCTTCGAACGCATCGGCAAGGAGAGCCGGCTTTTCGCGGCCGCCAGTTTTTTCCTCGCCGCGGCCGAGCCGCAAGTGATCGCCAAGTCGCAAACCCCGGGCGGCGATTTCCAGGGAGTGAGCGTTAACGATGCGGGCGCGGCTCTTCGAGAGCTGGCCTTCCGACCATTCCGGATAATTCAGCAACAGGTATTCGCTAGTGAGCAGTTCGAGCACGGCGTCGCCGAGAAATTCGAGCCGCTCGTTGTCTTGAACGACAGAACCGCTGAAGGCGATGTCCTCTCCGCGGGCCGCGCGCAGCTCCGGAACAGCGGAGCTGTGCGTCAGGGCGCGGTCCAGCAGGAGCGGGTCGCGAAAGGCGTACCCGAGGCGTTCCATCAACCGGTCATCCTCACCGCGGACCATGGGTTCCGATCGCGTTCCGTGCCCCGGCACGGAGGAATTATTTTGGCGCGCTCAACTGCGTAGTGGCCATTTTCTTCGCTTCGTCGGCACCAGACTTGCATGTGGCCTGCAAGCCGCCTGGAAATGAAGCGCACTTGTTGAAGGCGTTGGCGGCATCATCGAAATGGGAAGTTTTTTCGTTGGCAACGGCCAGAAGATAGAAATTGACAGGATCGGGAATAGGGTCGAGCTTGACGGCCTTTTCGAAGTTCGGAATGGCCTCGGCAAATTTCGAGCGGCGGAAGGCGACAAGACCCAGGCCGCTATAGGCCATGGCAGAAGTCTGGTCTTTGGCCTTCAGAAAATCGGCGTCTGTCAGTTCTTCCGGCTTCACAAGGGTCGGCAAAACTTCCAGGGCTTTCTTGGAATACTGCTCGGCTTTCTCCAGGCGTTTTTGCGGCTCGGGTGTGGAGGCATTCATCACACGGGGCAGCGTGGAGCCCACGATGGCGAGAGTCTGGGCATCGTTGGGGTTCAGCGCAATTTCCTTGTCGCCGATAATTTCCATTTTGTCGACCTGGCCAAGGCTGAGGTAGCCGCGAACCAGAATCGAATAGACTTCGGGGCGATAACGGCTCTCGGGATATTTCTGCACGAATTCCTCACCGAGCTGATCCTTCTTGGCCATATCGGTGACGGGCGCGGCACGAAAGGCTCTGATAGCGGCATCTTCCTCGGCGCTAACCGGCGGCGCGGGATTGTCGAGAGTGAGAGGAGTGACCTCGGCAGGTTTATCCTGCTTTTTTTGCGGATTCAAAGTGGGAGCGGATTGCTGGGTATATTGCGCGGAACTGCGCGTTCCACAGAGGAGAAAACCTCCCGCTAAAATGACCGCTGCGATTTGTATCGATTTGTTCATAGCTCTTTCGTCCTCCATACCAGGCGTCCTACGGGCGCTCGGCGGATTTTCTGAGATTTAAGTCACCCAATTCTTTCTGGGCGGCTTGTTGGGCCCTGGCTGGGGCACCTTGTACCGCGATGGCTGCCTGATATTCTGATTTTGACTGCTCTAACTGGCCTTCTTCGTCCAAAACTCTGGCGAGATAAACGTGGGACCATGCCAGCACCATCGGGTCGTTCGTTGCGGCGTGCTCCCCGGTGGTGAGGCGGCCAAAGACTTCCTTCGCGCGCAGGCCGTCGTGGTCGAGAAGCGCGACCAGGCCGAGTCCGTACCAGGCACGAATCTGATCCGGGTACTTGGCCAATACATTCTTGAAAGCCGTTTCGGCGGCGCGTGGATTGCGGTCGGCTATAAATCGTTCGCCGTCGGTAAGCGCGGTGATGGTGCCGGAATCATCCGGCAGGGTCGTAGAAGCGGCGCGGCGGCGGCGATTTAGAGCTTCGGTGTTGAGCTGCGCGGATTGCTCCGGGGTGCTCGCTGGGGCGAATGTGAGCGCGGAGGCGCGAGCGACTTCGGCCTTCACATCGATTTTGCGCACCAGATCCGGGAAATAGTTGCGCATGGAGGGCTCGTTTTTCTCGTAATCGGAAAGCCCTTTGAAAATCGGGCGCACCATCACATAGCCGTCAGCGTCGCTGGTATTCAGCGCAACCTCGCGTTCGCCGGGAGACATCCGCTTGAGCTTCAATTCGACAGCCCGGACGGCGCATTCGGCGAACCAGGAAGGAAAGTCATCGCGGAGGTCGGAGGGCAGCTGAGGAGCTTTGGCGGCGACTTCGTAAAGAGGACGTTTTACCGTGACGATGTGGGGATACATCAATGGGAGAGGATCAAGGAGATAGTGGAGGAAGGCGTGGCGGACGACGTCCGTGGGAATATCTTCGTTGCCGCTAAGGATGATGGCGTAGTGATCTCCGAAGTTGCGGACGTTGGTGATACGGCCGACGAGGGGCTCGACGATGATCGAAAAAGTGCGGAGCTGGCCAGGATTATTCATCTCGCGGAGATAGGTACTGGAGACGAGCACGATCTGAGAGATGGGCTCGTGTAGCCGCTCGATTTCCTGATTGTAGATGGGCTGGACCTGGCGCCAGAGCTGGCCGATACTCTGCTCGGTATAGTAGGCGGAAAGAATTTCGCTGAAGCCTTCAAGGGTCAGCAGGTCTGGAGGAAATTCGTCTCGGCGGAGCACGGGCTGAAACTTTGGAGCGGGACCCGAGACGATGCCGAACCAGACATAACGGGAAAGCATTTGGCCGGTGTCGCGGGATTCATGCTGCGTGTAGAACTGGCGGACAGCGTCCACGGCAGGACCTTGCTGGCTGCGGAGACGGTCGCGCATCTTGGCGCGGAAGGCAGACCAGTTATCGGTGCTGACATCGCTTTCGAAGCCAGAGGCGTACAGAGCGCACATGGTAGCAAACATGGCCTCGTTGCCGTCGACGGTGATGTTGGTGGCCGGTGCGGTGTGAGGACGCTGGCGCGGAAGCGGGGCCTGTGGGTGCGCGAAGGCGGCGCACATCGCGAACAACAACAAACCGAGACTCATTTTTTTCAATGGCTTGAAATTCATCTGGTCTTGCCGGACACGGCAGTCTGCCACGTTAGTGGGCTAGGTATGGCCGGCTCATGAGTCTTGGATGGCGGTATCCCCTGTGGATACGGACATTCACGAATCCCGGTGTCGCAGCCTTTTGCCAATGTACAGGCGCTCCCCCCGGTAGTCAAGGATGTCGGGAGTCCTCAACTTGCGGGATCCATACCAATTATAGATGAGAATTGGCGCTGGAACCGTTGTCTGGAGGCCGGCGAATCGAGGATGGCGGGCTGCGCGGGGCAACGCCGTGGCTTGCGGAAGTATCCATGCTTCTGTTAGGAATGAGTGGCAGCCCCGCCCGGGGAGGAACGATTGATGAGGAGCAAGTTACCTCTGGGAGCCCGCCTAGGTTCCGCCTTTCTTCTGTGTTTTCTTTTCTCCGCAACCCCAACATTGGCGCAATCGGCCAGCGATACAAACACTCCGCAATCGCAGCAGTCCGCTGCCCCCCCCGAAACCAGGCCGGCGGCGTCCACGGACTCCCGAAAAGTGACCCTGACGAAGAGTTTCACACTGGAGGGGGCAAAAGTTTGGTTGGACACGGGAATCAGTCTGGAGCCGGGGCAGCGTTTTGCGGCGACTTCGGAGGGCTCATTGCGGTATGCGGATGCGAAGGCCGACAACGGACCGGATGGATTGACGCGTGGGTTCAAGGATTTGATCCGGATTCTGCCGTATAACGGGGCGGGGCGTGGAGCGGTGATCGGAAGGATCGGAGATGCGGACATCGCCCAGCCGTTCGTGATTGGAGCGAAAAAAGAGATTGTGGCGCCGGTCAGCGGAAAATTGGCGCTGGGGATAAATCAGTCAGAGGTGGACGCGGGAACGGGATCGTACACGGTGAAGGTGGAAGTTTATGCCGTGGACTCTTCCGTGGGGCGAGAGATCGCGAAAGAAGTGGCGAGTATTCCGGGAGTGGACAACAAGTTGTTTGAGAAAATTCCGCGGCGGATTGGGGACAAGGCCGGCGACGCGGGCGACATGGTGAACTTTCTGATTTTGGGCGATGAAGAGCAGATGAAGAAAGTTTTCACGACCGCGGGATGGGTGAAAGTGGATGCCGGAGTATCGGAGACGGTGCTGGCCGGATTTATCGCCAGCATGTCGAAAGAATCGTATCTGACGATGCCGATGAGCCCGCTGTATCTGTTTGGGCGGCCGCAGGACTACGGATGGGCGCATGCCGAGCCGATAACGGTGGTGGCTTCGCGGAATCATTTGCGGGTGTGGAAGGCGCCGTTCACGGTGAACGGGGAAATGTTGTGGGTGGGAGCGGCTACACACGACATCGGTTTTGAAAAGGATCAAAGGAATAACGGGCTGACGCACAAAATCGATCCGGATATAGATTTGGAAAAGGAATACGTGCAAAAGACTTTGTCGAGCACTGGGCTGGTGGCGGAGGTGACACACTTTTTGCCGAAGCAGCCGATGCAGGAAGCGAAGACCGCGACAGGCGGGTCGTTTCACTCGAATGGGCAGGTGCTGGTGATGAAGTTGTCGGAAGCGGCGAAGGGAACAACGGCGAACAATTAGCCAGGCGGTTTTTTTAGAGTGAAGCGGGCCTGGCCACCCTTCCTTGCGTCAGGGCATGCCTGAAGGTGGCCGCTACGCCTGGCGGAGGGATTGGCGGGGGAAGAGCGCGGTTTTGCCGTAGTGCTCGCCTTCGAGGATGCGGGTTTCGATCCAGCCGTTGGCGCTTCCGGTGGAGAGCACGCGCACCGGTTTTCCAACTTCAATCAAGAGCAGGCGGTTGTTGGTGATCATCATGGAGACGCCGACATCGTCGCCGAGGGCCAGGAGGCGCTGCCACTCGTCGAGGGAATTCACGTCGATGGGCGCGACGACACAGGCTATGCCATGTTCCGCGAAAACAGAAAATATTTTGCCCGCCAGCGTGCTGGTTTGTGGCGGATTTTTTGGAGTACTCGCGCCGTTTGCTTCCAGGCGGCCGATGAAGCGGTAACCCTTTTTTGGCAACGTTTCGATCAGGGCGGGTTTCGCCGGATTGTCCCCAAGCGCCTGGCGAAGTTTTTTGATCGCGGTGTTCAGGCCGTGTTCAAAATCGACGAACGTATCGGCGGGCCACAAGCGAGACTTCAGTTCTTCGCGAGTGACGACCTCACCTGGTTTTTCAAGCAATGCACCCAACAATTGGAGCGGCAGCAGTTGCACTTTAACTTTCTTGCCGCGTTTGTGGAGTTCGCCGGCATGCAGGTCAACGGAGAATGGACCGAAGCGCAGCCGGCGAGAATCGTCGGAATTGAAAACCCTGGCCATATTTTTTTGATTCTTTGGACTATAGCAAAACGCGGGAAATTTGAGTAAGGGAATTGGCGCAGTGGGGACGGGGACGTGGCAGAGTGAAAGGATTGATTACTTTGCGCAGCATCTTCTAAGTAGTTTGTGATCAAGGAATTAAGGCGGGGCGGGAGTTCATCGAAAATGCACCTGCGGTTCACCCCGCGGGTATTGTTCTTCTGCGCGTTGTGGCGCAGAGTGCGCAGTGTCAATCGACTCGAGGACAGGTCGCTCGGGTCCATTGAGGAAGCAAAAAACAGGAGCGTATATGTACGGGCCATTTCACGAGCAGGTTAAAACGCAGCCGCAATTTTCGAGAAGCGGAGTTTTGCCGAGGATAACTCTCCGGCATGCTAGCGCGACGAACGTCAACACATTGCTGAGCGAATTGAAGGCGCTTCCGAATAGTCATCGCCGGCTGCTTTACAGATTACTTAGGCGGGCCGCAGCGCAGGCTCCAAGAAAGGTCTCCGTAGTCCACCTCGCAGATACCCACCACAAAATGAAGCTCTAACCCACCACCGGAGTTGGCGAGAGATTGCAGCGCCAGTTTCGGGACCCTGAACCAGACGAAGCCCGGGAGTGATCCCGGGCTTCGCTCTTTTTGGCGGGGCTACTTAAAAGTGGCCACTACGAAGGCATAGGCACCCCAAGAGGGAGGAGCAAACCCCTCCCCTACAAAGGATTGGAGTTGGGAAATCCTTGGATTAGACGGCTTTGGATATAGGGCCGCCGGATTCGGCATCGGCGGGGAGCGGATAGAGGCGGAGGAATTCGGGATCGTCGTGGAGGAGCGCGAGGTCGGGATCG
>Ga0247691_1000251_pt1 | contig 12076 bp, 8 predicted proteins | sample CNK32_metaG_FD_182721 | JGI IMG/M metagenome (GOLD analysis project Ga0247691, IMG submission 182721) | Soil microbial communities from Purdue University Martell Research Forest, Indiana, United States - CNK32 | ecosystem: Environmental > Terrestrial > Soil > Temperate forest > Bulk soil | place...
CCACGACATTTGCAACCTGGTTTCAATCGGGAGCCGTTTCGCTGAACGGAGTAGTGAATCCTGCAGACAGCCTGCGCCCTCTCGCACCGAATTGCGGGTTCTATGCGTGGTCGGAGCAAATGTTCATGTGGCTGACTTCGCCGGCCCCATCGGCCTATGGTGGCGGCGCACATATTTTCGATTCGCCTGCTTTTTTTGACGTATCGCCCCCGGATGCAAGCGATAACCGCACGTTTCTTGCGCACACGCCGGGCATGATTCATGCCTTCCCCCTGCGGGCCGCGCAGCGAGGCCCGCACCGCCTTCCGGTCGTTATAGACAGTTCCGGAAGATTGCTCGAATTCAATCCTCCGGACTCGAAGTTGAAGGCCCTGGTCCGCGATCCTTCAGGCAAGTTAGTGGAAATCCTCCACGCCAGGCTTGAAAACGGACGGCCTATCTTGCTGGACGTGGAAGGCAAGGTCATTCAAGCCCAGCACGCCCCCACGGCAACACACCCGGCCAAAGCGGCACCGCCCGCCGAGCAGAAAAGCATTAAGAACGTGCCCGTGGTCCGGGAATCGTTCCTGGTTCAGAAATTCTTGATTGATGGGATTCCCATCTTCATCGATCCCTCCCTCGCTGTGATTGACGTTGAACAAGGCCAGGCAACCGGCTCCGGTGTACTAGAAGCACAGATCGCAGCGAATGGCTCGCTGGTCTACTACGCGACCATGGTGAACGATGTTTACGCTTACTTTCTTACCGGGGTCAAGGACGGCGCGATTACAACGACCACGCCCAACCAATTCCCGACCACTCAGGATGATTTGGACCACACCAGAGCTTTCGCCATGGCCCACGGGAAACCAAATCCGCCCTTCCCCGACCCCAACGCGCTGGCCATCGAAGTGAAGTCATCGTGGGTGGTAGCGGCCGGGCTTCCCAATCTGGGCAGCTACATCACCATGACGGCCACTATCCCGACCTATAACCAGACAGATCTGCACACGTGGACGCCGAGCGGGCAGCAGACCGTACAGTTGGCCTTGGTGGGCATCCATGTTGTCGGAAGCACAGCGTTCCATCCGGAGATGGTTTGGGCCACCTTTGAGCACGTTGGCAACACGCCCTCTGCAACCTACAGCTATGTTAACTCCGCCAACGGAACGACGACTGTAAACCAAAATACATCTGGTACTTGGCTGTTTTCGGCAACTGGCGCAAGTGGGACACCCAACCAAGAGCACATGTTTTTTATGGGGCCCGCGGGGACACCCATCAACGCCATTCAATCCAGTGGAACTTTCACGATTAGCCCCAGCGATACCCTTCGATCGGATCCATGGGGGCTGGATGGCAGCAACAACTCCTCTACCAACTCCTCTAACACCCAGGTCATTTCGATGAATGCTCATGTTCGCGGAATGATGGCGAGCGGCGATATACGCGGCAATTACATCATGACGGGAGCAACCTGGACTATCCCCGGAACCTTTGCCCAGGTCGGCACCAATAAACTATCCAACACCACCATGGAGACATACCATCAGGGCTTGAATTGCTTCGATTGCCATCAGGGCAACACTACAAGTTTTGATCCCAACGGACTGAGCCACATCTATGGAGGGCTCCAACCACTTTTCTAGTGGCCCACGGACCGAATTCAGAAAAAGCCAGAAAGGAGAGCCTCCATGCCCGGACAACCGAGTGTCGATTTCACCCTTTTCAAGAAGCTTCAAGTTGTTGCCCATGCTTAGGGCAGAACTTTCCCCAAGAACGAGGTTCGGGCGTTTACTGCTGAGGAAATCATCCTCACCCTCTATGATGAAAACATGGAGGGTCGTTTATTCAGAATGAAGGCATGGTGAAGCTGCGAAGGCCTTTTTTCGGGCAATGATCACCGACAAGCGTCGTATTCTTGGCATCAAGTGCAACGTAGGATTCTTGCGCAAGTTGCAGACAGTAATAGTCCGTTGGGGTCTCGGATCCTTCTTTCTGCGCAACCTCTTAAGTAAAATCACCATTAAGACTTACGCAATACACACCGACAGCAAATAGATCGGAAAGCGTAGATAAACCACCAAGAATTAAACAGGATGGTCTGGAAAACCGTTGCGGATCCATCAGGGAAAATATCCGCCCTGCAACTGTCTTGTGACGGTTGCTAAGATTCGTCGCGAGTTGCCAAGATCACCGAACCCTTCGGTTGTTTCCCGAAGGGTCTGAGTGTCATATAGGTGGCATGTGAACGGCGGTAAATCATGCCAAGAAGCGAACAAATAAAGAAAAGGGAAGGAAAATCCGACTAACCCGATTTGATCAGAACTTGCTGATTTCCCTCGATTAAGCTCGACTCCGGCAACTTGCGATTAAGTTAAAGTCACGGCTGTTAACCGAAGGGTTGCTAGTTCGAATCTAGCCCGGGGGAGCAACTTCTTCGCATGCAAGCATTTCTGAATTTCCATTCTCACGTTTTGCTTCCAGAAAATCAGAGGGTCATTGTAAGGGTGCATCGCGGGGTGAAGCTTCTCTCTCCCCGCCGGCCCAGTGCTAATGAAATGCTTGTCCGTGAGCTTTCGGTTGAGAGCAAATTTCTTGAAAATGTTATCGCGGACTGCCAACCTTCAAGCTATAACCGTAAGGCTGCTGTCTTGTATGTAAGCTTCTGCACAAGGGAAACGGCGGCGAGAATTCCTGCGCTGGCGTTAATTTCGGGTGTCTTCTGTACCATTCAGTTTCCTGCTCGTACGCATGTGCGAGCTCCAGAACCATTGCTTCCGCGAACGGAGCGCCGACGATCTGGAGCCCGATCGGCAGATCGGACGTTGAGTGCAACGCCTTGTATTGAGTATTCTAAAGTGTTGCCTTATAATACTCAAATGCGGTACGTACACAGAAATCTGGGCAAAGTGGTCCAGCAAGCCGCCAGACATTTCCCAGCGGTTGTCGTAACAGGACCGCGCCGCTCCGGAAAGACGACTCTCCTCCGCCAATTGTTTCCCAAGGCTCAGTACGTGCTCCTTGAAGATCCCGACATTCAAGGACGGATTCGCAATGACCCACGTACATTCCTCGAAGAGCTTCGTCTCCCTGTTCTATTTGACGAAATTCAGAATGCTCCCGAACTCCTGAGTTACGTGCGCACTCTTATCGATGCGGTGCCACGCCGGATGGGCCGGTGGCTATTCACCGGATCGCAGGAAGCGCCGTTAATGCAAGGCATCACGGAATCGATGGCAGGACGGGCTGCCATTCTGCAACTTCTGCCCTTCAGTATCGTCGAGAGTGCAAAAGCAAATATGCTTCACGGTGGTTTTCCGGAGGCTCTGGCTCGACCAAAATCTCGAGCACTTTGGTTTGCTTCCTACCTTCAGACCTATTTGGAGCGAGACGTTCGTGCCATCACGAACGTACGAGACTTAGTCACCTTCCGCCGATTCCTTGCTTTACTCGCCAGCCGGCACGGCCAAATCCTCAATAAGACCGATCTTGCTGCACCGCTTGGGGTCTCCGTGCCGACCATAAGCGAGTGGTTGCACGTTCTCGAAATCACCAGTCAGGTCATCCTTGTTCCACCGTACTTCGAGAATCTTGGGAAACGGCTTATCAAATCTCCGAAAATCTATTGGGGCGACCCTGGCTTTGCCTGCTACCTCCTGGGAATTACTTCGGAGACTGAGCTTCAGCGTTCGCCATTCCTGGGGCAGCTGTTTGAGGGTTTTGTCGCGGCCGAAATACTCAAGAGCCAAGTAAATCGGGGAGCCAGAAAAGAGCTGTATTACTTTCGTGATCAGCAGGGCCTGGAAGTGGACTTTCTGATACCAAGGCCGAACGCCGAGCTATGGCTCATTGAATGTAAGGCTGGAAAGACTGTTCGGCCTGCGATGGCCGCTCCGCTTCTTGCCTTGCGCCGCACATTGGAGAATCGGTCGACGCGTATGATTGTGGTGCACGGGAAGTCACGCTTGGCTCAGGTCACAAGAGCAATCGCGAGCGGAGTAGAAGCGCTAGATCTAGCGCGCTTTGTTTCAGAGCTTATTCGCGACCATTAATCAGTGCGGCAAGCGGTGGCCGAAAGATCTCCTTCCCACCAGAGCCTGGTATCGTTGACTAGTGAGTCCAAGGTGTGGACGAATCGATCGTTGAAGACACCACCGATGGTGGCGCAGATTTTGGGTGCAACATTGGGTGCAGCTAGAGAAGAAAGAATGCCTCCCAATTCCTTGTAAGCGACACCAGATAGGGCACTTAGATCTTTGACCTCCTGGGCTGTTAACCGAATGGTTGCTAGTTCGAATCTAGCCCGGGGAGCCAACTTCTCTTCTTTCTCAATTATTTACCGACTGCGATTTTTTAGCTCGATCGCAAAATCGAAGTCCTTGTCTTCGCTGCCGTAGGCGCCCCATTTATTTTGATTGTCGGGATTCTGCCCTCTCCTCCAGGGATACTTCAGAACGGCAGCGAGTGTGACTCGGGTTAGGTCCAGGCCGCGATGCAATGGCGAATGCTGTGCGAGCCTGGTTATGATGCGGAAACTCTGCGCGTTCCCCTCAAAGCCATCGATGTCGGTACCGGCGAGATCGTTCAATTCCTCTTCCGCGATGTGTCCAAACGGGGGATTCCCGAGATCGTGGGCATAGCAGGCAGCTTCGACTACGTCGGGGTCTAAACCATCTGATAATAAGACTAAATCGCTGTGCAGGGCCAAGAGTCTTTCCGCCAAACGACGGCCGACCTGAGCCACTTGGAAAGAATGGGTCAGACGATTATGAAAGACGTGACTTACGTCAGCGGCAACCACCTGTGTAACCTGGGCGAGTCGACGAAGAGAAGAGGTATAAAGTAGGCGGTCTCGGTCCTTCTGAGCTGGAGTTCGGAAGAAAAGGCAATGCGCGGCAGGGGCCGCGAAGCTTCCTCAGCGGGTACTCCTGTAACCAGAACCGAACTTAAACTACTTGCTATCAATCATACATAAGGGATATATAGAGACTTTGCAAACCTCATCGGTGGAGTACCTTGATGATTTCGAGACAACTCATTTTTGGCGTACTTTGCGCCGGACTGTTCGCAGGCGTGTGTGCGGGGCAGGAAGCGACGTCGTCAACACGAACAGCAGCAGCGGCGGGGAATGAAACGAAAAATCTTGTCCAGGGGAAAGTCGTGCAGGAGCCGGGCGGGCAGGGGATCCGCAAAGTGAAGGTGAGTCTCAGAGGCGGCTCGGGCCAAGGGCGCGAGCCGTATGAAGCAGTAACCGACGACACAGGCCAGTTCAAAGTCGAAGACGTGAAACCCGGAACATATTTCGTGCAATTAGAGCGACCGGGATATGCGGCCAACGGGAAGAAGAACCGAGGCACGACAATCGAGGTCATCGCAGGGCAGGACACGAAGGATCTGGTATTCCACATGCTTGTGGCGGGTGTGATCACGGGGAAAATAGTTGATTTGGACGGGGATCCCCTGCATAGCATCAGCGTGATGGCGACCGCGAGCACTGGCAGTGCAGCAAGAAGGAATGTGGCGCTATCGGGGAGCGCAGTCACGAACGATTTAGGAGAATACCGCATCGCGGATTTGCCGGCCGGAAAGTATATCGTCCAAGCGACTCCCCAGGAAAATCAAGCACCATTGCCTACCCCAAACACCAAGGACACTTTGAAAGAGCGTCTGGTTTACGTGACGACCTATTTCCCAGGGACGCTCGACCAGGGGCAGGCCGCCATAGTGGAGGTACCTGCCGGAGGCACCGCCAATGCGAATTTTGGTGTGCAGGCAGGCCACGTGTACCGTGTAAGCGGAACTGTCATGGGACTGAGTGCCCCGCCAAAGGCCCAGAACAGCGGAGCCGGATTTGTTTTGCTGACTAGGGGTCAGGGAATGGGCCAGATTTTTCTGATAGGAAAGAACGGGCAAAGCAAGGAACAGAGTCTGGGTGAAGACGGGAAATTTGACTTTGCTAATGTCTTGGCGGGCACATATCGAGCGCAAATAGTTCTATTCTCCGGCTTTTTGAATGGGCAGGCTCCCTCGATAAAGATGCAAACGATCCGCACACCCATTGAAGTTAATGGCTCCGACGTGGTTGGTTTGCAGCTTCAAGTGGATCCCGGCGGCGATGTGAGCGGCAAATTTCGTGCAGAAGGAGACCAGCAAATTAACTGGAACGAGTTGTCCGTGGCCCTTCTTGGTGTGCCGGACAGCGAGGAGATAGAAGGTGGATTGGGAATGATGGGTCTGGGGCAGGCAGAGGTGAACGGGGACGGTTCGTTCGAGATTAAAGATATGCCCGGCGTAAATTGTCAACTGGCCGTAATGGCTGGTTCGGAGAAATTCCGCGACTACTATACGAAATCGGTGCTGCTCGGTGGACGCGAGGTGGCTGACACGGGATTCGCAGCGGGCCCGGGAACGGTGCTGGATGTTGTGGTAAGCGCAAAAGGTGCGGGGATTGAAGGAACGGTGGTTGACGAAGCGGGTAAGCCTGTCGCCGGTGCAACCGTGGTGACGGTGCCGAGTTCGGGAAAACTGGGGCGGCCAGATGCGTACCAAGTCGGTGCAACAGATGAAAAAGGACACTTCGTGCTACGTGGCATGAATCCCGGAGAGTTCCAGGTGTTAGCGTTAGAGCAGATGCAGGAAAACTACCGCGCGCCGAAGTTTGCGAAGAAGTATGAAGGAAAAGGGGAAAAGGTGGAGTTGGAAGAGGGCGGAAAGAAGAGCGTGATAGTGAAGTTGATTACGGAAGAGGGCAAGGGACCATAGGAAAGCAAGTGCGGGATTCTCATGCCCACCCTCAAACTACTAGCTGTGGTCATACGTGCCAGTGCCGTGCCCTGAAGAGAAACATAAATCATTGATTCCAATGAACATCCCCTTGACGGCAGTGTTAGGCGTCATGCAGAGGGTTCGATATGCGTCAACGAAGGGGAGCCAAATTGTCCTTCTCTTTCAAATAGTTACAACTGGTGCATTCTCGCGTTTAAGCTCTGGAGCCTCGAGCGTCATATTAGTGTCATGTAAAACGCGTCAGTGAACCGTGACGCCCGCCATACACCTTCTGATTGGCTTTCTCCATCGCTTCACGCACTTGCTCGACCATGCTGAGCTGGTAGATGCGTTTCGTCTCCGGGCTCGTGTGACGCATGGCCCGTTCGATAACGGCATCCGGCGCAACCCAACTTAGCCATGTACAAAAAGCGTGCCGCAGGTTGCGGGCGTTCCCTTTCCCGGAACGCCATCAGGCCGAACAGCCATTGCGACAAGAGCATTCCATCCGGCTGGCGCTTTCCGGACACAAGTTTAAGCAAACCTTCAGGATTCTGTCGGTTCGCTTTCACTGGTTTTCGGCTTCAGCTGACTCACTGCGCATTCAGCGAGCTGAACGTCATCGCGAACTTTGCCAAAGTATTTCGCCTGAATGAGTTTTCCTTCGGGTCCGGGATGGCAGTAGAGGTAACGCACTTCCACAACTGGCTCCACGCGCGGGAGTGGATAACGGTCAGGCACTCCAACCGTCCCCATGAAACGCGGCCGTTTGCCATCCAAGAGGTACACGGCAATAGAGCAGTGGCCGTCGTCCACCTTCTTGTCGGGTTTCGGGCCAACGATGAAGGATGCCGTGGCGACAAACTTGCACTTGTAGTGCTGTCCCGCTCGGCCAGCCGCATAGGCGGCGTACCTGTTCTTGCAAACGAAGCCCTCGGCATTCGCGTCGTGCATGGCTTTAAGAAAGGTGCGCTTGGCTTTTGTTGTCATGATCGTTTCGCAGACGCGAAGGGTTTCATGGACGCCGCGAAAGAGCCGGGTCAGGTGTACATAGCGGATTTCGTAGGGTTCGGTGCGAAGGTCAGTATCGTTCACACTGAGCAGGTCCCAGATATAGAAATGGGAATCGGTGATTTCCCCTTCGGCCAGAAAAGCCTTCGCTTGCACGAGGTCCAGCGGCTCGGAAAGACGTGAGTCAATGGGAATGACTTGGCCGAGTTTGTTGATGCCGGAATACTTCCCATCGGTCTTTTGCACGGCGAGCCGCCGTCCATCAAATTTCTGCTGGAACCACCAAGACGCGTCCTGAGCCAGAAGCAGCGCCTCCGGCTCCTCGACGGGCGTCAGCAATTCCGGAACATGGCCGGACTGTTCGGCAATCCAACGGAGATCGGCGCGTCTCCGTTAGTCGTTGCCTGAGCGATTTGATAGCCCTTGCCCGCTTTCTCCCGAAGGATGCGGTCGTACACACGCTTCGCTTCCTCGTAGGGAACGCCATTCACTTTCACGTCCCTTTGCAAAGCGGAGCCGCGCCGCCCCCATTGCGCTTCGACGGACCATTTGTCGTCCACGTTCTCCAACTGCAAGTGGTACACCTTGTCGGAACTACCCTGCCGGAAATACAGCTCTGCTCGTTCAGTCTGCATTGTTCGCTCCTTTGCTTTTTTTGGGTTTTTGCCCTTCGTGCAACGCGGAGCGGTGCATGAAAAGCAAATGCCCTTCCTGGGCGGCGGGAAGGCGACTGTCCGTCCGCGCTGTCAAGGGCGCCGGGGTTTGGCGTCCATCGGAGCGCAGCGAAGACCCTTGCACAGGAGAAGCGGACGGATCAGGCGCAGGGTTTAGCCAGGAAGGGCAGTTTCTGTAAGGGGTTTAAAAACAACTAGATAACGAGCGGTGAGGGATGTTCCATCCATCAGGAAAGTGATTGCAGGAGAAAGCTCATAGGTGCATAATCCCCCAAGAAAGTTAGGGGATTGTGCAAATGCCCGGACCTTATAAAGAAGCGGAGCGGCGGCTCTCGGCAGTTGCTCAGGCGCAGCAGGGGTTTTTCACGACGAAGCAGGCGATTCACTCGGGCTTTGCCGAGAAAACCCACGCCTATCATGTGCGGGCCGGAAACTGGATTCGGGAGTATCGCGGCATCTATCGGCTGGCCGATTTTCCGACCGCTGATCGGCCGGATCTGATGCTGTGGTACCTGTGGTCGCAAAACCGCAAGGAGGTTCCCGAAGGGACCTACAGTCTCGAAACGGCTCTCAGCCTCCACGACCTTTCCGACGTCATGCCTTCGAAACTGCAGATGACCGTTCCGAAACACTTCCGCCGCAACAGCCGGATTCCGGAAATTCTGGAGCTTCACCGGGCGGACCTGGCCGGAGAAGACGTTCAGGAGATGCACGGAGTGCGAGCGACGCGTCCGCTGCGCACGATCGCGGATGTCGCGAGGACCGGCCGCGTGGATCGAAGCCAGCTTCGGAAGGCGGTCGAGGAAGCGCTGCGTCGCGGACTGTTCACCCGCAAACAAATCGACGCGCTGTCAGACACCGACGTGCGAAACTTGCTGCAAAAGCTGGCCGGGCGGCCGCGCTGATGGACGAAACAAAACAATACAAAACGGCCAGCGCGTTCCGCGCGGCGCTGGAGACACGGCTGCAAGCGCGGGCACGGGATGAGAAGACCGACCTCCAGCGGCTCCGCCGGCAAGTCGCTTTCGACCGCTTGCTGGCAAGACTGTTCTCGAACGGGCCGAAGGCGAACTATCCATGGGTGCTCAAGGGCGGCTATGCGATGGAACTGCGCATTCGCTCAGCGCGGACAACGAAGGATATCGATTTAACGCTGCATGACGGAACGCGTCTGCCGAAAAATCCGAGAGAGCGGGGGGAAGAGGTTCGCGTGATGCTGCAGGAAGCGGCGGCGGCGGATCTCCATGATTATTTCGAATTCCTCGTTGGCGAAGCGCGGGAAGAATTGGATGGTGCTCCGGAAGGCGGCAGCCGTTACCCCGTCGAGGTGCGCATGGATGGGCGGGAATTCGCGCGCTTTCACGTAGATATTGGTATTGGGGACGAAGTGCTGGAGCCGCTGGACGTGGTGGAAGGGCGCGACTGGCTGGCTTTTGGCGGCATCGAGGCGCCGTCCTTTCCGGTAATTTCCGCGGAACAGCAATTCGCCGAGAAGCTCCACGCCTATTCGCTGCCGCGTGGTGAGCGGGCGAACACCAGAACCAAGGACCTGATCGACATGGCGCTTCTGATCCGGCAGGAGAAGCTCAACAAATCCAGAGTGAAGCTTGCGCTCAGAGCGACGTTCGCGAGGAGAGCGACACACGACGTACCGGAAAGACTCGAACCACCCCCAGAGGAGTGGGCACCGGTTTTTGCAGCACTGGCTCGCGAGTGCAGCCTCGATCTGAGTCTCTCCGATGGGTTTGAGATCGTGCGGGGCTTTGTCGCGAAGATTCGAGAGCGATAGGCGGGAAGTAATTGACGGGTGCCGGCGAGGTACGACCATGAGACTCGACCGCGGAGATCGAATCGCGGGCGTGGACGGCTTGCGCCTGCGAAACTATTTTCGGCGTTACAGCGAAAACGTGAACTACCGAACGCTCAGGGAAGAGTTTTCGATGAGCAAGCGGCGAGCCCAGGACATGCTTGACGCTTTGCTGAAACTCGAAATGATCAGCCCGTGCGAGTTTCAACACGACAACAAGATGGTGTGCTACGAAACGACCATCCTAGGGAATGCCTTGGGAATGGCGAAGGCCGGTAGGCCGGTGAAGCGTGCGTCCGCGGGAACTGTTCTCTGCGAGCTGTTGGATCGAGTGAAAGCCGTAAACGTTCGGCAAGATTTGGCGTACAGGGTCGAGTCCGTAGTTATTTTTGGCAGCTACCTGTCGGGAGCGAAGCGGGTGAACGATCTGGACGTTGCGGTGGAACTGAAACCTCGGTCCACGGACGATACGAGTTGGGAGCGGCTGTGCAACGCGAGCCACGAACGGGCACAGGCGGCAGGACGACGGTTCCGAAACCTTGTGGAGCAAGTTGGGTGGCCGCAACTTGAAGTGTTGGGGATTCTGAAGAACAGGTCGCGTACGATCAGCTTTTGTGAGTGGAAATCATTGTTCCGGATGGACGACCTTCGCTATTGTGCGGTGTTTGGCGACAAAGAGCGGATTGCCGGGTTGCTGAAAGGCGGGCAAGCTACGGAGTTGCCTGGGGTCGATTCGAGTGGGTTGCGGTAGCGGACGGACCTTACAGAACATGGCGTGACCGAGTTGGCGAAGTAACTGTCGTAGACTACTCGGCCGACGAATATCTCCGGTTCAAATCAGCCCCGCGATTGGGGCCATCCTCGCCCGGTCGCATCACGCACACATCCGGAGCTTGTAAGCGTGTTTAGAAGGGCTGTAAGTAATTGCTGTTCGGAAGCCGGACTCCAACATGCTCGCTACCCAGCAAAGCCACGCGAGTGTCACATGGTTCCGATGAGATTCACGAATACGCCTTTGTGGTTGTACTTCAGATCGGTCAGGTCATCAGAGAAGCTGGTGAAATTGTAGCCGACGCCAGCCTTCAGGTTCTTGGTGATATGACGATAGATCGCGGCCAGCGCGCCGCGGCGGTTTTGATTTAGGTCCGGAAGGTAAAGCGTTCGCAACTCCGCCAGGCCATCCCACTCCTTGAGAAACCGCCAATCCACGCGCACCACCGCGAGTTGCGCAGAGTTGTCGAAGAAATTTGGGTTCACGCGATCCAAACTCTCCTGCCCCAGGCGGTAGGCGTACTTGCTTCCGACGGACCAATTCGCCGTGAGATCGTAGTTCACATCGAGCGCCGCGATGTGGCTCTTCTGAAGGAACTCAGCTGCCGTATTCTGCAATCCCACCTGACCCATGGTCGGGACGTTATAAAAGTAAGTGTACTTGGCTATGGCGTTCAGCCGGTCGTTGCTCACCGGACGGTACCCATAGCCGATCACGGCCTCGGTGTACCCGCCGGCATAGAAGTCCCCGAGCGAACTATCGCTGACCGAGTGGTCCAGCTTGCCGATTAAGCGCCAATCGGGCGTCAGTTGCAATTTGAAATTGTTCCGGATCAGCCATGTAGTCATTTCGTTATGCGTCTGGTCCAGTTGTTCCGCGTTATCCCGGCGAAACTCGATCGCAGTTGAGAACTGCAACTTAGCCAGGCCGTAGCCCATACGGAACCCTGCCGCTTTGCGATCGGTCTCGGCGCCGGTTTGCGAGTCGAGCAGTTTGCCAACCTCCGCGCTGCCGCCGAAATTCCAATGCTCTTTCGTCGTGAGGTTGAATCCGGTGGTGTGAGTG
>Ga0247691_1000252_pt1 | contig 12034 bp, 12 predicted proteins | sample CNK32_metaG_FD_182721 | JGI IMG/M metagenome (GOLD analysis project Ga0247691, IMG submission 182721) | Soil microbial communities from Purdue University Martell Research Forest, Indiana, United States - CNK32 | ecosystem: Environmental > Terrestrial > Soil > Temperate forest > Bulk soil...
GGTCCGGACTTGGCTGGTAAAAGTCGGTCACGATAGAATATACTCTCCAGCAATCCGCTTTTTCCAATTCAATTGGTGTATCCAGGATGATCCGGATGGCAAATAAGTCAAAAACCTCTTCGAAAGGCAAATCCTTGCTTTGCATTTTTCTCCAGATGGAGGAAATGGATTTGGTGCGTGCCTTGATATCGAAATGGTATCCTTCCTTATTCAGTGCTTCTCGGATCGGGTTCACAAACCGGCGAATAAAGCGATTACGAACATCTTCCGTAGATTTCAACTTAAGCTGAATATCGCGATAGATCTCCGTTTCCGTATACTTCATCGCCAGATCCTCCAACTCCGTTTTGATGGAGTAAAGACCTAGTCGATGTGCTAAAGGAGCATATAAAAATTTGGTTTCCGAAGCGATCTTGATTTGCTGTTCCCCGCTCATGCTTTCCAGTGTGCGCATATTGTGCAAACGGTCGGCCAGCTTAATCAGTACTACGCGTAAATCATCCGAAATGGTCAGGATCATTTTTCGGAAGTTCTCCGCTTGTACGGAAGTGTTTTGATCGAAAACGTCAGGAATTTTGGTCAAACCATCGATGATCCGTCGTGCTTTTTCACCAAATAAATCTTCGACATCCTGCAATGTGATATGTGTATCCTCAACGGTGTCGTGCAAAAGCGCACAAGCGATGGAAGTGGCACCCAATCCCATTTCTTCGGCACAAATTCGTGCAACTGCAATCGGATGGTAAATATAGGGTTCGCCCGATTTCCGGCGCATGTCTTTATGAGCTTCAACTGCAACGTCGAAAGCCTTTCGGATATACGCGGTATCCTGTCGGGTTCTATTCTTGGTCGCCTTTAAAAGTCCTTTAAATGCGCTTAATATTTCTAATCGTTCTTTCTCTAAATCAATCTGAGCTTCCATAGCCAATGCGGAATCAATCTTTTAAGATACAAAAATAGGAGGAATTCACCTTGATTTTCATTTGGATTTAGGAAGTGTTAACAATAACCGGTTGATGAGCAAAAAAAGTCGCTACTTCTGGCAACAGCTTTTATTTTATGTGAATCCGGATTCCCTATTCAATGAGTTCTTTCAAGGTTAATCAATAAAAAAAGCCGTTCCCTTTGAGAACAGCTTCTTAATTATTTAATCTGCTGAAACAGATTTTATTTTTCCTTTTCGAATGTCAAAGTGTAAGTCTCTTTTTCGGCACCATTCGTCTCCGTGTACTCTAATTTCATTTCACTTTTAGATTCCTCTAAGATTTTAAACGCAGTTGTACTGCCGTTTTCCGTCATTATCAAATCAGTTTCTGTATTTGTCCAGGTTCCGGTACTCGCTTCTGTATTCCCATCAGCTGTAAGAACCCATGTGTATTTCCCATCCTTCTCGAAATCGATATACCCGGCATTTTGATAAACTATTGAACTTTCCTGAGTCCCATTATTGTAATATTTATAATCGTAAAGTGTGTTATTCCACTTTCCGCTTTTCGAATACAAATGTCTCTCGATTCTCTTTTCTTTCGAACAGCTTGAAAATCCAATTGCAATAACTGATAATAGAAGTAGTACTCTGGTCACGTTTTTCATAAGATCGATTTAATTTTTTGCCAAAACTACAATTAAAAATCCAATTACAAAATGCTCAGAACTAACTATCCTTTCATCTAAAATGAACAAAAAAAAGTCCCGATCCGTATGTACGGGATCGGGACTTTCATTTCATCTATTTTTTAATCTTCACTAATCCGCCGTGGAGGAATTATTTTTCAAAAGCTGTGCTTTTTCTTCTTTTCAATCAGCTCGTTCAAGGTTATAGGTATAAACCTCTTTTTCAGCAGTATCATTGTAGTAGTCCGTTTCTTCCAGAGTCAATTTATCTTTTTTCGGTCCATCCACAATCTTCAAAACAGTCGTATTGCCATCAGAAATGGTTGTAATGGCATCTTTACTGTTGGTCCAGGTTCCTCCATAAGTTTCCGGTGAACCACTCAGAGTAATTGTCATTACATAGCTTCCCTTTTTATTGAACTCAATCGTGCCTGCATTTGGGTAACTGGCGGATGATTGCAATGTATTATCCAGGTAATACTTATAAGCCACCGAAGTGATTTTCCACTTCCCCTCTTTTTTGACGAGTTGTCTTTCAATTCTCTTTTCTTTGGAACAAGAAGCCAAACCAATAAATAAGACAGCAAAAACGAATAGAAATTTGGTCAAAATTTTCATTGAATGTAAGATTTAAATTTAAGCACAAAACTAAATCTTAATTCGAACCAAAAAATCAACCTTTCGGTGGATATCTGCATAAAAAACCGCCAACCAAAGGGCTGACGGTTGTCATTCTGTTTTTTATAAGAATCAGTTTTTAGCAGGAAGTATTTTTCCGGAAACCTCTCCAAAACCAATTCGAACACCATCTTTTGATGAAAAGCCACGCATGATCACATTATCGCCATCCTGGATGAATTTACGCTCAGTTCCATCATTCAATTTTAATGGCTTAGTCCCTTTCCAAGTCAACTCCATCATTGATCCGAATGAATCAGGAGTTGGACCTGAAATAGTTCCTGACCCCATCAAATCTCCGCAACGAACGTTACAACCATTCACTGTATGATGCGCCAATTGCTGAGCCATATTCCAGTACATATATTTGAAATTCGACGTACAAACTTTTGTCTCTTGTCCATTTTCAGGTTCTATGTACACTTCCAATTGAATATCGTAAGACAATTGTCCTTCATATTCCAAATAGGAAAGTACTTCCGGATCTTGTTTCGGGCCTTCAACCTTGAACGGCTGCAATGCATCTAAAGTAACAATCCAAGGAGAAAGTGATGACGCGAAGTTCTTCGCTAAAAATGGCCCAAGTGGTACATACTCCCAAGCTTGGATATCACGGGCAGACCAATCATTGAACAGAGCCATTCCAAAAATAAAATCCTCCGCTTCAGCGGTCGAAATGGACTCACCCAACGGCTTTCCTTCAAATGTGATAAATGCCGTTTCCAATTCGAAGTCCAGACTTCTACATGGAGCATAAATCGGTGGCTCTTCCGGATTCGGCTTGATCTGTCCTTTCGGGCGGATAACCGGTTCACCGGAAATGATAATCGAGCTTGCTCTTCCGTGATAACCAACAGGCAACCACAACCAGTTCGGCATCAAGGCATTTGCTGGATCACGCAACATCATTCCTATATTGGTAGCATGTTCCCTGCTTGAATAAAAATCAGTGTAATCACCGATTTGAACCGGCATACACATTTTTACATTCTCCACAGGAATCAATACCTGGGCAACGTGCTGTTCATTTTGCTGTAAATCCGATTGATTGACATCAAATAACTTGGATAAACGGTTCCTCAAGTCGCGTACTGCCTTCTTCCCTCTTTTCATCATCGGGTTTAACGAATCCGTATCGAAATCAGCTAATTCAAAAGGCAAGTTTTCCAAATAACCCAACACGTGAAGTGTTTTCAAATCAACTACTTTATCTCCGATCCGGGAAGCTACGTGTGGCTTGAGGCTTTCACTTCTAACAACACCAAAAGGGATATTTTGAATCGGAAAATCTGAATTGGAAGGAACTTCAACCCACGATTTCAAAGCAGGATTATTTGCAGGAATTTGTGACATTATCTTCGATTTTTATAGAAACAAAGATAAGACTTTAGACAAAAGACTTTAGACAAAAGACTTGAATTCACAAAAAAGATCAAGTCTTACGTCTTTAGTCTCTAGTCTTGTTTCTTTATTTTCATTTTTTTCAAGATCTCTTTCACCCAAAGCCCATACATATCAGCACTTGGATGCAAGCCGTCGTTCGCAACCAAACCGGGATCAGTTAGACCCTGACGTGAAATTTCTGTAATGTCAACGTAAGTCAGCTGCAATGAATCGGAAATACGTTTGTTGGAAGCATTGAATAAATCTATTCGGGCGGAAATTCGGTTTACATTCGATTTCCCATAAGGCGTATACCCATAATCAGGAATTGAAAGTACAATCACACGTTTCTTGTTATTTCCTGCCAATTCAATGGATTTCTTGCATAAAACCGTGAAATCGCGTTCATATTCTTCCAAGGTTCTTCCTTGAAATTCATTGTTGACTCCGATCAGTAAAGTTACCAGGTCATATTCCTTCTTCAAGCGTGCGGATTCGATTGCGTTGATCAGCTGGTCCGTTCTCCAACCCGTGCGGGCAATTATTACAGGACTCGCGTATTCTTTTCCTTTATTCCCGATGGAATCAACCAATTGGTAGGGGAAATTGCTATTTGTAGCAACACTCTCTCCAATTGTATAGGAGTCTCCAAGCGCCAGATAGGACAATCCCTCTTTGGAAGTTGTGCAACCAATGAATGATGAAATCATAGTCAATCCAAGAATAAATTTAGTCAGTTTCATGCAGTAGGTACGAGTAGGATTGAATTTTGGATTGCTTTTATGGACATAAGACTTTAGACTAAAGACATAAGACTTGAACCGTTTCCAAAAATCAAGTCTTCCGTCTTTTGTCTTAAAACCTCACTTAACTTTCGACTTCATAAACTTATTGAAATCGATCCAGCTTTGTTTATCAGCTGCTGCATTATACGAGATCGGCATGGAAAATTTCTTTCCAACTTCTGTTGATCGCGGATTTGTAAATGCATGGGTGGCATCAGCATAATTAATGAAAGTCAGATCTGCATCTGCTTCCGTCATTTGCTTTTTGAACTCTTTGATGTCTTCTTCGGGAACATAGGAATCAGCAGCTCCGTTACAAACAAGTACTGCAGCCTTCAATTTGTCTTTATCTACCGGAATTCCAGCAAGTCCACCATGAAAACTAACCGCTCCATCTATGGGAGCTCCCATTTTAGCCGCATTTAAAACTACAAACCCTCCAAAACAGTATCCAATCGCTACTATTCTGGAAGAATCGACTCCCTGAATTTTCAAAGCCTGATTGTATCCGGCAATGAATCTACCGTATGAAAAATCCGGATTTGTGTAGAAAGGCATCGCTAAAGCTTGTGCGTCTTTCGGGTTAACAGCAATTTTCCCTGTTCCATACATATCGATACAAAATCCGATATTTCCTTCCTGAGCAATTTTGATCGCTCTCGATTTGGGATAATCATTCAGTCCCCACCATTCGTGAACAATCAGAACGGTCTTGGTCTTCTTCGTGATTTTTGCCGGTTTCGCATAGAATGCAGTAAAGGATTGTCCGTTGATTGAATACCGTACAGAGTCCAAAACTTGTGAAAATCCGGTTCCAGCGATAAAAAGTAATGCTAGTAGAATGAGTAGTTTCATGATTTGATAGTTGAATATTTCTCACTAAAGATACTTCAAATTCAAAATGAAATCATTAATTATCAATTATGAATAGTAGAATTATCAAGCATTTTTAGTGACAAAAAAACTTGATAATTGATAATTAATCCGTTGATCATTTCGCAATTAAGCCAATTCCCGTTCTTTTTCTCCGAATTCTTTTTCTGATTCCAGGGTTGCAACTTTCGTTTCAAGGTCATCTCGTAATGCTACTTTGGTATCATAAGCCCCTGCTGGCATGAAGAGCTTACTGATAATCGGAATCAGCTCGAACAAGGTCAGAATCACCATCAACAAGTAATATTGATTTTGCAAACCATGTGTTTTGTCTTTATCAAACAAGGACTGAAGGGCTTCTTTTTTGATCAGGAAACCCTTACCATCCAATGTTTTTTCGAAGTCCGAAACGCTCTTGGTGACTTTCGCATTGATCTCATCGAGTTCCTTGGTGATCTTTTCCAATTCGGTTTTGGAATCTTTTTCCATTTTATCCAGATCGTTCTTAGCGATCATGTACCCATTCTGCTTGGCCTTTGCAATTCCTGCAATACCGAATTTTCCGGAGCCACCTGTTCCATCGATTTCTTTCAAATAATCGTTTTGCTTTTCGATTGCCTGATCACTTTTTTGTTTCAGCTCCTCTTCCAGCTTCTTTTTATTTGCAAGTAATTCATCTTTTCGGGATTGATATACTTGCTCCACTTCAATTTTCTTTTCAGCTAGTTTCTTATCCAATAAAATCGGGATTTCGCGATCAATATCCGAACTAAAAATAAACAGGATGATCGGTTGTGCCAAAAATGCCCCGATACACAAAGCCATAATCACCCGAAGTCCGATAGCCGCAATATTGGTCCTTTTCTTATTGATGGAAGAAACCAGTACACGGTCGATGGAAAGAACAAACCCTCCCATAAAAATTCCTAATGAAATAAACAGGAATGGCGAATCAGAATTGGTACTCCAGAAATATCCCCAGGCAAGTGTGGCATATAACCAGGTAAAAAGCATGGCAGAACCTAAAATCTTATATCTGTTGCGATCGACAGTACAATCCTTGATCAACTCTTTTATCGCTGTCGAAAACCACCACAAGACTTCTGACATTTGATCGTTTTCCGGTTCCTTTTCCGGGTCTTTTTTTTGTTTTGTTTCGATTGTGTTTTCTGCCATGGTGCCGTTTATTCCAACATAAAGTGAGCAAACTTAATTCAGTTACAAAAACAAAACTTTTTTTTAATGTTTTTTGGGATTTCGTATAGGTTACAAACACTGTATAAGTGTACGCGGGATTTTTCAATTCCTCAATGCTCTTAGATTCGCCACCTTTCAACAAATTATCTTTGTTTCTTACTTTTTTCCCAACAATTGGAAGGTCGTTAACAATCTGAGAATCCTATGAAATTTCCCTCTCGGGTAATTGAGTCCTTTAGCCGGTGTATTCAATATAGCCGGTTGTGTTTGTTATAGAATCTTGGGAGTTCAGCTCCAGCTTTTCAGCTTTCTTTCCAATTCTTCGACTATTGGGTGGTTCGCCATCTCCGGATTGCTTTTCAGCTCTTCCAACATGCGGATAATGGTTTCATCTGAAAGTTCTTCTTCCTGTACGGATTGAAAACTCGACTCCGGGGCTGAAGCAAAAAACAATTCATCCGTCCATTCATTGCGCACCCCATCAATTACCAAATGAACGCGGTCTACTGTTCCTCTATTCGCAACCGAATGAACAAAATTCACGTTCGTATACCAGCATTCACCCGGAAGCATAATCAATCGTTCATCCCCCAGGATAAACTCAATATCCGGATTCGTGACAATGGGAATGTGTAGCCGGAATTGTCCGTTCTCATAACCCAATTCGTAATCGGTGTGTGGTTTTATTTCCGCCCCGACTTCCAGGCGCAGCAAACGAACAGAAAGAACAGGAAACTTGAAATAATCGAGTACCTCTTTAAAATAAGGACACTCTTTCATCAAGGGCGTTTCGGAAATGGAAGTATTATCCGGCAAATGTGCCAAAATATTTTCGGCGTTTCCATCTTTTGCGTATAAGGAAATCGCTTTCCAATTCCCGACATACCCACCCGTATTGAAATGCGGAATCCATTTATCTCCCATGGTCCGGGATAGATCTTCCACCAATCTTTCCGCGTCAAACTGAATGGGAAACTTTAAATACTTTGTTACCTGATCGTTACTCATCTCAACCATTTTATCATACTAGGAAAGGGTTTCACATCTTCTTTTCCCGAAATGGAGCAGAATCCCATCCACTCTAATAAGGGAAGTCCGATGTAATTCTCATTCTCAAATTGCCGGATCAACCATTCGGATTCATTCTTGTATCCCTGAGGATGAAAAACAACTTCCGGTTTTAATTCCAAATGCGTTAAAGCGGCGTACGACCACAAAATCGCAGCCAATTCATCCCCATCACTTGGCCAGCCGGGATCCATTTCTTCCGTTCCGATCAATGGTCGCAATTCTTCAGCAGTTACAGCCAGGTGTCCAGCTTCATGCAATAGATCCCCAGGAAATTTCAAGCGGTTGGAATCCATCAGGATGGTGTTCTTTTCTATCGAAAGCCCGGGCAAAAAGCAATTGTCCGGAAGTTCGGTCTCCACGACCTGAATTCCTATTTCCTGTAAAAAATGAATGATTTTTTCGCGTTCCATTGGGAAGTGAATAGTGTTTTTAACAGGTATGAAGATACAATTATTTAGAAAATATGTGGTAATCCGATTAAATCATGTAGGTATGGAATTCATGGAAACAGTAAGGGTGGAAATTTTCCGTCATACTGTTTTTTCAAATGATCTTTTTACCTAACTTATATTGGAAAGATAGAAAAACATGTCCAATCCCCCTATTCACAGACGAAAAAGCAGACGATTAAATGGTTATGATTATGCGAAGGAAGGTCTATATTTTATTACTATAAAAACTGAAAACAACCGTAAACTATTCGGAGAAATTACGAATGGAATCATGACACTAAACGATTCCGGATCTATGGCTAAAAATTGTTGGCTAGCCATTCCCGAACATTTTCCGCATGCAGCCATCCATGATTTTGTAATAATGCCGGACCATGTTCATGGAATAATTGAAATTGTTTACAATCCAGTAGTAGGGGCGAAAAATTTTTCGCCCCTACCTGATTTCAAATCGCCGTCAAAAACAATCGGATCGATCGTTCGGGGTTTCAAAACCGGTGTTACAAAATGGTTACGGCAGCACACAGACATTAATGATGTTTGGCAACGAAACTACCACGATCACATCGTCTGCGACACCGAAGCCTACGAACGCATCTGCCAATACATCCGGGACAACCCGAAAAATTACAAGTCTGGATACCAGTAGGTACGCGATAAATCGCGTCCTACAGGCATCCGCATTATTCGTACACTAATTTCCATCTTTCATGACACCAATCCACCTTCTCGTGCCAAACAAAAAATTTGTTGAGACAAAAGCTGCTACATTCGCTTCACACTATTCACTGTTGCCTTTCAGACGGACGCGGCCGGTCTCATGAAAGGAGGTGAAAACGTGCGTGGAGTCTGTAAACCACGCCAAAAACAGCCTGCCCCGATGGGATCATCGGGGGGCGTTTTCCGAAAAGCCTACGAGTAGGAACCACAATTCATACTATTCACTATGTCAGCAGGTATTGCAAACTCGTCCGGAACTCTTCAAATAGGTAACGGCGCACAATTCTGGGTATATTTATCCCCACAAAACGACACTTCTAAAATGATCCAAAAATGGAAAGTTACTTTCTCCCAGGGAGATTGGAACGCTACCATTTCCAGCGACAACCCAACGGAGCAAATCCAAACACCGGGTCTTTCCGGGATTTTCAACATCCAGGTAGAGTTATGGAGCGGATCCACGAATTCATGGCGTCAAATCCCACCACAAGCGGGAAGCTATAACGAGATCGGATGCAACAGCAATTGTGCATCCATGGTAGGAATCGTTGCAGACAGCACCAGCCCAATGCCGGGAGCAATCAATGCACATTTCTGGACAACCTGGGATGCATTCTGCTCAAGAGGTTAATCCATTATCATAGATTTCACAAAAAACAATAGGCACGCGATTAATCGCGTGCCTGCTTTATTCTGCGTATCTTAGCCAAAATTTTCACAACAATATGGAGCAGGCAGAATTCTTAGAACAAAAAGTATTTAATGATTTGAAAAACTTGAATGACGGGTTCGACGAGGCGACCAATCTCCATTTCAATGAATGGGATTTCGCTATCGTACTTCAACGCGCAGAATACTTTGGTATTGGAATCTATGAAATTCAGGCATGGCTTGATGGTGTTTTATACGATATTGAAGTCCACGAGCATTTCAAAAAGAAAGCTACGGACCCATCGTGGTATAAAAAAGTACTGATGACTTTTACAACACTGCAAAAAGGGCTTACATTCACAGCATCTTATAAAGTTTCCGCAAAGCTTTTGGCAAGGAAGTTTGATGTTTAATTGATATTCCAACAAAAACAAGTAGGGCGGAAAATTTTCCGCTCTACTTGTTTTTATATATATCATCTTTTTGACTAAATTATATAAGAACCGTCAAAAAAATGATTGAAACATGTACAAGCCAACTATTTACAAACGTCAAAGCAGGAGATTAAACGGGCACGATTATGCGAGTGCAGGTCTCTATTTCATCACACTAAACACTGAAAACCGAAATAAATTATTTGGAGAAATAAAAAATGGGCTCATGCAATTAAATAATGCTGGATTGGTTGCTCAAAAATGCTGGTTAGAAATCCCGGAACATTTCCCACATGTTACATTGCTTGATTTTGTCATCATGCCCAATCATATTCATGGAATAATTGAGATTATTTACAATCCAGTTGGGGAGAAAAATTTTTCACCCCAACTGGAACGTCAATCCGGACGGACTTCTCCAACAAAAACAATTGGATCAATTGTTCGGGGTTTTAAAATTGGTGTTACAAAATGGATTAGACAACACACAACAATTCATGAAGTTTGGCAAAGAAATTATTACGATCACATCATTACTAATACAGATTCTTATTACCGCATTTGCCAATATATCAGAGATAATCCAAAAAATTGGAATGAAAACGATCTGTAATAAAACACGTAGGGGCGAAAAACTTTTCGCCCCTACGTGTTTTATTATTTCAATTAATTTATTCTTACCAAGTAAATAAAGGTCGTGCGCTCATCAAGGTATTTACCTCAGAACGTACCGAATTGATTGTTTCTTCGTCACCAATATTCATCAATACACGATCGATCAGTTTTACGATTGCTGGAATTTCCGTTTCCTTGATCCCCCTGGAAGTAATCGCCGAAGTTCCAACACGAATTCCCGAAGTGATAAACGGAGATTCCGTATCAAACGGGACCATGTTCTTATTCACGGTAATATCTGCCAAAACCAGGTTGTTCTCAGCATCTTTCCCGGTTACGCCTTTTGAACGCAAATCGATCAACATACTGTGATTATCTGTTCCTCCGGAAATAATCTTGTAACCCAACTTTCTGAATTCTTCAGCCATCAATGCCGCATTTTTTTTCACTTGCGCCATGTATGTTTTATATCCGTCTGTTAATGCTTCTCCAAATGCCACAGCTTTTGCCGCGATCACGTGTTCCAATGGTCCACCTTGAATTCCAGGAAAAACTGCTGCATCCAACAATGCTCCCATTGATTTCGGATTTCCGTTGTTCCATTTCAAACCGAACGGATTGTCGAAGTTGTTACGCATCATGATCACGCCCCCGCGTGGTCCACGCAAAGTTTTATGTGTAGTTGTAGTAACAATGTGACAATGGTCCATCGGGTCGTTCAATAATCCTGCTGCGATCAATCCCGCAGGATGAGAAATATCTGCCAAAATCAAAGCTCCAACCTCATCAGCAATTTTACGAATGCGTGCATAATCCCAATCCCTGGAATAAGCAGAAGCCCCACAAATGATCATTTTCGGGTTTTCGCGTTTCGCAACTTCTTCCATCATGTCGTAATCCACCTGTCCTGTTTCCTTACTTACACCATAGAAAAATGGCTTATACAGTTTTCCGGAAAAGTTTACAGAAGATCCATGAGTCAAATGCCCTCCGTGACTAAGGTCAAAACCAAGAATCTTATCTCCCGGATTCAAACACGCCAGAAAAACAGCAGCATTTGCCTGCGCACCTGAATGCGGTTGCACATTTGCCCAAGTTGCTCCGAATAATTTACACAAACGATCAATCGCTAATTGTTCCACTTTATCAACCACTTCACAACCACCATAGTAGCGTTTTCCAGGAAGACCTTCTGCATATTTATTGGTCAATACAGAACCCATTGCTTCCATCACCTCATCAGAGACAAAGTTTTCGGACGCAATTAATTCAATTCCATGTTCTTGACGCTGTCTTTCTGCAGCAATTAAGTCAAATACTTCTTGATCGCGTTTCATTTTTTCGTTCGTTTATTTGTTTTCTATTCTTCTTGAAATCAGTGGGACAAATATAATCTGATTTTCATCAGAAGGCCTTCACTTTCTGAAAATTATCGGGTTAATTAAAGTCTTTTGATACAATGCAATCTGTGCGAATGTACTTCATCGATTTTCCTGGTAATTCCAACGGAACTAAAATCATCAATCCGCACATACCCATGCGCATGAATGATCTCGTTCTT
>Ga0247691_1000253_pt1 | contig 12012 bp, 11 predicted proteins | sample CNK32_metaG_FD_182721 | JGI IMG/M metagenome (GOLD analysis project Ga0247691, IMG submission 182721) | Soil microbial communities from Purdue University Martell Research Forest, Indiana, United States - CNK32 | ecosystem: Environmental > Terrestrial > Soil > Temperate forest > Bulk soil...
AAAGAACTAAACCTGAACTAAGACCAAAGTTCACTATTTTTGATAATGAATAGTAATTAAAATCGGTCAACCTATTTTAGGGATGTTCAATTCGTAATTCGTAATTCGTAATTCGTAATTCGTAATTATAAAAAAAGCCGTCTTTCAACGGCTTCCTTTTGATCTATTGTTAACTATTTGCAAGAAGCAATGTCATACTGGACATCAATTTGGGAAAGTTGAACATCCATTTCATTCCAGGAATACAATTCCACGTATAATCCGGTAGTTGAATCAAAGACCGTCACACGACGATCTTTTTTGCGATACGATTCATAGGATTTCGCATCAAATAATTGTCGTTGCGAACGAAGTACCATCTGATCGTCGGCAAAACGGTAAGATTGTGCCATGACATAATTCAATTTAGCCAGTTTACGACTGTCCTTTTCCAGTTCAGTGCGTTGTTCATTCGAAAAATTCACCTGGATCAGGCGTTGCGTAACAGGTGCGCAATCGGTGAATTTTTGTACAAGGGCAATGGTGTTAGTTTGAGAGAATCCTACTAAGCTTAACCAAAGAGAAGCTAAAATGGTAATTGTAGTTTTCATAGCAGTGTGTATTTAAGATGATCTTAATAATGGCTTTCATTATTAACTATCTAAAAGCTACAAACTATTTAAGCAGAAATCAAATCTGTGGAAAATCTAACAATTCAACTCAATGAAACAAACCGCATATTTACTGATAATTGCAAAACAATCATCAAAACACGCAATTCATCATAAATCAGGTTTTAATCGTTATGCAAGCATAAATATTCAATCAAAAACCCGTTTCGCTCATTTAAGTAAAATTCTATAAAATATTTACCTCACGCTCCAAGGTCACTCCGAATTTTGAGCGGATATCTTCAATGATTAAGGTAGACAGATCAAAAATCTCCTGTCCGGTCGCACCGCCGTAATTCACAAGAACCAAAGCCTGTTTCTCGTGAACACCGCAGTTTCCGATGCGTTTACCTTTCCATCCCGCCTTTTCGATCATCCAGCCGGCAGCCAGTTTCTCTCCTTCTGATTCTTGCGGATAATGAGGTGCATCGGGATAATTGGTTAAGATCTTTTCAAAAACTTCCTTTGAAACAACCGGGTTTTTAAAGAAACTTCCTGCATTACCAAGTACTTTCGGGTCCGGAAGCTTACTTCTGCGAATATTCATTACCGCCTGACTAACCGTGTCGACTGTAATGTCCTCCACTCCCATTACTTCTATTTCAGATTGGATTGCTCCATATGTCGTGTTCATCTTCGGATGCTTCAATAACTCATACGAAACAGAAACTATCACATACTGATTTTTCAACGCCCTTTTGAAAACACTTTCGCGATAACCGAACTGGCATTGTTCTTTATTGAAGGTGTGCAGCTCCATTGAATCAATATGAAGAGCTTCCAATGAAACAAATGAATCCTTGATCTCGACACCATAAGCGCCAATATTCTGCATCGGGCTTGCGCCAACGCTTCCCGGAATCAGGCTCATGTTCTCGATTCCTCCCCATCCTTTTTCAACTGTATACCGAACAAAAGAATGCCACTCTACTCCGGACCCCACTTTCAGAACGATACTTGTTTCCGTTTCATTGACCACTTCAATTCCGGAAATCTCATTCTTCAATACGAAAAACGGTAAATCCTTAGTAAGTACAATATTACTTCCACCTCCAAGAATAAACAAAGGGGTTTCCGGATCCCTGTTCTTCAACAGATCTTTCAATTCGTCAATCGATTCGAAACGTCCGAATGACTTTGCTTTGACGTCAATTCCAAAGGTGTTGTAAGGCTTTAAAGAGATATTGTGTTCAATCATGGTGCAAAAGTAAGGAATTATAAAAACAGTAGGGGCGAATAATTATTCGCCCCTACTGTCCAATTTTATAGATTCAATTCTTAATGCAAATCGATCTCGTAAGGCATTCTCATTTGAATTCCGCTATACGATTCCAATTTCATCAATCTTTTCGTTAGATCGTCAATTACTTTTGGTACGGCTTGTTGTTGGATTTTCAGTGATTCCTGATCTTCTTTGGACAACTGCTCCAAAATATCTTCGAATGGATGTTCTTTTACTTTCGGATAGTATTGAACTTTCGCATTTTTCACTTTCGCTTCTTTGATCGCAAAAGCCAACGCATCATTCATTCCCCCCAGTTTATCCACCAATCCGATTTTCAATGCATCAGTACCTGTCCAAACGCGACCGCGGGCAATTACCTGAACCTGGTTTGCTGTCAAACCTCTTCCTTCAGCAACGCGCTTTTTAAATTGCGTGTAAATCTGGTCAACTTCTGTCTGGATAAGACCCATTTCTTCCGGAGTCAATTTTCGATTCGTTGATAGCACACTGTGCTTATTTGTTTGAACGCGGTCAAACGTCAATCCTAACTTGTTTTCCATAAAGCCACCGGTATATGGAATCACTCCAAACACCCCGATCGAACCGGTAATAGTTGTGGGTTCAGCAAAAATGGTGCTTGCCGGTGTTGAAATGTAATATCCACCCGATGCAGCAACATCTCCCATGGAAACGATTACTTTCTTTTTCTTCGTTGTCAGGGAAACCTCTCTCCAGATCTCTTCGGATGCCAAAGCACTTCCTCCGGGACTATTCACACGGAAAACAACCACTTTGATGTTATTGTCATTTCGAACCTCTCTGAAATACTTGCAGATTTTCTCTGACGTCATTTCATCTCCGTTAACCGTTATTCCGCCTTCCGCAACAATCACCGCCACATTTGCACTGGACAAATTGGTCGTAAAAGCCAACTGCTTGTTTTTAAATGTTTTTTTTGCGTACTCCTCAAACGTCATGATATTCTTCAAATCCTTCAATTTAGATTTTTTCAGGACGATTGCCTCCACTTCATCACGGTATTTTGCAGCATCGATCAATTTAAATTTCACCGCATCATCTACTCGTTGGATTTTTGCATTCTCTGCAATATCATTCAGTATAGTAACCGTTAATTTGCGATCCGTTGCAATTTGAGAACGAATATCGGACCAGATAGAACTCATGTAGCGCTGTGTTTGCAAACGACTTGAATCACTCATATTTGTCCTGAAAAATGGCTCAACTGCACTCTTGAAGTCATTATTAGAACCTCGGATGACCTGCATTTCGATTCCCAACTTATCAAAGGTATTCTTGAAGAACATCAATTCCCCACCCAAACCGATGAATTCCATTGCGGAAGTAGAGAAACCATATACTTCATCTGAAACAGAACTGATGTAATACTGCTTTTGGGTAATCACTTCACCATTCAAATAAGCAATCAGGAATTTCCCCGACTTCTTGAAATCTTTCAATGCATCGCGAATTTCCATTGCTGTAGCATAACCACACTGGACATTCCCTAACTCCAGGTAAATCCCTTTCACATGATTATCCTCCTTTGCTTTCTCCAAACCGGTTAAGATATCAGCCAGGCCGATCGTTTTATCCATTGAAAAGCTTGGGGCATTCAAAGTGGAAGAACTCCTTTCTCCGATTGCTCCGCTAAGCGTCATGTGAAGAACACTTGAATTCTTTACTTCCGGTTCCTCACCAAACAGGGCCCCAAAAACAATCAGCCAAAAAATCCAACCGAAAACGGATAAGATAAGTGAGGCAACTAATGATGGCCAGAATATGCGCCAAAAAGAAACTTTAACTGTAGACATAGATACTAAACTTTGAAACAAATATACACCCAAATAAAAAGTCTTCCCATCTTTAATGATGTAAGTTATCTTTACTCCATCAAAAGGATAAATATTGATTTGAATGGTAAGTCAAACAGAAAGTAGTTATAACGAGCTTATTTATATTGGTGTAGGAACAAATCTGGGCAACAGGCTGGAGAATATAAAAGCTGCCATGAAGGAACTTAAAGCTCATGAAATCTACGTTATCCGGACTTCTTCCATCTACGAAACGCAAGCCTGGGGCTTTGAATCTGACGATTTATTCTTAAATGCCGTATTTGAGTGTGAAAGCCCAATAAAACCAATGGATTGTTTAAAAGCCCTTCAATTTGTGGAAAAAAAAATGGGGAGGCAAAAGACCTTGAAAGAAGGGTACGAATCCCGAATTATTGACCTGGATATCTTACTCTATAAAGATCAACAAATCAGTTTGCCCGAATTAACAATTCCACACACCTATATCACTGAAAGACAGTTTGTAATCGGCCCGATGCATGAATTGACCGGTTCCTTTTTCTTTCGTTCGCTCAAGAGCAATTTTGAAGACCTAAAAATTAAATTCAAAAATTCCGAATTTCCATTCGTCGTTTATTATCCACCACTTGTCAATGAATAAATACACATTAATCTTCATAGGTTAAAAAATAATGTTTATTATTGCAAGGAATTTTATTAAGGTAGTAACTAACAATTGAATATGAAAAAGCAAAGTATCAAAGGATTAGCTTTTATCGCTGTAACTGGTTCGCTTGTTTCAAGTTGTGATCTTTTAAAGGATCTGGATTACACAGTAACTCCAAGCCCTCTTGAGATGCACGCTGACAGTGTACGCGTAAAAATTGATGTTAAATTCCCAGAGAAAGGAATTAAGAAAAAAGCATATGCTGAACTCACTCCGAAATTAGCTGGAACACCGTTGAAAACGGTTACAGTTCAAGGAGAGAAAGCGACAGCAAATGGTACAGTAATTCAGTACAAACCAGGTGGTACAATGACATATACAGATGTTGTTGCTTATAAACCGGAGTTTGAATACACTGAATTAATCGTAACTGGTAAAGTATTCAAAGGTGGTAAGGAAAAAGCCGGGCAATTTGAGGACAAAGAAATTGCAAAAGGTACTATCATTACTCCATACTTGGTAAACAAAGATTTCAAGTGTATTTATGCGAAAGATGAGTTCAAGAGAGTAATCGAGCACACCGCTCCTGCTCAATTCAACTATTTGAAAGCTAAATTTGATGTTCGTAAAACAGAATACAAGGATACGGATATCGTGAATTTAGGAAACTGGTTGGCTGCTGCTCAATCAAATCCTAAGATCAATATCAAATCTATCAACATCACTGGTTACGCATCTCCGGAAGGGGAAGTTGCTAAGAATGAGACATTGTCTTCTGACCGTGCAAATTCTGCTAAAGGTGGTATGATGGAAGTTTCTAAAAAAGCTAAAAACGAGAAAGCATCAGGTGAGATTTACAACCTGGCTGGTCGTGGTGAGGATTTTGACGGTTTCAAAGTTCAATTAGCTAAAAACACTTCTATTAAACAAGAAGACAAAGATTTGATCTTACGTGTACTTCAAATGTATGCTGATCCGAATCAACGTGAGACTGAAATGAGAAACTTAGGTAAATCATTTACAGAGTTGGACAAAACAATTTTCCCATTGTTGCGTCGTGCTGAAGTTAGCGTTGTTTACGATCTAACAGGATATTCTGATGATGAGTTGAAATCAATCTCTACTTCAGATCCACAAAAATTGACGTTGGAAGAGTTGTTGTTTACAGCTACTTTGACTGAAGATTTGAACGAAAAAGGTCGTTTATACCGTGAAGCTGAGAAAAAAGATCCTTCTGATTACCGTGCTGCAAACAACGTTGGTGTTGTATTGTACAACCAAGGTAAAGTTGCAGAAGCGAAATCTCAATTCGAAAAAGCAAACGGTTTGAAAGACAATGCTATTTCTAAAAACAACTTAGGTGCTGTTGCAGGAGTAAGCGGAGATCGTAAAAAAGCTGCTGATCTATTCGGTCAAGCTGGTGGTGCTGGTGATGAAGTAAACTACAACAAAGGTATCCTGGCGATTCAAAACGGTAAGTATGCTGATGCTGTTAGCTCATTCGGTGGAACTGCTTCATTCAACAAAGCATTGGCTCAGTTGTTGAACGGTGACGCTGCTGCTGCTATCAAAACTATCGACGATTCAAACGATAAAGAATCAGGTCAAGGTTATTACCTGAAAGCAATTGCTGCTGCTCGTCAAAGCAAATTGACTGACTTGGTTAGCAACTTGAAAAATGCTATCGGTAAAGATGCTGCATGGAAAGCAAAAGCTGCTAAAGATCGTGAGTTCTTGAAGTATGCTGAAGACGCTTCTATGTCTTTCATCAAGTAAGAAATTAACTTCTTAAATATAGACCCCGACATCGCTCAGCGATCGTCGGGGTTTTTTATTACATTTGAATCAACTAGTATCAAATCAACATCCAATGAACTCGATCTTTCTTCGCGCGAAACACTGGCAGTTATTCATACCCTTGATGGCGATCCCATTTATCACCTTTCTCGTTTTTGGTTTTGCCGTTGCTATTATCCTATTAGGCCACAATCCAAAAGGGCCGGAGGACGCTGTCTGGATCTTCTATTTCTTCCCCATCCTGTTTGCCCTTTGTGGATTCATCCAATTTGCCTGGTTCTGGAATGTCATTACCAAATTAAACCCATTGGTACCAACTCGCAGAGGCAAATTTCCAATGAAAAGGATCAAGCTGTTTTTCTTTATTCCGATAATCTACTTCTGCGTACTTCCGTTTTTCATCGCATTTGCTGTCAAAACAACAGCTATATCCGATCCTGGTGTTGACCAAATGCTACAACTTGGAATAATGGGCATTTTCGTTTTTATCATTCACTTTTTCAGCATTTTCTGTATCCTTCACACGATTTACTTTGCAGCAAAAACCATCCGAAGTGCGGAACTTCAAATCAATGCACGTTTTTCAACTTTCGTCGGGTATTTTTTCCTGATCTGGATCTTTCCTGTTGGAATCTGGTTTATCCAACCGCGAATCAATGCGCTTTTGGACAAGGCAAACAATTCTCCCGCTTCAACGAGTGAAGAACTGTTGGATTAACACCAAATTATTTTAATTCAATTTTATTTTGCGACCAATCTCATCTCAATCATCACCAAAATCAAATTACCTATTTTGGATTTTAGCTTCTTTGGTAACTGTTCTTACTTCATTCTCTGGATTTTCCCAGGAAACTTTAAAGGCAGAACTTTCCATCAAGGAATACTCGACTATTTTCAGCTACGTTAAACAATATTACACTATTGGAGATAAAATAATTACGATTAAGTATCACGACGAAAAAACTCATGTTTACCAATTTGACAAGATATCCCAAACAATTCAGAAAAAGCAGGCAGTTACCAGAAAAAAAATGATTTGGATAGACGCATTTGAAAGGGAAAACTTGTTGTATTGTTTTTATTGTAAAAAAAATATACTTGCACAGTTCGAAGTCTATCTGGATATACTAAACCTAGAAACCTGTGAATTTGTTCAAGAGCAGAAATTACTTTTTGCAACTAAATGGAGTGTTTATGGTATCTTGGATCATCAAACAATGTTACTTGATGTATTCAACTCTTCTCTTTCAGACAATAAGGACTATTTGACTTTCAGTTATTTTAGTCATTCTACGAATCGAAATCTTTACAACATATTTTCATTTACTGAACTGCAAATGATGGGTGAAACCGTGATACAAAGCACCTTGAATGAACCAATGGTTTTAATAGATAGCAAAGTTGGAAATAATGGTGAATTCTTCTATTTAGCCAAAACAGAAAATGCTCAAAAGAAAATTCTAGGAATCATGACAGAGAATGGTTCACAAATCCAGAACATCCCACTTTCAGAATATTTAGAAGACATCGATTCTTTCCGGTTCTTTAAAAATGAATCAAATGAAAACCTATTAATAGGGGGAACTTACTTTTGGGATGGAGATATATCAAAACCAGCAAATTTTGCAATGGAAATCAATTACGAAGGAGCATTAGTAAATAAAACATATTATTTTCCTGACAATTACCGGGGATTGGAAATACTGAATATCTCACTGAAAGAAGGAAAGTCATTCTGTTTGACGACTGCAAATTTTGAAACAAACGAAATTTCCCATGAATTTGTCAACTCAAATGGTAATGCCTTGAAATCATTTAAAAATTCTCCGCACCTACTTTCCTATTTGGGGCCTAATTTCTATTATCCATATTTCAGGATCGTAGAATCCGAGCATTTTAAGGATGTTTTTTATTTTTCAAAAAATTCCAACACAGGATTCAAGGATCTATATCTGAACCGCTTCTCAAAAACCGAAAACACTTTCAAAGACTATTTAATCCTGGAAAATGAAAAAATAGAGAATCTTCAAGTGAAACAAATAATTTTATCTGGAATTATCCCTTCAGTTGAAAACACCTATTACCTGGAAGTTTCGCTGGAAAAAGAAAAAGATGCCTTGATTACTATCAATCTCAAATAAACTCAAAATCCACCCTTCGGTTCAATTGCTTTCCTTCAGGGGATTTATTGTCGCCTATTGGGTTCTTTTCGCCTTTGAAGTCGATGACAATCCGGTCCCGCTTCAGTCCGGCCTTTACAAAAAAGTCGATGATCGCCCGGGCCCTGCGTTCGGAGAGTTCGACATTGTATTCATCCGATCCGTCTGCGTCCGTATTTCCGGTTACGCGAACACGTAAGTCCGTATGGCTATTGATGACGTAAACAATCCGTTTCAAAAACGCGTCGTATTCCGGTCGGATTTCTGCCTGGTCGTAATCAAAGTAAATCGGTTCAAAATGAAAGTTCTTGCGCTCCGAATCCCGAATCTCTTTAGACTTTCGGCCATTCTTCAGATCTTCTATAAAAATTGGTCTCCAGGATTGCAGTTCGACGATCGTTTTTTCCCTTGAAACCGTTTCCTCCACCTTAAAACAAACTATTTTTCCGCTTACACCCTTGCATTCCAAGCTATAGAACTTGCCCTGTAAATAACCGGTCGAATCCACATAAGCCAATTCGAAATCGAGCGAACACCAGCGATTCCCGTAAAGGTCCTTCTTTTTGATGACAGTGGATTGCTTTCCTTTAACGGCCCCGTTTTTTGTTTCCGTTTTAAGCACCCGGACCACATAGGCATCTTTCCCGTTCAACTCTTCCCGGGTAATGGTTTCCTTACCGAAATCAAAATAAATGATGGACGCCTGGTCCATTTTCTGACCGTCCCGAATCAGCACCCCCTTCCAAACTCCAGTTACCTGAGCATTGGAAATGAGTGAAACAACCATTGAAAAAATGAAAAGTTGGTACTTCATGTTCACTTATTCGTTAATTTTAGAAAAAAGTTGCCTTTTTGGTCGCTTATCATTAATAAAATTTTGATTATGAAAGCAATACTATTTTCTCTCTTCGTCCTCATAAGCGCAATTGCTTCTTCACAGACAATCTACGACTTTAAAGTAACGGATATCGATGGCAACCAATTCGATCTGGCTTCACTGAAAGGAAAGAAGGTAATGATTGTCAACACCGCTTCAAAATGCGGTTTAACACCACAATATGAAGAGCTGGAAAAATTATACGAAACATACAAGGACCAGAACTTTGTGATCGTTGGTTTCCCATCAAATGATTTCATGTCACAAGAACCCGGTTCAAACGACGAGATCAAGGAATTCTGTAAAAAGAATTACGGTGTGAGTTTCCCAATGATGAGTAAGATCGAAGTGAAAGGAAAAGAAATGCACCCATTATATCAGTTCCTCACTGAGAAAAAGAAAAACGGATTCTCTGACAACTCCGTGAAATGGAATTTCCAAAAGTACCTGATCAACGAAGAAGGGAAATTGGTTCAAGTGATCCCTCCGGGAACAAAACCTTTATCGGAAGAGATCACTTCCTGGATTCTAAACAAATAAACAATAAATAAAATAAAAATGAAAATCAAAAACCTCGCTACCTTAGCATTCATCGGAGCTACCTTTGCAAGTACTGTGCTGGCGCAAGATGAAAAAATTACTACTTCAAAGGAATTCGAATACAAAGTCGGAGAGCCCTACCCTGTTATTGACGCAGCAGTAAAAAGTTATGCTGCAAAAGATGGAAATGTTGTCTCTTTCAAAATGAGCAGAGGGATTGTTACCATCCAAAAATTTTCCGGTTCAGTTATCGGACAGGAATCAATCAAAGTATACGAAGATTTTCCAAAAGGAATGGTTTATGAAGATGATCTGGAAACAGAAGATTTTGTCTACCTGCTTTTTTCTGTTTGGGACAAAACCAACAAGGCAGAGCAGCTTTATGTAAGAGCTATCAACTTAAAAACTGCAGAATTTGAAAAAGAAGGTGAGCGTATCATTGCTGTAGATGGTAAAATTACTGGTGGAAATGGAAACAAATTCAAGTTAGCAACTTCTTTTGACAATACTAAATTATTGGTTTATTTCCGCAAAAAACCGGAATCCCGTAACGACAAAGTCAGTAAAGATGTGATTGGTCTTTACGTATTCAATAAAGATTTGAAACAAATTTGGGGTAAAGACGTGGAAATGCCTTACACCGAAGCGCGTATGAATAACATTGATTATACTGTTGATTCTGACGGGGGCGTTTTCATTTTAACGGAAGTTATGAAAGACGGCGAAACAAGAAGATATGATCGCGATGACAATCCGAATTTTGATTACCAATTAGTTTCTGTTTCTGAATCCGGCGTGGATGTTAACGCTTCAGATGTGGATGTTAAGGGAAAATACGTTACTCAAGTTAATTTCTTTGAAGGAAGAGACAATACATTGTTAATTGCAGGTTTTTACGGAAATAACAGAGGGATCCAGGTTGATGGGATTTTCTACTGTTCATTGAACAAAGACGGTAAACAAGCTGATTTCAAATCGTTCGAAATTCCTACCGAATTGATCAAGCAATACATGTCCCAGAGAAGCCAGGAAAAACTGGAGAAAAAAGAAGGAAAAGGAAAGGATTTGGGAATGACTAATATGGTGCTTCGTGACCTGATTATTCATGATGACGGAAGCATCTTGTTTGCGAGTGAAAAATACTATGTTGTGAGCTATTATAACTCTAAAACAGGTCAGACTACCTATAATCACTACTATGAGGAAATGTTGGCTGGTAAGATCAATAAAGATGGAGAGATGGTTTACATGAAAAAACTCCCAAAAAGACAAATGAGTCCAACAACTTATACTTCATATTACCGGGGAGGTTTGGGTTACCGTTTGATTTCATCAAAAAAGAACTATTATTTCATGTTTCTTGACAACGTTAAGAATTTGGAATTAACAGAAAATACAGTTCCTTCTACACACATGGATGGTAAAGGCGGTTTCTTGACAGCTTACCAGGTTAATAAAGAAACCGGAGAAGTTCGCAAACTGTCTATTTTAGATACACGGGACGCACAAGGCTATGACTTGTTCCAATTCAATACGGAACGAATTGTATCGCTCGATGATGATGAATTTGCAGTAGAATGCTACATTAAAAGCAAACAAGATATCATGATCCGAATAAAGGTTCTTGAATAAGACTAAAAGCTCCGATTTGATCGGAGCTTTTTTTTGCTTTCTACGTTAATATTTTGTTGATAAGTACTGGTGCCTTAACCCTTTTTGGCGCTGGAAAAAGGCTTGAATTTCGTATATTTGTTCTGCATTGAAAAATGCACTTTTTAAGCAACTTATTTATGAGCGAAGAAAAAAAGAATCAGGATTATTCTGCGGATAATATTCAGGTGTTAGAAGGCTTGGAAGCTGTTCGTAAGCGTCCTGCCATGTACATTGGTGATGTCGGAGTAAAAGGTCTTCACCACCTTGTTTATGAGGTGGTTGATAACTCGATTGATGAAGCATTGGCTGGTCATTGTGATACGATCGGTGTTTGGATCAATGAGGACAACTCCATTACAGTAAAAGATAACGGTCGTGGAATTCCAACCGGGATCAACAAGAAAGAAGGAAAGTCTGCATTGGAGATCGTAATGACGGTACTTCACGCCGGTGGTAAATTCGACAAGGACACGTATAAGGTTTCCGGTGGATTGCACGGTGTTGGGGTTTCTTGTGTGAATGCATTGTCCATTCATTTACATGCGATTGTTCACCGCGACGGAAAAATATTCGAACAGGAATACAGCATTGGTAAACCATTGTACGAAGTTCGTGAAGTTGGGAATTCACCTG